>ENA-UAPO01000459-UAPO01000459.1-human-gut-metagenome-genome-assembly--contig:-NODE-459-length-19772-cov-6.986661_pt1 | contig 19772 bp, 19 predicted proteins | sample MGYA00243481_ERZ654579 | MGnify/ENA primary metagenome ERZ654579 (study PRJEB26926, sample SAMN06164546) | human gut metagenome | biome: ENVO:00009003; feature: ENVO:2100002; material: ENVO:00002003... | reverse complement strand
ACAGTGTATGGGTTATGTGAAGACTTTTTGTCTATAGTTTTATTGATGATTGGTATTATAATACCTGACATACAGCTGTCATATTACCTGTGATATAATGATAATTGAAGGTATCTGCGATTTGAACATATTTTTTCAAAAACCAATGACAAATTCGGATAAATGTGTTATAATAAAATAAATACGACAATATCCGACAACATGAGAGGGGGAAGCCGTATGGAGGAAGTAAAGGCTGTTTCCATACTGCACAGGAACAAGACCTCGGGCTGGTTCGGCACCGACTATAATATGAACCTTTACAGGGGCTGCTGCCACGGCTGCATATACTGTGACAGCCGCAGCGACTGCTACGGCATCGGCGACTTTGATTCGGTAAGGTGCAAGGCAAACTCGCTGGAGATCCTCCGTGACGAGCTGCGCAGAAAGGTACATACGGGGGTCATCGGCACGGGTGCCATGAGCGACCCTTATAATCCATATGAAGAAAAGGCTCTGCTTACCCGCCATGCGCTGGAGCTTATCGACGCTTACGGCTTTGGCTGTGCAGTGCTTTCAAAAAGTGCGCTTATGACCCGTGATATTGATATTTTTCTTTCCGTAAAGGAACATTCTCCCATGATGTGCAAGCTTACAGTCACCACCGCCGATGATGAGCTTTGCAAAAAGCTTGAGCCAAATGTGAGCGTGTCCTCGGAGCGCTTTGAGGCGCTGGCAAAAATGTCGGAAAGCGGACTTTTCACGGGAATAACCATGATGCCCGTTCTGCCGTTTATCGAGGACAGCGAGGAGAATATCCGCTCCATAGTCCGCCTTGGACATGAAGCGGGAGTGCATTTCATATACCCCGCTTTCGGAGTTACTCTCAGGAACACTCAGCGTGAGCATTTTCTCAGCAGTCTTGACAGCATATTCCCGGGGGAACGGCTGTCGGACAAATATATCCACCGCTTCGGCAATTCCTATGAATGCACCTGCCCAAATGTAAAAGTGCTGTGGAAAGCATTCACCGAGGAATGTGAAAAATACGGCATACTTTATAAAATGCAGGATATCATATCTGCTTCAAAACTGGGGTATGAATACGACCAGATGAGCTTGTTTGAGTAAAAATCCGCTGCCACATTATTGTGACAGCGGACTTTTGCATAATATCAGTAGCTTTCGGAAAGATAAAGCTGAACTCTGTTCTGGATAGCTTCGGCAGCTTCCTTTGAGCTGATGTTTCCGTTAAAATACCGTGACGCTTCCTCACTGATGATGTCGCTTACGGTGGTGTTGTATTTGTGGATATTCTGCACGGAGCTTATAACGGCGTTTACCTTGTCGATATCCGCCTGAGCAGGCTCACCGATGCCCATAGTTCCGCTTGAAAGCATCATATGTCCCATTAAGGTTATGGGGTTTGTGACACGGGAACTGTCGTGGGTCATAGCTTTTTCAGCTTTTTTCTGAAGTGAATCGTTTCTCACAGGGAAGCAGTCAACGTAGTCCTGATAATCGGGGAGCAGCAGTGTGCGTACAAATCTCCATGCACCCTCCTTATTGACTGAGGAGCTTATTGCAAAGCCTGTTTCTATCTCGAATGCAGAGCCTATGCCGCTTCCAACGGGAAATCCCACAGCGGTGGCAGGCTCGCCGAAATTCTCATGCTCAAAGGTGTATATATCCGCATAATCGTTGAGGTAGGATATGAGCAGCAGAGAGCTTTCGTCGGCATACATGGTGGCATATCTGTCCCAGAAGCTGTCATCAAAATAAGCGTCGGTATCCAGTGAGGACATATATTCATTTGCATATTCCAGCAGCCCGATAAAATAGTCGGAGGTAAAATCGCATGTGCCTTTTTTAATATCAATAAGCCTGCTGCCTGACATATAAAGGGCGTAGTCAAGGATATCATTTTTGCAGGAGCCGGGGAAGATCTCCGTGCCCGAGGGTTTCTGTGCGGCAATATTTCTGAGCTGCTCGGTGGTGATGCCCATTTTATCGCCGAATATGGAAGTTTTTCCCAGAACGGTGAATACCTTGAAGCGGTCGCTGAATGTATAAAGCTTGCCGTCGGTCTCGGAGGCTTTAAGCAGGTTCGGCAGGAAATCCTCACGGCTCAGCTCGCTGTCACTGTCGATAAATTCATACATATTGGCAAAAATTCCCTTTGTAACATATGTATCCGCAGGGGTCTCGTTGCCTATCATAAGTATATCGGGAGTTTTGCCCGAAAGCATATCCATATTCAGCGACTGTATGTCGTTGTAGCATTTAAGGGTTATGCGGTATTCGCTGTCCCTGCGGTTAAAGTTTACCGCCTGATTTTTTATATAAGGGTCAAGGCTGTATTCATCGCCTGCAAGTATAAGCTCTTTTCGCTGTGCGGGCTTTTCGTCCGTTGCCGAAATTTTGTAGGCGCAGGGTCTGCCTGAGGGATATGCGCTTCCGCCGCATATGAAGCCGTCCTCTGTGGGGAATATCTTTGTTACCTCCATTATGCTGACGCCGCTGTCGATCCAGTTGAACAGCTCAGTCTTTGTGCCCACTTCAGGGTCGTAGGAATAAAATGTAGTTCCGTCGGTGATAAAAAGCTCGCTGTCACCATAGCCCGAAACAGGATATGTATCGGACGAATACACCTCGTCAAATGGAAGCGCTGCCTTTACAAGCTCCTTATTGGTCATGTCTGCCTTATACAGTACAAAGCCGTTTGAATATGACCATACATACACCGTTCCCGATGCGCCTTTGACCATATTCCATGCGCTCATGTTTTCTGCGGACATTTTGCAGATAAAGCTGCCGTCATATCCGAAAACATAAATATTGTTGTAGCAGTTGACGAAAAGATAGTCCTCGGCAGCGCATATGCCGTCAACATAAAAATCGTTGTCGATGCCCTCGGGGGAAAGCGGCAGGGACGATACATCGTTGCCCTCTGCGTCTGTTTTTACAAGTGTGCAGGTCTGCCCATCATCATTATATACGGTGCTGACATAATATCCCGAGCCGTCAGCGGTGAATGATATCTCTGAGCGGCGGTCATCTGTGATCAGTCGGGAGCGGAAGTCGCTTCCGTCGGACTTCATGCTGTTGAAATAATATTCAGCCGAATCGTCTGTCATAAGATATGATCTGAAAAAGAGCCTGTCCGATGCGGGGGAGTAGGAAAAATCCTGTATCTCGCCCATAGCCTTGCTGTCAGAAATACTCTGGGTGCTGATATAGTTCAGGGTCTTGACGGCTTCCGTATCGGGCTGAGTTTTGCCGTTCTGAGCGCAGGCAGTGAGCATTGCCGCAGATGCAAGGAGGCATACTGCTTTGACGGTAAGTTTTTTCATTTTTTGAATATCCTTTCTTTTCTTTTGAGGCATTGAAGCCCTCACGCTATATATACAAATGCAAAGTGCGAAATGTTACATAGCTATAACTGTATCGTCTGATGTAATACAGTTATAACATATGAATACGGATTTGTCAATAGGCAGCTGCATGGATATTCGGAAATTTTTCCATGAATGACATTCGCACAGCCGCAGATAATACTTATGTACCCGATCCGTACAAACGCTTGCTTTGGGCAGGCATTTGTATGGAATGCGGTAAAATATAGATAAAAAGAGGTATTTGTCATGTCTAAGAATTCTGCTATCAAGTGCGATGTAACAAGCTGCAAGTATAATCTCAACGCAGAGCATTACTGCTCTCTCGAGTCCATCAAGGTTGGCACTCACGAGGCTAACCCCACCGTTCCCGAGTGCACAGACTGTATGTCCTTCGTCTGCAAGCCCTCCTGCTGCGGCTGATAAATCCACCCTTTGCGGACGTCCGATTTGCTTCGGGCGTCCGCTTCTTTTTTGACAAATTGTAAAAACATTTTGTCACTGCAAAAAAATGGCATATAATCTCTTGTAAAATTAAGTAAAAGGGTGTATAATTAAACTCGGATAAATTTTATTTACAGCTTTGCTCATGCCTTGCTGCGAAATGGAGGAACTAAATTATGATGACTGAAAGTCAGAGAGCGGCGCTTGCGGAATATGCGGCTGTCAAATGTCAATGCCCCGCAAGAGAACGACTTGCAGCACTTTTTGACGATGGAGTTTATACGGAAACAGGCTCAAATCTCAGAGCCGGTGAGAACCTCGCAGGCGTGGTAACCGCATACGGATATATCGGGGGAACTCCCGCATACGCCTTTTCTCAGGACAGCACTGTTATGAAGGGTGCAGTAAGCCTTGCTCACAGTGCCAAGATATGCAAAATGTTCGAGCTTGCCGCAAGGAACGGCGTTCCCGTTGTGGGAATATATGATTCATGCGGCGCATTCGTTGAGGACGGAGCTGATGCTCTCAACGCTTACAGTGATATTCTTCTCAGCATGGGCAGCCTTTCCGGCGTAGTTCCCATGGTATCGGTTATTTCCGGAGTATGTGCGGGAACTATGGCAATGATAGCTTCCTCCGCTGATTTCTCCGTTATCACCGAGGGCGCTGAGCTTTATCTTGACGCATCGGGAAACAACGCTTCCGCCGAGAGCGCAGCAAAGAGCGGCGCAGTTAGCGCATATGCCAAGTCCGATGCAGAGGCTATGGATACTGTCCGCAGATATCTTTCCCTTATGCCTCAGAATAACCTTTCACCCCTTCCCGAGTTTGAGTTTGACGCTCCCGTGAGCGCAGCTTTCGATAACGCCGAGAACGCAGCCGAGAGCATTGCGGATGCAGGCAGCATTCTTGAGGTTTACGGCGAGTACGGCACAGCTTCCTACACTGCGCTCTGCACAGTTTCGGGAGTTACAGCAGGTATCGCTGCCACCAACAAGACCAAGGACAAGCTCACCTCTGCAGACTGCTCAAAGATCGCAAGATTTGTTCGTCTCTGCGACGCTTACAGCATTCCCGTCATCACTGTTGCCGATACCGAGGGCTTTGACCTTCATGGCGCAGATATGGTACGTGCGGGTGCTGCTCTTGCAGGCGCATATGCCGAGGCTTCATGTGCAAAGATAGCACTGGTAAGCGGCAAGGCATGCGGAATGGCTTATATCGCATTTGCAGGCAGGAATGTTGCTGCCGATGCAGTTTATGCGCTTCCCGAGGCAGTTATCGCTCCCATGGATCCTGTCAGCGCAGCTGAGTTCCTTTATCATGACAAGCTCAAGGACGCAGATGACCTTGCAGCCGCAAGAGCTCAGATAGCCAAGGAATATGCCGAGAATGAAGGCTCTGCATTTGCGGCAGCAGCCAAGGGTGCGGCTGACGAAGTGGTAACAGCCGAAAACGTAAGAGCAGCAGTTGCTTCCGTTCTTGATGTTACAGCAGGTAAGCGCCTTAACAAGCGCCTTCCCAAGAAGCACAACATTCTTCCCCTTTGATAAAATTAACCTGAAAGGTCGATATACATTATGAAGAGATTTAATATTACAGTAAACGGAAAGTCCTATGACGTAGCAGTAGAGGAAGTAGGCGGCGCAGCTCCCGTTCAGGCAGCTCCCGCAGCAGCACCCGCTCCTGCACCTGCCGCAGCACCCGCACCCGCAGCTGCTCCTGCAGCAGGCAACGGCACACCCGTTAAGGCTCCCATGTCCGGAAATATCCTTGATGTCAAGGTAAACGTAGGCGACACTGTTTCCGCAGGCCAGGTCGTTGTAGTTCTCGAGGCACTCAAGATGGAAAATGATATCGTAGCTCCCGTAGCAGGCAAGATCACATCTATCGCTGCCAAGAAGGGCGATACCGTTAATTCCGATGACGTTCTCGCTACCATCGCATAAGCTGAAAGGAGCGATCCACAATGCCTAAAGTAAAAATCACCGAAACCGTTCTCCGAGACGCTCATCAGTCGCTCATCGCAACAAGAATGAGCATTGACGAGATGCTCCCCATTATGCAGGAGATGGATAAGATCGGCTACTATTCCGCAGAGGTCTGGGGCGGCGCAACATTTGATGCTTGTATCCGTTTCCTCGATGAGGATCCCTGGGAGAGACTGAGAATAATCCGTAAGAATATGCCCAACACCAAGCTCCAGATGCTTTTCAGAGGTCAGAATATGCTGGGCTACCGTCACTATGCTGACGATGTTCTTGAATATTTCGTTCAGAAGACTGTTGCAAACGGTATGGATATTATCCGTATCTTTGATGCGCTGAACGATATCAGAAACCTCCAGACAGCTATCCACGCTGCCAAGAAGGAGGGTGCACACGCTCAGGTAGCAATGTCCTTTACACTGGGCGATGTTTTCACCGATGATTACTATGTAAACTACGCAAAGCAGTGCGAAGCAGAAGGCGCTGATTCCATCTGTATCAAGGATATGGCTGCGCTCCTTACTCCTTTCAGAGCTGCTTCCCTTACAAAGGCTCTCAAGGAGAACATCGGTATCCCCATTCAGCTCCACACACACTATACATCGGGTCTTGCTTCAATGTGCCAGCTCAAGGCTATTGAAAACGGCTGCGAGTATATCGACACAGCAATGTCTCCTCTGGCTCACGGTACTTCCCATACTCCTACCGAGTCTATGGTAGCAGCGCTCCAGGGCACAGAGTACGATACAGGTCTTGACCTTGTAAAGCTTACCGAGATCAGAAGCTACTTCATGGGTCTGCGCAAGAAGTATATCGACGAAGGGCTCCTTGACCCCAAGATCCTTGTTGCAGATGCAAACGCACTTATCTATCAGGTTCCCGGAGGAATGCTTTCCAACCTTCTGTCCCAGCTCAAGCAGTCGGGCAAGGAGGATAAGTTCGATGAAGTGCTCAGAGAAGTTCCCAGAGTTCGTGCAGATGCAGGTAATATCCCTCTTGTTACTCCTTCCTCCCAGATCGTGGGCACACAGGCTGTGTTCAACGTTATCAGCGGCGAGAGATACAAGACCGTTACCAAGGAATTCAAGGACGTTATCGCAGGCAAATACGGAAGAACTCCCACACCTATCGACCCCGAGTTCAGAAAGTCCATACTCAAGGGCGAGGAGGCTATCGATTGCCGTCCCGCAGATCTGCTTGAGCCTGAGCTTGATACTCTCCGCAAGGAATGCGCAGAGTGGATCGAGCAGGACGAGGACGTTCTCACCTACGCAATGTTCCCCAAGGTCGCTCCCAAGTTCTTTGAGAAGAGACGCAACAAGAAGTACGGCATTGACGGAAAGAATTCCGATGCCGCAAGCAAGATCCATATGGTATAAGGCTTTAAGCCCCGCTAACAAAAATCAAGAGATACCGTGCCAAGGTGCGGTATCTCTTTAAATTTGTAAATTATTCCGAGGAACTTCACATTGCTATTGCATTTTTTGGAAAAATAGTATATAATAAGTAAAATACGTTTTTTCTAAGGAGGCTATTTTATGTTAGAAGAGATCATCGGTTCCGTATGCAGATATTCAAATGAGAAAATCAAGATAACAAAGGGCATGGCTGTTGCCGCAGCTCTCGGTGCGTTCATTATAGGTCTTATTTCAGGCGTTATAGCTGCCCGTCTGGCACTCAGCAAGAAGTTTGCTGCCTGCTGCTCTTCAAGCGACGATTTCGACGCTGACGAGTATGTTAAAAATCTGAATTTCAGCGACGATGAATGATCTGCGTCCCAATAAATAAATCAGCAAAGGAAAATCAAAGATATGAAATTAGGTATGGTCGGTCTTCCTAACGTAGGAAAAAGTACGCTCTTCAACGCTCTTACAAATGCAGGCGCAGAATCTGCAAACTATCCTTTCTGCACCATCGAGCCCAACGTGGGCATAGTTTCCGTTCCCGACAGCCGTCTTGACAAGCTCAGGGAAATGTACAACCCCGATAAGTTTACCCCTGCCACACTTGAATTTGTTGATATCGCAGGTCTGGTAAGAGGCGCTTCCAAGGGCGAGGGCCTCGGTAACAAGTTCCTTGCAAATATCCGTGAGGTCGATGCCATCGTTCACGTTGTACGCTGCTTTGAGGACGATAACATCGTTCATGTTGACGGCGAGATAAATCCTGAGAGAGATATCGAAACTATCGACCTGGAGCTTATCTTCTCCGATATCGAGCTGCTGGAGCGCCGTATCGACCGCACAAAGAAGCTCATCAAGGGCGATAAGAAGTATCAGGCTGAGCTGGAGTTTCTTGAAGCTCTGAAAGCTCATCTTGAAGAGGGTCACTCTGCCCGTTCCTTCGGCTTCACCGAGGAGCAGGAGGAGATAATCAAGACAACTCCGCTGCTTTCCGCAAAGCCTGTCATCTACGCTGCAAATCTCAGCGAAGATGATTTCAAGAACAACATCGAAAATTCCAAGCATTATAAGACAGTGTGCGAGATAGCTGAGCGTGAACACGCCGCAGTGCTGCCCATCTGCGCCGAGCTTGAAGCCGAGATATCCGACATGAGCGGCGAGGACAAGGAGATGTTCCTTTCCGAGCTGGGTCTTGAGGTATCGGGTCTTGACAGAATTATCAAGGAGGGCTATTCTCTGCTTGGCCTTATCTCCTACCTTACCGCAGGTCAGCCTGAGGTTCGTGCATGGACTATCAAGAAGGGAACCAAGGCTCCCCAGGCAGCAGGAAAGATACACACCGATTTTGAAAAGGGCTTTATCAGAGCGGAAGTCGTTTCCTTTGACGACCTTATGGCGTGCGGCTCCATGGCTGCCGCAAAGGAAAAGGGACTTGTGCGTTCCGAGGGCAAGGAATATGTTATGCAGGACGGAGATATCGTTCTTTTCCGCTTTAATGTCTGATCCTTTCGGGAGGGATTTTTATGAAGAGGCATGAATATTTATACTCTGCGCTGGCAGCATTTGGTGCGGCGTTGGTGTTCATCGTGTTCGGTTCGGTAGTGCTCCATGTGCTCAATCCGTATCTTGATGCGGCTGAGATAGGCTTTATGTTCTTCAAGATGATACCCATTGCGTTCATAGCAATAGGCGCAGTTTTTGCGGTTATCGGCGCATATGCGCTTGTCAATGAAAGAATGATCGAGAACGGCGAGGTCATTGAGGCAGAGATAACAGGCATCAACGAGTTCTTTGTTGGTCAGACCACTGAGATAGTTCATTACAACCTGTTCTGCGAGGCTGTTATCAACGGAAGAAAGTACAGATTTTCCAAGAAAAATCTGGAGACCAATCCCAAGGAGCAGTTTGCGGGCGGCTATGTTCCCGTAAAGATAAATCCTAAAAATCCGATGCAGTATTTTATAATGATGTGATATTGCTACATAATTAGGGGTATATTTCGCTAAGAAATATACCCCCTTTTCTGTTTAATTTGTAAAAAATGTCAATTCCAATTAAAGGGCTGTCATGGTATAATATAATGTGGTTTGTTATATTCAAATAACTTATGAGGACGGTTGTATATGAGTTTTGTATCGTTAAAAAATGTATATAAGCGCTATCAGATGGGCGAGGTAATTATCACCGCATCGGACGGCGTAAGCTTTGATATCGAAAAGGGCGAGTTCGTTGTTATCACAGGTGCCAGCGGTGCGGGAAAGACCACTGTACTGAACCTTATGGGCGGAATGGACACCTGCGATGAGGGCGAGATTATCATTGACGGCAAGGATATCGCAAAGCTCAAACCCAGAGAGCTTACCGCTTACCGTCGATATGACATTGGATTTGTTTTCCAGTTCTACAATCTGGTGCAGAACCTTACCGCATATGAGAATGTGGAGCTTGCGGCTCAGACCTGCAAGGATAAGAGCATTGATGCGGCTCAGGTGCTGAAGCAGGTGGGTCTGGAGGACAGAATGAACAACTTCCCCGCACAGCTTTCCGGCGGCGAACAGCAGAGAGTTTCCATTGCAAGAGCGCTGGCAAAATCACCCAAGCTCCTGCTCTGCGATGAGCCTACAGGCGCTCTCGACTATAACACGGGCAAGACAATACTGAAGCTTTTGCAGGATACCTGCCGTGAAAAGGGTATGACAGTGGTAGTCATCACCCACAATCAGGCGATAACCCCCATGGCTGACCGTGTTATCAAGATAAAGAACAGCAAGGTGGCAAAAATATCCCTCAATCCCAATCCCACACCTGTTGAAAATATTGAATGGTAAGGTAATAACGCTATGAAGAAAAATATGCTTTTACTGAATACGGTCAGAGGTGTAAAGAAATCTCCCGGAAGATTTGTGGCGATCCTTACTATCATTGCGATAGGCTGTGCGTTTTATGCAGGTTTAAGCGCAGTATCAACTGACCTTAAAAATTCCGGCTGGAAGTATTACAGGGAATATGCCCTTGCGGACGTTCAGATTAAATCCACGCTGGGCTTTAACGGCGATGAAATAGAAAAGCTTTCCGACGGCGAGCATTTTGACAGCGGATATGCAGGCTATTCGGCAGACCTATTTGTGGAAAACAACGGCGGTCAGTCGGCTGTAACAGTGCTTTCCTATTCGGCAGATCAGCCGCTCAACAAGCTTTATCTTATGGAGGGCAGACTTCCCGAAAAGGCAGGGGAGTGCGTTGCCGATTATGATTCCATGCACAAGATATCCTTTAAAATAGGAGATACCGTAAAGCTTTCCGCTGACGGCGACAATGATGTGGCTGACTATTTAAATCAGTCGGAATATACCGTGGTGGGCCTTGTAAAATCTCCCGTGTATGTTTCATATGAGCGAGGCTCCACAACTATCGGAACAGGCTCCGTAAGTGCATTTATCTACGTGCCCGAGGAAAACTTTGCCTATGACGCTTATACCGACCTTTACCTTTCGGTAACAGGGGCTATGGACGAAAGCGTCAAGCCTTTTTCAGATGAATACAACGATATCGTAGCCGCTGCCGAGGAATACGCCGAGGGAATGTCAGCTCAGCTTCTCAGCGAGCGTTCGGACGAGATACGTGCCGATGCAGATGAGCAGATAGCCGATGCAAAGGAAAAGCTGGCGGACGGTCAGAAAAAATATGACGACGCCAAAAAGGACTATGACAAGGGTCTGAACGAGTACAACAAGTCCTACAGTCAGATAAACGAGCAGAAAAAAGAGCTTACCGATGCCAAAAAGGATATCGAGGACGGCAGAAAAGAGCTGGCAGAGAACGAGGAAAAGATGAACGCCCTTGCCGCCACCTGCACTCAGATAGACGATATCCTGAAAATATACGAAAAGGCATACGTCAAAGTGCTTCCCGAGGAGCTTCTCAACGAGTCAAGAAGTATCCAGCAGGTGTATGACGATAATGACATTGAGGCTTCCATATCCGACCTTCTGGCGGTTTTCATAATCACAAATCCCGATAAGGATCTCCAGTCAAAGACCGCCGCTCAGGCAGCCATAACAGGTGTAAACGAGCAGGTGAGAGCAGCTTCCGCAGGTGCACTGGAGCAGATATCCGCCCAGAAATGGCAGCTTGACAAGAGCGAAGAGGAAATAGACAAGGGCCTTGAAGAGCTTTCCGCTTATGACAGCGACCTTGCTAAAGCAAAGCATGAGCTGGACAGCGGCAAGAAAAAGCTGGACGAGGCTCAGGCTGATATAGACAGCGCTAATGCAGAGATAGCCGATGCTGAAAGCGAGCTTGAGGATAAGCTTGCCGACGGCGAGTGGTACGTGTGGAACAGGGACGAGTTCAATCCCGGCTGCATGAGCTACGGCAGAGATGCGGAAAGGATAGACTCCATTGCCGCAGTTTTCCCCGTGTTCTTTATACTGGTTGCAGCTCTGGTTTGCTGCACCACCATGTCAAGAATGGTCGAGGAGCAGCGCACAGAGGTTGGAACTCTCAGGGCACTGGGCTACGGCACAGGCTCCATAATCCTGCAATATGTATTGTATGCGGCTATAGCAAGCGTTGTGGGCAGCCTTGCGGGAACAGCCATAGGTCTGGCGCTGTTGCCGAGGATAATCTTCATCTGCTATCAGACGATGTATAATTATCCCATATTTGAAGCGCCGTTCATGCCCTCATATGCACTGGGCTGCATGGGCGTATCACTGCTGTGTACATCGCTTTCTGCGGTATATACCTGTGCAAACGAGCTTCTGGAATATCCTGCAAAGCTTATCCGTCCAAAGCCCCCGAAGAATGGCAAAAGGATACTGCTTGAAAAGATAACACCCATCTGGAAGCACTTCTCATTCAGCAGCAAGGTAACTTTCAGAAATCTTTTCAGATACAAGAGCAGATTTTTCATGACCGTTATAAGCATAGGCGGCTGTACAGCCCTTATGCTTACAGCATTCGGATTAAAGGAAGCCATTGCCTGCATTGCGGAAAAGCAGTATGACGATATCTTCCTTTACGATGCTATCGCAGTTATCGGCAGCGATGTTCCCGAGGATGACCTTGCGCACATCGAGGACGTTATAAACGGCGAAAGTGCTATCATTTCACATATGAGCGCCGTTCAGGAGACACACGACGTTTATTCCGAAAGCGGCAATATGGAGGGCTATATCCTTGCCCTTGATGATGTTGCTGACATGGACGATTACGTTCAGCTTCAGAACAGAAAGAGCGGAGAGCATCTTTACATTGAGGACGGCAAGGTGATAATCACCGAGAAAATGGCAAGGGTGCTTGGTGTAAAGGAAGGCGACTTTGTAACTATTGATGGTGCATCAGGACCCGCAGAGGTATCGGGCATTGCGGAAAACTACACCTTCCACTATGTCTATATGACAAGGGACACTTACACCTCTCTCTTCGGCGAGACCGACGACAACCTTATCCTGATAAACACAGGGGACACTCCCGAAAAATCCGAAAGAGACAGAATAACCTCCGAGCTTATTTCCTGCGACGGAATAATCTCATCGTCCTTTATGTATGACGGAACGGGAACGTTCAGAACACTGGTATCAAGCCTTGACCTTATAGTTCTTGTCATCATAATTTTTGCGGGAGCGCTTGCTCTTGTAATACTCTTCAACCTGGCAAACATTAACATCAACGAGCGAATAGGGGAGCTTGCCACCATAAAGGTGCTGGGCTTTTTTGACGGCGAGGTGGGAGCATACATTTACCGTGAGAACACCATTTCCTCCATAATCGGCATTGCCTTTGGACTGGTAGGCGGAATTTTCCTTGAAAGCTTTGTTGTAGGCAAGTCCGAGGTAGATGAAGTAATGTTCTCGCCCGATATACCTTGGTTCTGCTTCGTGCTGGCAGCGGCGGTAATGGTCATCTTCACAGTGCTTGTAAACTTCCTGCTGTATTTCAGACTCAAAAAGATAGATATGACATCTTCACTCAAGGCTATTGAGTGATATTGCCATAAAGCATTTACCGATAGTCAAAGGTTTTGTACAGCATATACATTGACAATTTTTTCACAGGGTAATATAATATTTTAGTGACGTGCCATTCACGGCAGCATCTTTCAGAGGTGCTGCCACTGGCACTTTTTTATGTTTGGGAGATCATGGAGGAAAAAGAAAAATGTTCAGGCAATTTGCAGAAATGCTGAAAAGAGAATTTAAGGGGTACAACGGCAAGAAATTCGGAAAAGACGTTCTTGCAGGCGTAACAGTCGCAGCCGTGGCTCTGCCGCTGGCACTGGCATTCGGCGTAAGCTCGGGAGCTACCGCAGCTTCGGGACTTGTTACCGCAATAATATCGGGACTTATCATCGGCGCACTTTCGGGCGCTTCCTATCAGATAAGCGGCCCCACAGGAGCTATGACAGCCATACTTGTTTCACTGGTGGCTCAGTACGGAATGCAGGGTGTTTTCATCGCAAGCTTATTGGCAGGCATCATACTGCTGCTGTGCGGCATATTCAAGCTGGGCGGACTGGTTTCATACCTGCCCTCGCCTGTTATCACAGGCTTTACCAGCGGTATCGCCATTATCATCGCCCTCGGTCAGATAGATAACCTTACCGGCATGAAGTCCGTGGGACTTAACAACCTGGAAAAGATAGCAAGCTATTTCACAACGCCTCAGAGCTTCAATCTTACAGCGTTCATTATCGGCGTTTGCGTTATAGTTTTCATGTTTGTATATCCTTAGAAGCTGAGCCAGTATTGCCCGGGTTCACTGGCAGCAATTATTCTTGCCACCGCAGCAAACTTTATCTTCAACTTTGATGTAAGCGTTGTCGGCGAGATACCAAAAACAATTTTCCTTGCTGACAGACTTGACATTACCAAGATAAATTTCAGCGAGTTTGGCAACTTTGTTGTTCCCGCTGTTTCCATTGCGGCTCTGGGACTTATTGAGTCCCTGCTCTGCGGAGCTTCCGCAGGACGAATGAAGAATGAAAAGCTCAATGCGGATATCGAGCTTACCGCACAGGGAATAGGAAATATCCTGCTGCCCTTCTTCGGCGGAGTTCCCGCAACGGCAGCTATCGCCAGAACCAGTGTTGCCATAAAGAGCGGCGGAGAGACACGTCTTACTTCCGTTATCCACGCTGTTGTACTGCTGCTTTCCATGTTCGTTCTCGGCGGCGTAATGTCTATGATACCTCTTTCAGCTCTTGCAGGCGTGCTTATCGTAACTGCATGGAGAATGAACGAGTGGAAGACCATAAAGTCCATTTTCAGCAAAAAGCTCAAAACAGCCATTGCACAGTTCATTATCACAATGACAGCTACCGTTGTGTTTGACCTTACAAAGGCTATCCTTATCGGCGTTGTGTTCTCGCTTATCCTCTTTGTTGTAAAGGTATCCGATATGCAGGTAACGGTTGCCGAGGTCGATCCTGATAAGCTTGACGAGGATAACGTTGACCCCGAAAAGCTCAAATACACCAGCGTTGTTTATATCACGGGCCCCCTTTATTTCGGAACCTGCGCAAAGCTGGAGGACAAGGTATCCTCTCTCGGTGACAGCTACAACATAATCTTCTCAATGAGAGGCGTTACCGTTGCGGATATCTCGGGAATAGAAGCCCTCCACGAATACTGCGAGAGACTTATCTCCCAGGGAAGAATGGTATATTTCTCCTGCGTTCAGCCGGGAGTTATGGACCTCTTTGAAAGAACAGGACTGAAGCAGGAGCGTTTCAAGCACGATATGTTCTTCTGGAGCACCGACAAGGTGTTCGAGCACATTTCAAATCTTTAAGAACCCGTCTTCACAAGCATATGCGCACGTCTTTTCGGCAAATTTTGCCGCAGACTGCGTTAAAAATCCTTGCCGGGCGAAAGCCCGCCTGCGGATTTTTGCCTACTCTGCAACAAAATTATGCTCGAAAATCCGCACACATTTCTTATGAAGACAGGTTCTAATACTAATCCTCAATCAACCTATAGACAGATCCTCGGCTGAAATCAGTTAAGACAAAGGTTTACCCCGCTTTTCTTTTGTTTAAGTATCTCCAGCATAAGGTCAACGATATGAGCCGCCGCCTCTACAGGGGGTATTCCGTGGCGGCTGATGTTGGAAACAACCGTATATTCCGACTCCTGCATATCGGGACGGGCATTATATGCCATATATGCGGACATACTTTCAGCTGTGAGAAGTCCCGGACGCTCGCCGATAAGCACACAGGTGAGCTTTGCATTGAGCAGCGGAGCGATAGTTCTCGTAGTGTTCACACGGCAGTAGCGAACGAAAAACGGGGTTCCCACCGTTACACCCTCGGCTTCCAGTCCCTTTGTGATCGCAGGCAGGATATCTGGGATATTCGCTGCCACGCTGGGAGCGCAAAGGCCATCGCCCACATATATCTCCACGTCGATATCATGTTTGCAGTTTTCGGATATCTTTTTCTGCGTATCCTCGTCAAAAAGTCTGCCAAGGTCGGGACGGGTTATCATCATACTTTTGTTTTCGCATTTGGTGCGCACCTCAAACAGTCCCAGCTCCTTTACAGTCTCTTCCGAAACCTCAGAGAAAACTGCGTCCGCTGCAGCTGCCTGATCCGCCCTGAAGCGGAGGTAGGAGCAGGTGGGATATCTTGCTCCTGTATGTCCTATGGCTATTCTGGCAGGGGTCTTGCTTTTGAGCACCGCAAGCTGCTCAGGATCCTGTGGGTTTTGAAGCAGGCAGAAATCCTGCATTTTTATTTTCGTTATATCATTGTTTTCATAATCAAATTTCGGGAAAACGGGCATAACAGTCATTCCTTTCGTTAATTTCCGAAAATGGTGGGGTCACCTGCACGATCGGTATAATGACCGTCCTCGTCGATTATGCCCCATTTGAGCATCCACTTTTCAAACTCGGGATTTGCGTGAAGTCCCAGTATCTCACGGGCTGCCTTTACATCGTGATGACCTGTGGTCTGATACATGAGCATGATATCATCGCCGTGAGGAATTGCCATTACATAGTTGCAGCCGCCTGCCCCCAGCATTACCAGCAGATTATCCATTGCACTCTGGTCACAGGTATTGTGGTTGGTGTAGCACACATCGCAGCCCATGGGCAGACCGTGCATATGGCCGCAGAAATTATCCTCCAGACCTGCTCTCAGAACCTGATCGCTGCCGTAGAGGTATTCGGGGCCGATAAAGCCTACCACTGTATTTACGATAAATGGGTGATAGTGCCTTGCAAGGCCGTAGCAGCGTGATTCCATGGTCTGCTGATCCCAGCCGTTGTGACCATCGGAGGAAAGCTCGGACGCCTGACCTGTTTCGAAATACATATAGTTGGGGCCTGTTCCCGTGCCCTCGGTGCGCATAAGCTCGTTTGCTTCTTCAAGCATTTCCACGGTAACACCGAATGCGTCCATGGATTTCTGTGAGCCTGCTATGGACTGGAAGCACAGGTCGGCGGGAGCACCCTGCCTTATTGCTTCCATCTGAGTTGTAACATGAGAAAGCACACAGTTCTGGGTGGGAATATCATACTTTACCATAACGTCCTTGAAAAGACGGAGTATCTCGCCTGTGGAGTCAGCCGAATCCGTTGCAGGGTTAAGGCCTATTACAGCGTCGCCCATGCCATAGGAAAGTCCCTCCAGCAGTGATGCGGCAACGCCCTTGGGGTCATCGGTAGGGTGGTTCGGCTGCAATCTTGAAGCCATTGTCCCCGGAAGTCCGAGGTATGTGTTGCAGTGAGTGACTATTTCTATCTTTTTTGCGGCATACATCAGGTCAAGATTTCCCATCAGCTTGCAGACTGCGGCGATAACCTCGCTGGTCATACCTCTGCCTGCACGGAGTATCATATCGCCTGTGGTGCGGCTGTCCAGTATCCACTCACGCAGATCTGATATAGTCATGCCCTTTATCTCGTTATAAATTGGAATATTAAGGTCGTCCTGGATTATTCTTGTTACCGAGTCCTGCTCATAGGGCACTGCGGGGTTTTCACGGATATCATGGACAGTGATATTGCTCAGAGCCATTTTTGCCGCAATTCGTTCCTTGGTGTCCTCTGCAGCGATACCCGCAAGGCAGTCGCCGGATTTCAGCTCGTTCGCCTTGCACATAACTTCCCGTATATCCTTAAATTCATATGTTCTGCCGTAAAGCCTTACTTTATATGACATTTTTATCCGCCTTCCTTGTGGGTTATGAGAATATCAGGGTTTTTACAATGACGGGCAGCACCTTGCCGTGAGCAAGCGGTTCGCCGATGTCGATGAAATCACCGTCCGAGCAGGAGATGCCGTCCACACAGATAAAGTCCCTGTCCTTTATCCGACGTTTCAGAGCCTGTCCCAGCGCCTTGCCGATATCCGCTTCGGTGATGATGATAAGCACGCTTTGGTCGGAGCCTTCCGCACCTGCGCACACAGCGTCCGCCATAGCTTCTATCTCCTTGAAGGAGGGACAGGGCAGACCTTTCATTGATATTGCTGTCAAACGGTTTTCATACCTTGAAAGTCCCTTTCTTATCTGCTCCCCTGCAGAGGGAATATCCTCTGACGTTTCAAGCTTTATCCTTGAAACGGGAATGCTTTTTATTGGCAGACTGCCGAAAGTGTATTCGATGGTACTTCCCGATACCTCCATGCTGAAATTGCCTGCGCCGATAACGGTGGCACGGATAGTCTCCTCCGCCGTTTCGGACATTCTTTCGGTAAGCAGGGGCGAAGCTGCCACGGCGTGACCGAGGAAAACGCCTATATCGCCGTATGGGAACTGCTTTTCTCCCGAATAGCCCATGCAGTCGGCAACACCGCCGGAAAAAGTAATGATATCGGGGACTATGCCGCTTTTCATGCTATGGTTCGTTATCATAAGCTCCAGGCGGCTGTCAGGTTTTCTCAGTCCTGCGGACTGTTCTATCACTTCCGTCATTTCTCTGCATATATTTTCTGCGGTCTCGGAAGTGAGAATATCGCCTATGGATACGCTGATGCCGCTCATATCGGCAAGCTTTTTCAGTTTCTGTGCGATGTATGTCACCCTGCCGCTTTCATCGACCTTGATAAGCCTTCCGCCTATGTCCAGGCAGGCGGTATCTATGGCAGCGCCGTCTCTGAAAAGGCAGATATTTGTAGTTCCGCCGCCTATATCAAAGTTTGCAACGGTTTTTCCTGTTTCCTCCGAAAGCCTTGCTGCGCCTGAGCCTTTTCCTGCCAGCACCGATTCAAGGTCTGGGCCTGCGGTGGCTACAACAAAGTTTCCTGCTGTTTCGGAAAGGGCTTCGGTAACCGAGCGGGCGTTGCTTTTTCGGGAGCTTTCGCCTGTGATTATAACTGCGCCTGTGGTGAGCATATCGGGGGTGAGATTGGCTTTTTTGTATTCCGACATCACAATGTCGCTTACCTTATCACCGTCTATCTCATTTTCCGACAGCAGAGGGGTGAAATATATCTCACTTTCATGGATTATTTCTTTATCCACTATCTCGATCTTGGGGACGGAGCCGAATCCGCCTGTGTTCTGAATGGTCATTCTGCTGAAAATTATCTGTGTCGTAGATGTTCCCACGTCGATGCCTGCACTGAGGATAGTTTCGTCCATATAATCACATCCTTATAAAAAAAGAGCACCACAGGTACAACGTCCTTGTTGTACAACGCCTGTGTTGCTCTGATAATATTATATCACGGCATCCTTACCATGTCAAGACAAATTTGCAAGTTTTAGCATATAGACTTGCAAATATATTGTTAAAACAAATATGATATTTTTCACAATCGCCTTAAATCGTGGGTATCCTATCTTATCAAAGAAGGATAACTCTTTGCAGCATTCAAAAAAGGCGATGTAGCTCATAGATGTTTCATTGCCGTCAGGGTCGCTCCATACAAATCTGACTGTCTTGTATTCCTTATTTTTATATGCTATAATAATAGAAACCACAAAAAAGGAGACTGCAATGTACAGAATATTTATCATAGAAGACGACCGCACAATAGCAAATGCTGTTAAAAATCATCTTGAAAAATGGGGCTTTGAAGCACGATGCACAGAGAATTTCAAGGATATAATGGCCGAATTTTCAGAGCTTTCCCCTCATCTTGTACTTATGGATATAGGTCTGCCGTTTTATAACGGATTTTATCACTGCACTGAGATACGAAAAGTCTCCTAAGTTCCTGTCGTATTCCTATCCTCCGCCTCGGACAATATGAATATTGTGATGGCAATGAATATGGGCGGAGATGATTTTATCGCTAAGCCCTTTGACCTGACCGTGCTTATGGCAAAGATCCAGGCGATACTGCGCCGAACATACGACTTCGGCTCGGAAACAAATATCATCATCCACAAAGGCGCAATGCTCAACGTATCCGATGCAACTCTCAGCTTCAACGGTGAAAAAATAGATCTTACCAAAAATGAATACCGTATCCTGCTCACTCTTCTTGAAAACAAGGGAAAGGTCGTGAGCCGTGAGCTTCTTAGTACCCGTCAAATCCACCCCCGCCTTTACCCATAAATAAGCCAAATGCTAAAATAGACTAAGGCATCCAACCAACTCCT
>ENA-UAPO01000454-UAPO01000454.1-human-gut-metagenome-genome-assembly--contig:-NODE-454-length-19949-cov-7.455414_pt1 | contig 19949 bp, 16 predicted proteins | sample MGYA00243481_ERZ654579 | MGnify/ENA primary metagenome ERZ654579 (study PRJEB26926, sample SAMN06164546) | human gut metagenome | biome: ENVO:00009003; feature: ENVO:2100002; material: ENVO:00002003... | reverse complement strand
ATCTACACGCGTAAGATCGTCGGCAGCGTCAGATGTGTATAAGAGACAGAGTTAAAAAGCACATTGGAGTCGCTGGGCAATGTGGCTGCGGGCGGCGGAATGAGTTTGGAGCAAATAGGCATCCGTCTTTCCAAAGCTTTCCAAACGGGCCGCGTAACTATGGAAGTTTTGGAACCGCTAATGAATAGCGGTATTAACGTCATGGGCGTGCTGGGTCAACGAACAGGAAAGACCAGGGCGGAATTGAATAAGATGATGACAACCGGAAAACTTGGTTTCCGGGATTTGATGGGGGCTTTAGTTTCCATGGGATCTGCCGGAGGACAGTTTGAGGGAGCCATGGAGAAAAATACGCAGGATATAGAGAGCAGAGTGGAGGCCCTGAAAGGCAAGGTTGGAGCGTTGAGCCGTATTTTTGCGGAACCGGTAACAAGCGGCATCAAGGATGCCATGGACTCCATAGGCGCGTCATGGGCCGGTCATGGGCCGGAGGTGGAGCGCGGCTTGAGGAAAACGGGCGAATTGCTGGGGGGGATTGTGAAAGCGGCCGCGCCTATCGTTTCCGCAGTAGGGGGCGGCCTGGCTTCAGTAGCCGCGGGAGGCGGCCGGGTTGAAAAGATGATCCGTAGCGGCATTCTGGCCTGGGGGGCGTGGAAGGCTGTAGGCATGGCGGCAAATTCTTCCGTGGGGCGTTCCATTCAGGCGGCGGCCGCGGCTTTCCGGGTGGATTACAACAATGAATTGCGCCTGGCCGGGGGAAATATGAAGAGGTTTGATTCAGCCGTTCGGGCGGTGGGGTTGACCGCGAAACGCACATGGGCGCGCATGGGGGCCGATTTGGCCGGATCCCTGAAGGGGCCGGCCATTATGGCGGCCATTGCGGCTATTTCCTATGCGGTATCGGAGATTTACAGGGCGAACAGGGAGGCAAGTGGTGTTGTTCCTAAAGACGTTCAGGACAAAAAGAAGAATTTCAAACGGTCGAATGATGATTTTGATGAACGCTTGTGGAAGATGGCCGGGGAGGCATCCAGCAAGCAGGACGTGGGGCGCGTTATGGATGAATATGACGCTGAAATTAAACGCCTGAAGCGCGAAGAAGAAGACCTGCTGGCGGAAGATCCGCTGGGGAGAATGACGGTTGCGGTGCAGGATAGGCTGGTGCTGTTGCAACGTGAGCGGAAGGAGTTGCAGCAGGTGGCGGAAGCGAACGCGAAAGCGGCGGAGACGCGGGAACGGGCGGCGCAGCGCGGGCAGCAGACGGAAGAGGCACGGAAGAAGACGCTGGAGAAAATCAGGGAAATACAAGATGAATTGTTATCCCTGGATTATGACCGGGCGGAAGAAGAGAGGGAGAGGCGGCGCAGCGGAATGGGGCTGGAGGACCGGAAAAAAGACCTGCTGGGAGGATATGGGAGCATGGAGGGCCTCAAGAAGGCCATTGCGGAGCAGAAAGCCCTGCTGGATGGCGGGGACGCCGTGGACGGCATGTTGAATCTGGAGGGGGTGGAATCCAGAATCAAGAGCCTGTATGAATTGCTTGGCAAGGTGGAAGAGGTGGATCGTGAAATAGTGGAGCGGAATAAGGAATGGGACAAGGCGGAAGCCAAACACCAGAAGCAGGCTGCCCTGCTGCGCGCGGAAATTCACGGGCAGAAGGATAAGCTGCGCGTGTTGCAGGAGCAGGCGCGCGTGCTGGAGCTGCAAAACCAATATGAGGCGGATGGCATGAGCAAGGCCCGCGCCGGCGCGGCGGCCCGTGAAATAGCCGCCCTGGAGCAGAACAGGAACCGGGCGCAGGCCGGGCGCGAATACCGCCGGCAAATGGCCCTGTTGAAAGCTCAGGCGGAGGGAAACAAGGCGGAAGAGCGGCGGCTGAAGATGGCGGAGCGCATGAAGGAAATTTATGACCAGCAGCGCGGCTTGGGGATAGACAGGAAGACGGCCATGAGGCGTGCCCGTGGCATGGCCGGGTTGGAGGATATGGTGGAGCGGCGGAAGGACCGGAAGGAAGGGAGCGGACCCATAGCGGACAGTCTGGCGCAAGTGGGCGGCGGGGGCCGCTCCATGATGGGGAGCATGCCGCAACTTACGGAAGCGAGGAAGCAGACAAATTTGCTTCAGCAGATCGTGAAAAACACGGGCGCGGGGCGGAGGGGAACCCTGAAAACGGCGGCCGTGCTGGGATATTGAAATAGCCGCTAAATGATAGAGAGAGAATAATAAATATGGGAAGAAAAATTAACATTAAGAAGCGGGAAACGCATGAAAAGACGCTGGAAATAGAACGGGGGGATGAAGGGGAAGTAAGGGCTGTGGGGAGGATTGTTTACACGGACAATCAGGAGGGCTGGAATACCCGGTGCCCGTCAATAGGGTCCGCTTATCCTGATGATGCCGCTTTGAGGCTCAAAAAGATAAGCATGGAAGGAATGGAGGGGGATATGGTGAGGGTGACGCTCTATTACGAGTTGCCGCGGGAAACGTCTTTTGAATTCGGTGGAGGGGAGGAAGTGGAATATTCCATGGATTATTCCTGCTCTGAACAGCCGTTGCTGACGCATCCTGCCTTTCAGGATATAGATGGAGAAGAAAAAGATGCGTTGATGGCTATGGCGTCCGGGGCTTCTCCTAAAGATACGTTTGGGAAAGAGGATAAGGTGATTGAGGATGTTGTGAAATCGGAGGCCGGAAAGAAGGCCATGGAAAAGATGCGTAAAGGGCAGGTTAGTTTCTTGTGTCCTGGTGGGGTGTTTTCCGTAACTTCTACCGTTCAGGCGTTGAGCCTGGCCGGGGTTGGGAAAAAAGGATCTCCGGGAAGCGGTGCGCCCGCGGTAAGCGGAAAATATAATTGGATTAAAGAAGGAGTGAGCGGCCGCAGAACGGGAACCGGGAATTGGCGTCAGACGGTTTCCTGGAGGTTGAGCGGTCCGGATGGCTGGGATTCTGATTTATATTGATTTATGATTAGCTGGCCGTTTTTTAATCAAGGGGAAGAGTTGAGCGCGTCTAAGTTGAGGCGTCTGGTTAAGGGGTGCCGGGAGCTGGAGCAGTTGGCCAAGTCTTGCCGCTTGCAGAACGGGGTTGGTTATACATTTAACCGGGGGCTGGGCGGCACGTCATTAACCATAAGGCCGACGGGGGGGAGGAACAAAGCAGGAGACGGAGAGCCGTTTACGCTGAAGAGGCTGGAAAAAGGGGATGCGGGATATAAGGCGTATTTCTGGCCCGGCATGGTTTTTGAAGTGCATCCGGGAGGCGTGCGGCGCATTAAGCCGGAACTTAACGGGGAGAAGATGGATCAGGCGGAGGAACCGCCTTTTTTGTCCGTGCAGGGAGGGGATAAGGTATTTTTGTATCTTGAGCGGAGCGCGGATAACCATGATTGCATTACGTATGCGGAAGTGACGGCGGAGGAAATAGGGCTGGCGCGCGCGGTCAGAATTTATCTTGGGGAATTCGAGGAAGAAACGGATGAAGCCGGAGAAAAGGTCTTGAAGTATCATGAGGCGTGGAGCGGCCATGTTCATTATGCTCAAAGTTCCCTGAATGAGGGTTGGAGGGTTGTGGTTGATACGGATGAAGAAGGCGCGCCGGATATGGCCTATGTGAAGAAGGGCGATATTTACATAGCCGGGCAACTGGCGCAGCGCGGAGGGGGTACCTGGGAGGTGGCACCGAAAGAAGAGGGGGAAATCTGGCTGGAAGTGAAATGCACCGGGGATGGCGTCATTACAAGTGCCGAACTGAAAGAAACGAAAGGATCTTCCAAGCCGCTCCAGTATGTAGCGGAACCGGATGATGAAGAAGCCGAAGAGGAATTCACCTATTGCTTCCTTTTGGCGAAGGTGGAGAAGCTTGAAGAACCCTTGCCGGAGGATGGTAATTTGCCGTCTCTGGTGTCAGTAAAACAGTATGCCCTGGGAGCGGTTTATTGCGGGGTTGCTCCTGATGAATTGGGGTTGAAAGCCGGGAAGGGGATAGAGATTGTGGATTCAACGGAAGAGCGGGAAAAAGAAATTGCCGCTCTTATTGAGGACGCAAAGGAACCTTCCAACGGAGATTGTTCCCTGATTTACGAAGAAAAGGAAGACGGCGGGAACTCCGAAGGAAATCAGGGAGGAAATCAGGGAGGGCAAGGCGAAAACAAGGGAGAACCTTACAAGCTGAAACTGTTATGTTCTTCAGACGGCTCGGTCAACATTAAGGATGAAGAAGGAAAACTGTCTTTGTCCGCCCAAAAAGTGGAACCTGGGGATGGCCTGGAATGGAAAAAGGACAAGGATCAGAACGGGAATGACATTGATACGCAGATTTTACAGATCAGGATTGATTCAACGGAGGCAGATTCACCCAAGCCGGGGGAATGGCCTGTAAAGTTGTCCGTCTCTCCTGAGGGATTGAAAGGGGAACTTGATTTAACGGTAGATACTGCGGTTCATGAATTGGGTGGAGGGGCGTCCGTGGGATTGTCCAATGCCACGGCGGGGGTATTGTCCCTCGTGGTCACTCCTGGAGGCGACGCGGAAGAATTGAGTTTTCGCGCCCCTTTGCGGAAAAATGGGAAGTATGTTGTGCTGGATTATGTCAAGGAGCCACACACCTTGCCGGACGGAACAACGATTGCCTTGGGGTTATTAGGCACCCAGCTTGATTTGGTGGTAGATACGTCCAACACGACCGGCGGCGGGGACGGAGCCATGATCAGCGATTCCTGGACAGCGTTGGCCTGCGACACTGACCACGCCTTACGCCTGCACCGGGACGAAAACGGACAAATCTATATCCAGCAGGGGCAATGGATTACAACATCCCAAATATATTCACCAATCAACTAAACAACAATGAACTACGCCATATTTTGCTATCGAGAAGATCACCAATGCCTGGGGCTGTGTCTGGAACAGATACGAAGCATTGACCGGGCCGCCCAGTTTTATTTATTTGATGATGCCGCGAAGCCTTTATTTCCGGCACAAGTCCCCGCGGGAAACGATATATCCTACAAAATCACCTATTTTGCGCGCCGGGGGAATTTGAACGGCCTGGAATGCGTGCGCGGCATGCTGGGGTGCATGCTGGACATACCGGGGGATGATCCGGTTATCAAGATTGACGCGGATACGTTGCTGATGGACCCGGCGGAGATTATACGGTCCCTGAAAGACCGCGGGAAAGTAGCGGGGGGAATGCAGTGCAGCGTGCCGCTTGCCTGGGCCGGCTGCTGCTACTGGCTGACGCGCCCAGCCATCAAGGCCGCGCTGGAACTGCTTGCCCGGCGGGAATGGCCGGAAAACGCCCGTCAGGAATATCCGGAAGATGAAACCATTTCAAAAATTCTGTTATACCTGTACGGGGCGAGCGGCGTTGACGTGCTGGAGTTCCGGGGCGGGCGGCGTCTGATTGGCGTTCGGACGTGTGATCCGCGCGATCTGGAGGAAATCGCCCGCCTGGCGCGCGGCGGCGTGTGCGCGGTGCATTGCGGGCAAATGGCGTTTTATCACCCTATTGTGGAGCGTGACGGAGGGACGATCCGGGAAGCGTGCGCGCGGATCATGGAAGCCGTGCTGGAAGGGAAGCTGAAAGAGAAAGAGGGGATATAGTTATATGCGTGAAATAACCAATACCACATCCATTCTTTCCGGCGATCTGCCCCAGGCGGAAGTGAACGGCCTGAAAGTCCGGCCTGTCAGCCTGTCAAGCATGGCTATGCTGGAACTCCTGAATAACTCCTGCCTGACGCAACTGAACCGCCGCCGGGAAGGTCCATTGTTGGAAGACGGCGCCGAGCCTGCGGAAAATCCTCCGGAAAAAATGAGCATGTACGCCCTGGCGGAATTTGTCTGGATCCACGCGGCGCCGGAAGAAGACGTGGTGCGACTGGTGGCCGGCGGCGGTTTTGACGATGCGGCAGCCATCCGCCGGGCCGTCCTGGCCTTTGCCGGAAAAGTGGGTTTTGGCGAGCTGGGGAAAATTGTGGCGGGCATGACGCGCGAAATGAACGCGATCATGTCTGCCCAGGCGGAGGGGATCAAGGATCCGGACGGGGCGCCCTCAAAAAACTAGCGGAGCCGGACGGGTGGGCGGGATTGATTATGATCATGGCCCGCGCGACCGGCTGGACGGAATACTATATCAAGCACATGCCGTTGAAAATCCTGCTCCAATACGTCCATGCGTGGCTGGTCCAGGAAGGCAATGCTACCCGCTGGGCCTATGCGGACCGGGCAAAACAACGTGCCATGCGTTTCCGGATTGCTGAAATCATCGAACAGGACAATTCATTTTTAGCTACTTATGGCGATTGAACAAGTACAGCGCAGTTATTGCGTAGTCAATAAAGGGAAAGGGGAGCCTGTCTCCGGGGGCTATACGGAAGAAACCTGGGAAGGAACCTGGGCTGAAATGTGCGCCTATGCGGACCGCCAATCAGCCGCCGGCGGGGATTTGTGGAATATCACAGCCACCGTTACCCGGAAAGCCGGGGATTTTGCGGAATGCCGGGTGCGCCGCCAGGCCATGGACGGAAAAGAAGAGGAAGAATTTGAAATGCCGGGAAGCACCCGTGAAAGCCCGCAGTATTCCCTTTCCGTGACTTGCGTGCCGCAGCCCATTTTAACGCACACCCTTGCGGAAAGCTATTCCGGGGAAACGCTGGACGCCCTGAAAAGGCTGGTGAACGGGGGCTGCATGGGGTCTTTGGTGGACGTAACAAAAGACGGGCAGCCATTGCAGCAAAAAACCATCAGAAGCATTCTTGGGGATGATAACAGTAAATTGATTGAAAAGATAAAAAAGGGCGTCACGAGCTTTTACAGCCCGCAAATTGTGCTGCAAGCCCGTTACAAAGTAACGGATCCCGGAACGATCAATTATCAGAAAGCATGCACGATTGCCGCGCCGCCGGGCCCGTTTGAATCCCCGTCCGGAAAATTCAACTGGCTGTGTATGGGGACGTCCGTGGAAGGATCCGGGAAGGAATGGCAAGTGACGGATTCCTACATGCTTTCCGGTCCGGACGGCTGGGACGAAGACATCTACGGCAAATAAACCATGAATACCGAAATTGTTGCACAAATTATTGCGGAGGCGCTTCAGGAACGCCCGGAATTCGCCGGCGTGCCTGTCTGGGAACCAACGGACGGCGAGAAGGAAGGGGACAAGGCCCTTCTGGTGAATGTAACAGGCGCGGAGGAAATCATTTCCGGAAATTTCACCTACCAAATTTCCGGTGAAATCATGTACCGGCAACGGTACGCGGAAGCGGAGCCCGCCGCCCTGGTGCTGGACGTAACTGCCTTTTCCCGCGCCTGCGCGGAAGTCATGGCCGCGCTTGCCGGACGCCGGAACGGCCAGGACGCGCCCGCCGCCTGGGCAGTCCTGGGGGCGTCATCAACCCCCGCGCTTTCCGGCACATCGGAAACGTTCATGGTTTATAAGTGCAGTTACGAATTATTCATTCAATTTTAACAAATTATCAATATTATGCCGGATAAAAAAAACGAAGACGGCGGCGCCATCCTGACGCCGGAAGATTTTGACAGCACGCGCAACACGGAACTTGCCGCGTGCCTGATCACATTGGGGTTCCCCCTCCTGAACAACACGCCGGGTTTTTCCCGCGTGATTGGCGAAGGGATCGCCGGGCCCGGCGGGGCTGTCACCTGGTGGTTTGGGAAACGCAGCCGGGATGGGAAATACACCATGGGAGAAGTGCTTGCGCGCTGGGAAGACTGGAACTGGCTGAACGATCCGAACAACCTTGATCCTCTGGCCTATATCATCACGGGCTTTCATAACAAGCGGAGGCTGGTGGATGAAGTGAAAAAGCGGGAAGTCATGGTGCTTGTGCAATCCGGCGCCCGCCATGCCCTGTTTTCCAAAAACTGTTCCCGTTCCACCCTGGACCGGGTAGAGCGATTCATGGGATTTTAACCGTTTGAAGCAATGTCTGACGTAACTGTGACGCTGGGAGCGGATGCCGCTGAATTCAAGCAGGCATTGACGGAAATTCAGAAATCCGTGGATTCCCTGGTGAATTCCACCACGGCTAAAACAGCGCAGCTTGGCCTTGCGTTTTCCGGCGTGAAAGACATGGTTTCCACGGCCTTTGCCGCTATTGACGGAGCTGTTCAAAAGGCTTTTGATTTTGTCGCGCCGTCTGCGGCCATCCAACGCGTGGAACGGGAATTGACGGGCCTGACGGGAAGCGCGGATGAAGCAAAGCGCATCCTTGAAACCATCAATGACTGGGCCCTGACCTCCCAATATACCCCCACGGAAATGTTCAAAAACGCCGCCCAGTTAATCCGCGGCGGCATTTCCGAAAGTTTCGCGCCTGATCTGGTCCGTCAACTTGCCACGATCGCCCAGGGGGACCAAAGCAAAATGAATGCCCTGGTGGCCGCCATGGTCAAGGGTTCCGGGGGGCTGAAAGGTTTTAATTCTGAAATCATGGAGGCATTCAACGCCGCCCAGGTGGATCTGATGGGAGCCATGGAAAAAACGTCCGGCCTGTCCGGCTATGCCCTTCAGGAGAAACTGAAAGCCGGGATTGGATTTGACGACGTGGCCGCCGCCATCCGGGAACTTGCCAAGGAAGACGGCCCCCTGAAAGACGCGGAAAAGGAAGTGGGGGAAAGCTGGGAAGGATTGCTGAAACGGGCGGAAAACGCCTGGGGCAACCTGCAGGAAAATTTTGGCGCCGGCTTGCTGGGGCCGTTAAGCGCCCTTTTGGAGCAAGTGGACGCCCGGCTGGTGGAATGGGGGGACGGCGCCGCGGAATGGGGGCAAAAAGCGGGGGATCTCCTGTTCCGGGCCGCTGATGCCGCCATGGCGTTAGGCGAGGCGGTAGGGCCCGCCCTGGCCCTCATTGCGGACAATGCGGATCATGTCTCTACAGCTGTTCTTGGGATTGGAGCGGCTTTTCTCACGTCCCGTTCTCAAATGGTGGCCGCCATGGCGCAGACAAAGGGCAGCCTGACGTCCATGTCCTCCTGGGTATTGCTCGCCAAAGGCAGTTGGGCGGGATTGTGGAATGCCATCCGGACGGGCGCCGCCACGGCGGCGGGCGTGGTCCGCGCCGCAGCGGCGGGAATCGCGGCATCCGTCCGCGCGGCCATGGTCGCCATCAAGGGCGCCATTATTTCAACGGGGGTAGGTTTGGCCGTGGTGGCGATTGGTGAAGGGATCTCTTACATTTACCGGCAGCTTTCCGGAGCGCCGGCAGCCCCAGCCGGCGGGGAAGAACCTTATAAGGATCGGTCTTTGAAAGTGAATTCCGGGCAAAAGGATCGAGAACTGGCTAATGAACGGCGGGCATTCAATGCCGGCATGGCTAAAGCGAAGACGGAAAACGATGTAGATGCTATCGGAAACAGACTTCTTGCTAAATTGCGTTCCGAAAAGGATCGACTGGCAGAATTAGAAGATGGGGGAAAATGGGGGAGTTCCGAATGGTCGATCCAAGCGAAATTTGTTTCTGATTATGAAGACCTGTACCGGCAATTCAAATTATATCGCGAATCCACAATTAAAAGGATTCAGGACCAGGCCGCCGCGGAAAAACGCCTGGCAGAACTCGCCAAGGAACGGGAAAAGGCGGAAAGGGAAGCGGAGCAGAACCGGAAGAAACTCCGGGAACTGGAAGCCTCCTGGATGAAAAGCGAATCTGACCGTACCTATAAGAAAAAGAGCCTCCGGGAACGCGGGGAATGGCTGGACCGGGAAGCCCGCGGCATGGGTTCCGAGCCCGGCATGGCCGGCATCACGTCCCGCATTGCCGAATTGTCCCGGCAGGAACCTACGGATGCCGTGATGAATCAAATTAAGGCCCTGAACGATTTGAGGAAAAAATATGCAGAACTGTCTGACGCCAGAAAAGATTATGAAAAAATGGAATCCGGGGCGCGCCGGAATCAGGAGTTAATGGCCGCGGAAATAGCGGGGCTTGATCAACGGGCGCAAAAGATCCGGGATGAAATAGCCCTGCGGGAAAAAACGAAAAGCTACCAGGACGCCGGCATGGATGAAAAGGACGCCGCTGAAATGGCCCGGCGCGACGTAGCGCTTGAACGGATCCAGACCAGGCAGAAATCCCTGGGAGACGGCCCCGGCCTGAATGACATTATCAAACAAAGCGGCGTTGAAGTAGGCAACGGCGGAAAGAGCCTGGGCCTGTCATCCTCGCTCCTGTCGGCAACGGAAAAGCAAACATTGACGTTGAAAGACATACAAAGGATTCTTGAAACCTGGAAGCCCGGCCAGATCGTCCTGGCCGAGTAAGGGCAAAAGAGACGGAGGGGATATAGTATATGCAAGAGCCCGCTACATTCAATTTTTCCGCCACGGCACATGTTCCGGGGGAGCTGGTTTTGACGCTTGATCCGCCGGAGGAAGTGGATCTGGCCGGTTGCGCGGTCCGCGCCGCCGTTGCTATGTCCGGGGGCTGTGTCCGGCTGCTGGATTGCAGCGCCGTCAATCCCGAAAATATTGTTGCCATCAATTTTCCCGGACTTTCCGCCGGCTGGGCTTTTTATGACGTGTTCCTGACCTTCCCCGGAGGCGCGGAAATGCCGCTCCTGAAGGGGGAAATAGATATTGCCCAACGTGTCACGCCGGCGGATCCGCACCAACGTGCGGAATGGTACGTAACGGCCACCCTGCCCGGCGCGGAAACGGGCCGGGTGGAAATTCTTTTGGCTCAAGGGCCCCGTGGCCCCCAAGGGAAAACCGGGGAACGTGGCCCGGAAGGCCGCCAGGGGCCCCAAGGGAAAACCGGGGAACGCGGCCCGGTAGGCCCTCAGGGGCCGCAAGGGGAAACCGGGGAACGCGGCCCGGTAGGCCCTCAGGGACCGCAAGGGGAAACCGGGGAACGCGGCCCGGAAGGGCCCCAGGGACCGCAAGGGGAAACCGGAGAACGCGGCCCGGAAGGGCCCCAGGGACCGCAAGGGGAAAAGGGAGATCCGGGAACCCTGGGATCCAACGTTGGCGATGTGGACATTGGTGGGGCCCTGACCGCTGAATCGGCTACCATTAACGGGCCATTTGTCGCAGGGCGGCCAGATGGAACCGTTAGCGCGGGGACTTGTAATCAAATTTACGGCATCACGCGATTTTGGCAGTCCCTTGATGTGAGGAACGGCGGTTGGTGGCGGGGGACGATGATGTATGAAACGGGCATGCTTAACATTGCCCAGGGGGCAAGCCTGAACTGTATTGGCCCCGCCACTTTTGCAAGCACCATTAACGCTAATGGCGGCGTCAATATTCCGCTTGCCGTGGGGGCGGCAACGGATATGTCAGCGGTCAACCGCCTGTACGCCGGCGGGCTGGCCGCCGTCACGGACGCTTTTTCCCTCAAGTGTTATCCGCGCCCGGCGGATTGCTCGTCTTCCAACGGGACGGTTTTCCAAACGGACAGGGATCCCTGTTCCCTTTATTTTAATGTTCCTCCCAAGTCCGCCTTTACCGTGAAGTGCGGCCTTGTGACCAACGCGAGGCCCATGCACAATTATTCCAGCATCCGGGGGTGGGTGGCTCCTCTGCGCCTTCCGGCTGTCAGCCTTAAATTTACGGCCAGGTTCGGCCATGTGTCGACGATCGCGCGCATGGGGCGGGACAGGGACGCGTTTACGCTGGTTCCGGATCAGGCGGCTGGCGGCTACAGGATTGGGGAGATTATCGATATTACGTTTGATCATGTCCGGGACGCGGACGCGGGAGGGTATCATATTCGTGTCCGGGAGATTTATTATTCCAATGCCGAGCAGAAATGGAAGATGAAGACGACGCAGGCCCTCGCGCCGGAGACGTCTTCTAACACTGGTTATCCCGTCTGCGTGTACGCGGTGGTTTACGAGCAATACCAGGACGGAGGATACGACACCGAAGACAGGGGAGCGCTGTGGCTGCTGCATGGCGGGAATTCCTCCCGCGGCTGCGTCAAGATCGCCACGGTGAAGGGAGTCCATTGCTTTGAGAGCATTTATCCATTTTCCGGATATTATCTTGATATGGAGAATACCAACAGCTGGGCGTTGGCCGGAGCGTTCCTTCCTGCGACGATGCACTTGCATTGCAATAACGTCAATCCGGCGTATTACGGGTTTTCCTCCATGGAGAGCAATATCATTGTCTCCGAGGCGGTGGAGGATTTTGTTGACCCGGAAGCCGAAGAAGAAACGACGGAAGAAACGATTACCGAAGAATGAGCATGAATACCGCAGCGTTCCCATTCCCGATGCCCGGCAACACCTCTGCGTCCCTATTCAATTTTTCTTCCGCCACGGCAACCGGGTTCCCGCCATCTCCAGCGCGCGGCGCGTCATGCCGCGCATGCCCTGCGTACCGCAATACATTAAAAGAACCGTCACTCCGCCATAAGAGACGGCCATGAGAAAGGCGCATAAGAACCAGAAGAAGAAAGATGCGGAAGGCTGCAGGGGAACGAATTTCCAGATCCAGCCCATGAACACGGCCGAAATCGAAACCAGCGCCAGCTGGTAACCGAACTGGAACCAGTAACTCATCACATTTTTTCTGAATCCCCAGTTATACAGCATGAAGGGCTTCCAGATGCCCACAATAAGTATCAGGCTGGAGACTCCCCCCAACAAAACGCCGGGCAATCCCCATAAGTAACCTCCGATGATCGCCACGGAAATGTTGATCACGCTTTCCGCAAGAGGAGCCCATACATCCCAGAACAAACCGTAACCGTATAAAAACTGATCCACAACCCCCCGCGTAATGGTGATGAACAGCCTGATGACAAGCAGCAGCATGATTTCCCGGGGAAGGATATATTCCGCCCCCAGCCAAAGCGTGATGAATGGCTCCAGAAGCTGGTAAAGGGGGAAACATACCGTCCCGGCAATCAGCATGCGCAGGGAAAACAGCTCACTAAACACTTTGCGGATTTTTCCCTCATTTCCCTCCGCAATCAAGTTGCCCACACTGGCTTCCGTACTGCCGAGCAGATTATTGACCAGAAGGTGCAGTTTATCCACAATGGTGGAATAGTTGCCGAAATAGGCCGCCATCTGGAGGGAAACAAAGGCATATACCAGAAACGGCGTCATCTGAAACTGGAAAAAGCTTCCCAGCCGATGCATAAACAACTGCTTGGTGTATTTAGTGACTTCAGGATATTTTTTGAACAGCTCCTTCCCCAGGGCCACATTGCTCTTCAGCCAGGGATAGACCTGATTGATCTTCCAATTCAGGATGAAGGAATAAATAATGCCGAAGAACAGTTCTATCCCTATCCATAAATAATAGCTTCCCGTATACCATGCAGACAGCATCTGGCATATGATTTTGATGATGGATGCTGTCTGGAAATAAAACGCCACTACGTAATTCCTCTGGTCCGCTCCCAAAAGGGTCTGCCTGTAGTTGGCGAAATACCCGATCAGGGAAGAGGCCAGAAAGGAATAATAAGCAAAATAGATGATTCCATAGGAAAAGCCCGTGGAAGGAAAAATAACCGGCAGGAAACAGGAAAGCGCTACTCCAGCCGCGATGATTATCCGCCCTATCCACCGGTACATGTATCCCAGCACGGAGATAATTTCATTAATCCTGGTCTCATCATGTTCAAAGATCGGCTTGTAAAGCACATACCCGATAGCCGTGCTTATGCCAAGTTCCGCCAAATTGAGGAAATTCAGCAGACTCATTAATGTTCCCGTCAAACCGACAAAATCGGCACCCAGGCAATTCAAGAATATCTTTCTTGAAAAAAAGGAAATGAGAAGAATCAAAACATAAAAAATGAGATTGACCCTGGCGTTCAACAGGCTTTTCTTTACGCGGGATTCTTCCATGTTATTTATTCCATCAACCTTATCCTTTCCCGGGAGAAGTTAAAAATATCTGTTTTATTAATAACCGGATTATTTATTCAACCGGCAATATACCAACGGCATATTGCGGCCATACGGGTACGGAAAGCGGTGCCAATCTAGCACAACATCCTGCCGCATCAATATCTTTTTATGAAGCCTCAGCCAACAGGCTTCCACAGGGGATAGAAACCGGTCAGAATCGCCTGTTCCCATGACGCCTCCTTATCGCTCACCGGATAAAAAACAAATTCCTCATTTTTACAGGTTCCATGGACCGGAACAGTTCCATAAAGTGTCCTTGTTTTATTTTTTCTTTTCATCTACATTACCGCCCGTGAGCAAGGGCAGGGTTCTCATCGTTACATATGTTTTTCCTCCGGAGGAAGGAGGCGTAGGCATGGCTGCCTATGAAATGGCCTGCAGCCTGAGCTCCCTGGACTGGGATATCCACGTCCTCACCCGCCCGCTGGATTCACCGGAGGAGCCTTTCCGCTCCCGCCCATACAGCCCTCTCACAACCCTGCCGGACACCCTGACAAAAAACAGCGCCCGTTTAAGGGAATACCTGGACGGGTTTCTGAAAGATTTCCGGCCGGATGTTATTATCTACCACTCCTGGGCGGACTGGTGCCGGGAAGAATTGCTGGACGCGGCGCGGGATTCAGGCATTCCGTTTTTCCTCCGCTCCCATGGTGCAGCTACCAATTTCCGCTCTTTTTTCCGCTTCAATTACCCTCCTTTCTTCGGCCTGAAAAAATGGCTCCGCTCCTTTTTTCAAATACGCAGGAATATCCTCAACGTATGCAGGAAATCACCGTTAAACCGTCTCGTTTTTCTCGACCCTTACGGGACACTGTTCAAGAGCTTTGATTATTACTGCGCATCCAGAAGCAAACTTGCCCATTACTCCTGCATTCCCAACACATTCCCGGCTCTGAAAAGAACCGCTCCTTTTTTCCGGGAAAAATACGGACTTTCCTCCGCCCCCGTTTTCACCTGCCCTGCCGGCGCCAGCATGAGGAAACGGCAGCTTCTCTTCATCCGCCATGTGAAACGCTCCCGTCTGCGGCATATCATTTTTCTTTTTCTCATTCCCCAGCGCAATGCCTACGCGGAACAAATGGAACAGGCCATCGGTGATGACCCCAGATTCAGGATTCTCTACAGGCTCCCCCGTTTGGAGGTAGAAGCCGCCATTATGGAAAGCGATGCCGTTTTCCTTTACTCTTATCAGGAACAGCAGCCCCTCTCCATTCTGGAGGCGATGTCATGCGGCGTTCCCTGGTTCGCTCCGGACGCAGGAGCTCTTTCCACCCTGGAAGGGGGAATCGTCCTGAAAAACGCATCCCCCTCCGCGCTGGAAAAAGCTGTGGAATCGTTGACGGACGAAAAAACACGCAAACTACTGGGGAGTAAAGGCCGCCGGCAATGGGAAGCCCGTTTCGCCCCCGACGCAGTAAACCAGGAATGGGAGCAACTGCTTTTTTCCTCCATCCGCCCGGAAGGAAAGCCTCCGTTCGCGTCTTCCATCGTCCGGGAGCATTTACCCACCTGCTAACCTTGCCTCCTTTTTTCCAATCCATGCCGACCAAACGCCTCCGTCCCGTATTAGCCATAGCAGCGGACCTCCCTCTGGGCCGGCTGCTGACGTCTTTCCGTAACAAAGACCGGCGTACGATTCCCTGGATTTTTTCCCTTTTTCATGCTCTGGAATCTCAGGAAGATTTTGACATCCACTGGATTACTCTCAGCAAAGCCGTTTCCGCCGCGGAAACCATCCGGATGCGCAACCAGACCATCCACATCCTTCCCCTGGGCAGCATGGGCAGGAATATCCTGACGGCCCATTTCCTGACCGTCCGGAGAATACGCAAGACTCTGAACGATATCCAGCCGGATCTCCTGCACGTATGGGGAGTGGAGCAGGCTTACGCTCTGGCGGGGATTACCTTCCGGGGAAAGAAGCTCCTTTCCTACCAAGGAGCCCTCACCGCCTACTGCCAGCGCGCTCCGCAGGCCTTCCTCCTCCATATGCAGGCCCTCTGGGAACGGATGGCCGTCAAACATTATGATTTTATCACGTGCGAATCCCCCTGGGCGTGCGACCGCGTTGCGGAAATTGCCCCCCATGCCCGCCTGTCCTGCATGGAATACGGCGTGGAACCTTCCTTTTACCATCTTGTCAGAAAACCTTCCCCGGAACCTTCCTGCCTCTTTGCCGGAACCATTTACGAGTTGAAGGGCATTTCCTACCTGGTGGAGGCTTTCACGCATCCGTCCCTTTCCCATGTCCAGCTGTTCATTGCGGGCAACGGAGCCCTCAGGGAAAGGCTGGAAGCCCTGTCCACTCCCAATATCCACTGGCTGGGCAGCATTTCCCGCGCAGAACTTCAGCAGCGCCTCTCCACGGCGTGGTTCCTGGTGCATCCCACCCTGGGGGATTGCTGCCCCAACATCGTGAAGGAGGCAAGAGTCATGGGCCTTCCGGTAATCACCACGGAAGAAGGCGGACAGACTCAATATGTTCAGGACGGCGTATCCGGCTATATTGTCCCTGTCCGCAACAGCGCCGCCGTCAGGGAAGCCGCGCAGAAACTTTCCGTCAGCCTGGATAAAGCCATGTCCATGGGAATGGAGCGGCATCAGGAATGCCGCCGCCTGCTGGACGTAAAGCAGACAGTAACCGGGTGCCTGTCACGTTATCATACCATGCTGTATCCACGCTGATGAAATTATTCCTTATCCATCTGCTTTCCGGGATAGGCCGCCTGCTGCTCAGGCTCAGGGGGGTGCGCACCGGAACAGGCATCATTCTTTCCGGATTTCCCCTCATTAAAAAATTCCCGGGAGCGTCCATCACCATCGGCAACGGAGTCACCATCCACTCCCTGACCCGGATGAATCCGGTACTTTCCCATCACACCTGCCTGGCCGCCCTTTCCAATCAGGCAAGCATCATTCTGGAGGACGGCTGCGGCATCAGCGGAGCCACCCTGGTCTGCGTCAATGGCATCCGCATCGGCCGCCACACGCTGATAGGAGCAGACGCGCTGATTCTGGACAACGACATGCACTATCCCCGGAGCGGCGCCAGGTGGGGATCAACCCTGGGACAGCCCGAACAGGGACAACCCATTTCCATCGGGGAAGGATGCTTCATCGGCGCCAGGGCCACCATCTTGAAAGGAGTCACCATCGGCTCCGGTTCCGTAGTCGCCGCAGGAGCCGTCGTCACCCGGGATGTGCCTCCCGGCTGCCTGGCCATCGGAAATCCCGCAGTAAATAAACCGCTCCCCGAACGTCTCAAACATCCCCGGGAAACACAAAAAGCCATCTGCCCTTGAGCATTTCCCCTGCCTGCCTCAGGGGGCTCCAAAGGCAGACTCTTTCATGACACCGCAAAATCCTACAATTTTATTACCCTCATCCCGGGAACATTGGATTGACATATCCCGATTCCTCGCGGCATGCCTGATTGTATGCTTTCATTCTCCAAATTTCGTCTTCGCCCACATGTTCTATATTCCTGTCGCCTACGGCAGCGTAGCATTTTTCCTGATTCTGGCAGGCTATTTCATGGGCCGGAATAATTCCTGGAACAAAGCGTTCAAACGGGGTTATACGCTTCTCATTCCCTTTCTGTTCTGGAATGTAGTCATCTCTTTCCTCCATCCGGAAATCATGAATATGGAATTGCCGGAATACTTATGCAACCTTGCAGGCTTCCGCTCCCTTTTCACTCCCGATTTTACCCCTCTTTCCATCAACGGATTACAGGGAGAACCCTTTTCCCCGCCCACATGGTTTTTGAGGGATATCATTCTCTGTTCCCTCATTTCCCCCATCCTGCTGAAATTGAAATATCCGGTTTTTGTCCTAATCCTGATCTGCTTCGGAACGGACTGGCTTCAATACTCCGTATCGTCCAACAAGATTACTCTTGCTCCATCCACCGTCTCCCTGTTCAGTCTGGGCCTTTTCCTGTCTTCCATCAAACTGGCTGAAGTAAAACACGTTTACAAAAATTCCTTTACTCCCTTCGTCCTGCTCGCCGTAGGAACCGGGTTTCTGCTCTGCATCATCGACTATTTGAGCATTTGCCAGAATAACCCGGAATGGAACATGCACAAAATACTGGCATCCTATGGAGTATGGAATATCTCCTGGCCGGCTGTCCATTTGAATTCCCTCTGCCCTGTCTTCGGGGCGCTTCTTCTCATGGCCCTTGGAATCTGGCTGGAAAAGAAAATTCCCGCTGCCAGAAAGCTGTCCAACTATGCTCCCGCCTGTTTCCTGATATTTGTTCTTCATTATCCTTTGATCATGTTGATCCCCTCCCACATCTGGAAACAATCCTTTTTCGCTCCCTTTGTATTAATACCGGCCATCATTTTCCTTATCGTCGCATTCTATCTTTTCCTGAGAAAATTCTTCCCGGCCTGCCTGCCCTACGTCGCCAACGACCGCATCACCCATGTTCCCAAAAAAAATTAAGTTCTTCATCCTTTTTCTTCTTTTAACCGTTCCGGCCGCATTAGGCGCCGTCTGGTGCGCCAAACACGCCTACCGCTACCATTTGGCTGTCCATCCCCTTCCCTATTCCCCGGAACAGGGCGCCCTGCTGGAAAAACACCGGCAGGACAAACGCAACGCCCGGCTGAATCCCCATGCCCCCGTTTTAATTCTAGGAGACTCCATCATGGAATTCTGGCTGAAAGAAGGGAAACATTCCTGGGAAACCTGGTTTTCCCCTCTGGGATGCCTCAACCTGGGAACCAGGAGCGAGACCACGGGCAACCTGCTCTGGCGCCTCAATGACGGCCTGACAAGCCCGCTGGCGCCCAAAATCATCGTCCTGCATTCGGGAGTCAACAATCTGGGAGTGCAAAAAAGTCTGGGATGGACGGCTTTTCAGGGAAACGTGGCCATCGTCAAAAAAATCAGGGAGATTTACAGCCCGGAAACGACCGCCATCATTGTCATTCCCCCGCTCATCGCACAAAAAGGGTCGCGTATGGAAACCTTCAGGAATTGTCTGCTGCAACACGACTTTGGAGAAAATGTCCATGTCCTCCCCCTCCATTTCTTCCTTCCGGGAAAGGATGCCAGCCTTTATACTTGGGACGGCCTTCATCTCAACGCCCTGGGATATGAAGCCATTTCGCCTCCGCTTTTCCGCTTCCTCCAACAGCTTTTAAGCAGGAGCAGCTTTTAGGGCTTCACAGAAACAACAAACTTTATCCGCCATTACTCCACGTGATGATTGAACCTTTTCCACCCCATCAGGCAACACTTCCCATGACCCTGTTCCTGGCAGGTCCCACCGGATCGGGCAAATCCGCGGTAGCCGTGGAACTGGCGGAGATGCTGGACGCAGAAATCGTCAGTTCCGACGCTTACCAGGTGTACCGGGAGCTGCCCATCCTGACGGCGGCGCCTTCCCCGGCAGACCGGGAACGGGTCCCCCACCACATGGTTTCCATCATTCCGGTCCAAAGGAACTGGAATGCCACGGAACACTACCACCGCGCCATGCGCTGCATGGAAGAAATCCGCGCACGCGGGAAAATAGCCATCGTCACGGGAGGTTCCGGCCTGTACTTCAAATTCCTCTCCCACGGCCTGTCGGAAGCGCCGCCGGGGGATGCTGCTCTCCGCGCCGCTTTCGCGAACTGTTCCACGGAAGCGCTATACGCCAGGCTCTCTTCCCTGGACCCGGAAGGAGCGGCCTCGACGGATGCCGCCAACCGGCGTTATGTGGAACGCAATCTGGAAATCGTCCTTGCCGGAGGGAAACCGCTTTCCTTCTGGAAGAGGAACTGGCTGGCCCCGCCACGCGGGCCCGGCTGGGTCATCAGCAGGGATGTCCCTGAACTGGACGGAAGAATCGCCCTCCGTACCGCACGCATGATGCAGGAGGGTGCGGTGGAGGAAGCGGCTTCCCTCGGCCCATGCTCCGCCACAGCGGAACGCACCCTGGGCCTGGCATTGATACGAAGCATGCTGCGCGGGAAAATCTCCCGTGAAAACTGCCAGATCCAGCTGGCCCTCGCCACCCGGCAATACGCCAAACGACAGCGTACCTGGCTGAAACGCGAA
>ENA-UAPO01000440-UAPO01000440.1-human-gut-metagenome-genome-assembly--contig:-NODE-440-length-20452-cov-5.487425_pt1 | contig 20452 bp, 40 predicted proteins | sample MGYA00243481_ERZ654579 | MGnify/ENA primary metagenome ERZ654579 (study PRJEB26926, sample SAMN06164546) | human gut metagenome | biome: ENVO:00009003; feature: ENVO:2100002; material: ENVO:00002003... | reverse complement strand
CGAGATGTAGCTCCGTCTCGTGGGCTCGGAGATGTGTATAAGAGACAGTGCCAGATCTTCGGTGTGCCGTCCATCATTGCCACATATTTTCCGTAACTCATCCCGACTTTCCTTGCCTTCTCCAATACATCATTCAGATTGCCGTTGTTGTGCGTCTTTTCTCTCTGCTCTCTACGTTTCTCCCTGTTATATGCGTTTCTACAATCTTTCCCACAGGTAAGTGCTCTGCCGCAGATAGTTTCAAAGGACTTTCCACAGATGATGCACTTTTTGGTGTACACTTTATCGTTGAGCATTTTGCTTTCCTCTCTTTCTGACATTTACTATGTCACTGCATCCGGCAATCAGGAGTGTTGCGGTTATAAGGGCTGTTATAAGTTTCTTTCGCACTGCATTAGTCCTCCGTATTTTCCTCATATTCCTCTTTGCTGATGGTCCTGATGCATTCCTCACTCACGCCTAAACTTTTCGCCATGTTTGCAATGGCTCTTTTCACATAGTCGTATGCACTTTCTTCAAAAATCCTTGGCTTTTCTTCTGTGACTGTAAAACCTATATTCTGCTCTGTATATCCAACGGAACCCTCTCCGCCAAACATTTCTGAATCCTTAATTTCAAAGTATAATGATATTCTGATTTTCATTTCATTCATTGTTTTTCCTCATCTTCTGCTGTCTGTATCATGGTAGCACCTCCGAAAAATTAAGTTTCATCTGTGGATCCGGCTCATAGTTCATCCACACCGTTTCCATCCGCGGCTTTCCGTGCTCCGCACAGCTTGAAAACTGTTTTTTCTCCCATCCGTTCAGATAGTCGTTATACATTTTTGACTCGTAACCAGAAATCATAATCTTTGCTTTACTCTGCAGTAACGCTTTTAATAATTCCTCGTGATCCGCATCCGTCATCTCATGTTTATATTGTTTTCCTGCTCTGGTACCCAAAACATACGGAGGATCAATGTACATAAAAACATTGCTGTAATTAAATCTCTCGATTACTTTCAACGCCGGGCGGTTCTCGATCTGTACCATGCGCAACCGTTCCGCTATGTCAATGATCCATTCCGGCAGACGGTACCAGTTCCATAATGCATAAGCTCTTTCTCTGCCCTGTACATCATTTTTCCATCCTACCTTGCTGCCATTGGTACGGAACCCGTGCCCCTGCCAACACTGGATTAAAAATCGTAATGCTTTATGATACGGTTCATCCGGCATCATCAACTCCCATGCATCCAGCTTATATGTATCCTCATATTTTTCACGACTGAACGGTGTAGTCATTACCATTCTGGCCAGACGATCCGCATCCTCCTGTATACACCGGAAGATATTCACAACGTCATGATCCAGATCATTAATCGTTTCGATATCAGATACCGGCTTATTAAATAACACGGCCCCGCTGCCGAAGAACGGCTCTACATAGCTGTGATGTTCCGGTGCCAGTTCCACCAATCGGGGAGCAATATTCCACTTACTTCCCGGATATTTCAATACTGTTCTCATTTTCTTTAAAAGGAACCCGATATATCGTTGCCCCGGCCGGAGGTTCGGCTCCTTTCTGATATTCCATGCACATATCTACAATAGCGCATTTTGAATTTGTTTATGTTGCGTTTTATACAACAAATTCATCGTTTTATTGCTTTTAAATCATCCAATCTAATGGCAAACCTCTCACTCCTTTTTTATTTCAAAATTTCATCTAAGCAGGCATTCCAACCTACGCTCTTTGCATCTGTCCAAAAGTTACTTATGTAGTGATTTTTGTTATGATTAATTTCTCTTTTCTCCGGCAGTTCCCGGAGCGGACACCAATCCGGCTTTGCTCCGTCTGGCAGAAGTTTTCCTACCGCACAACACAGATATTCGTCATCCTCCGTCTCGTAGCATAATGTACATTTCTGACATACCTGCTCCGGCATTTCCATTACCAATACTGCTTTAGGCATATTCACACTCCTTCCGGTTTCTCGCACCGCTCAAATTCGATCACCCATACATAAGGATTTGCATCCCATCCGTAGCGGTCAAGGTCGGATTTCTTGATGGTTGATTCCCACAGCCAAGCAAATTGCTCCTTTGCAATCCCGTACTCTGGGTCTACTTCTGTTCCATAATTTTTTTCACCGTATCCGATATCATCATAGAAAAGGTTTCCAACACCTTCGCTTTCTGCCCCCTTTGGTGTTATATCATGCAATCGCTCCACTCTCACATCCGTAACCTTCAGCCAGATACGTGCCGCTCCTTTCGGCATATGGATGGATGGGTGCCATACAAAACCAGCGAAATTAAGGCTGTCTAATCTGTATATGTCACAATCAGCCTTGTACATTGTCAGTCCTGCATAATCCATCCATGTTTCCCGGACATACAGGATATCGCCCGACTCGCAAGGCAACTTAAAAAATTTCTCTCCATACCCATCTGCAAATGTACCTCTACACGATATGTACCCTTTAGGTGTAAAAGCGGTATATCCCCATACTGCATCATCAGGAATAAAGCCTTTTACAATTCTTCTCGTTGCATCTTTTCTCCCATCCAGAATCGCCCGAACCATTTTTGTGTTAAATAATATTGGTTTAATTGCCATCTACACCACCTACTTTCTCAAAATAAAATGTAATTGGTTGCTTATTGGGAATTACTAAACCAAAGCGAACCGCATTTTTATAAGTTACGCTATCCCGCATCAAGGTATCTGGCATTGCTTCAACCATCTTTCGGAATCCCTCAAGAGTAGAACGGCTTTTATAATGATTGCAACTCCGGCAGGCAGGGAGCATATTATCCATCGTGTCCGTTCCCTGTTCGCTCCAACCGTTTAAAGGAATAACATGGTCTACTTGCATATCCTTGTACTCTAATTCACACCCACAGTAAGCGCAATGACCGTTGTATTTTGCATATACTTGTTTTCTAACAGATTTAGGAATCGGTTTTCGCATCTACTCCACCGCCTTTCACAATCTCGATTGCGTGCTCATAACTTCTTGCTTTCTCTTTTCCCAAATTCCTGTTATATGCATTCTCCCAAAACTTTCTCTCATTTTCCAACTGCTCCACAATCTTGTCCGGGTCATAGGCGGTCGGCTGTTCATTTATAATTCTGATATCACGGAAAAGTAAAACTTCCTCTCTGCTTGTTTTTGCGTGATATTCATGACTTTTTTCTAGTCGTTTTACCAATGCATCCGCATCAATCAGTCTCATCGTTCGCCCTCCTGTTCCAATCTGTAGTTGCTTTCGTTCGCTCGTCTTTCCCTGTTCTGATGCCTCCGTCCTGATCCATGTACATCTCACATTCATAGCTTTTTGGAAATTCTATTCTGCATTTCATACATTTGATTTTGAACATTACCCCAACAGATGATTGTGATGACTTATTTGTAATGGTTAAGAACATTGCGTTTCCACCGCAGAACGGACATGGCTTCAATTTTTCGTTCATTCTTCATCCCCCCAATCTAATTTCTGACCACAGCCACTGCAATATAACCCAACATTATACTTGTTTCTTAAATCTCCCTTCTCGTAACAAACAGGACAATAATAGTGATGCATTCCTCTATTGTATCCTTTCTTTATCTTTTCTCTTATTCCTTTCCTTGCTGTCTGCTTCTCCACCGCCACCCGACATTCTTCCGGTGTGCCGATTGCGCGGTACTGTTGAATCTCTTTCAGTGCGTTTATTGCCATTGCATAAGCATTTTCAAAAGATTCCCCCCATGATGTATCACATGGAATTGCTTTTCCAATTTCGTTACAATCATATTTTAATTCTTCAATCGCTTCATTCTCTGTCATTCCTACACCTCCAACAGTTCCGGATTGTCAATTGTATTGCCGATCACCTCCATACAATCCTGATAATCGTAAATATGTTCCTCTTCAAATCTTCCATCTTCAAGCAATACATCAAAGTAAAAACCTGCTTCGCTTTCATTCCAACTAATGTAGCCACAGCATTCTGCATCCATGCAATTTGCAATGTCATTCTCCCAAATCAGCTTGCCGTTCTTATCATTAAGTCCGGTGCACTGGCAGACGGTAGATTGGTCTACTTCATAGTTCTTTATCAAATGCTGTGGTACATAATTCTGGATAATGTAAACTCCATCATCTGTTCGAATTAAATTTCCGAATATCCATTCACCGTTATCAATCCGCTTTCCACGGGATAAAAATCTATTCTCCATCGCGTTCCACCTTTTTTCCTTTACAAACTCCTATGTGTTCATGCACGGAGAAAGAAATACTTCCGGTCTGTTTCATGTAAGCCAATTTTTCTCCGGTCAACTCACATTTATGTTTACGTTCATTCAAATACTGACATCTTCCATCACAATACATCGCTTTCCCCCTCCATTTCTTTCAGCTTGGCTTCGGCTTCCTCGTATGTAAGAAAAACAGTTTTACCTATCTCACTTACCGGAAACTCTGGCGTATCTTCACCATATCCGCCCCAGAGTTCTGAATGGTTTGAATGATAAGAAGCTCGGATATACAACACATCATCCTCATATTCAAAACCATACACTTTTCTCACATCAATGATGTCTTCCGGTGTCTCCCCGGCTCCTAATCTGTCCTCTACACATTCACGATAAAACTCGTAGAGCTTGTCTCCTTTGTTGCATGGGAAAATAATCATTCTTCCCTGCTCCTCAGCATCCTCGTAGTCTTTGAGTTTCCGATATACGGCATCTATTTCCTCGCAATCCGGTTCACATGCCCTTTCCCATAGTTCATCATCAATCCACAATGGATTTCTCTCCGTTAATCTCTCCATGCTATCCCTCACTTTCTGCCCGAAGCCATTGTTCCACATCTGTAACAGAACACATTGCTACGCCGCCCTCAATGGTCTTTACGCTACCCTGCTCATATGTTTCGATTGAGCAAAGGAAATCTAAAAGTTCCTCGTCCGTCATGCTCCGGATCCGGTCTGCATTGGTCTGCGGTCTGCATTCTTTCACAATCTCAAAGCACTCACCTTTCCAAGCTAAAACATTTTCTAGCTTATAGGAACTGTAGCCAACATGATAATAGTCCTCTCCGATTTCCTTGTACTTAATTTCGTAATATGGCTTTTTTCCTATCATTGTTACGATAATATCTAAGCAGGAAACTTTAATGCGTTCCGTTTTGCTATCCCGTGCCGCAGTTCTTATACACTCAATCATGACTTTCCTCGCTTTCTGCCAGCTTGGCATACATCCAACTAGATACAATTTCTCCGCTCCATGACGTTGCGCCGTTCGCCCAAGTGTACACCATTCCGTTTTCATATTTTGCAAAATATCTCTTTTTCCATTCTGACTCAGCAGCATCTTTTCGATCTGTTACCAACACTGGTGTATCGACCGGAACTTTACTCCAATCAACCGGCGGTTCAATCGGTTCGACATATTCGCTGTTCGCCCATTTTCTCGTCTTTATTTCACAATCTCTTATTGTGCCGCCATTAAAATTACACTCGTTGCACTGTGTTTCTCTGCAATTTTCCAGCTTTCCATTAACGACGGCAATGTTCCCCCCCATTGCACGCGATTTCAATAATCTCTTTTGCATACTTCTCTTTATTCAGCATCTTTCTTCTCCTTCCCGTACCGCAACTGATACGGTACTTCCTTAAAATCTCTCAATGCATCCGGGTTTGGATGCTTCGGTATTCTCGTCTGACGGTTTTCCATCTCTGCTATGATTCTGCGTCTCTCTTTGCTTTCTCTGTGCAATTTATACCTCCGTCATTTTCCAAGATTGTTCACAAGCTGTTCTGACCTCGTATAAGCCTTATCCAACAGTTCCAAGTATTCACTAAAGGAAATCTGTGCCTTTTCAGATAACTCCCTCGGATAACGCTCTAACAAAGCCTTAATGCACTGTTTCATGTCTCCAAAATATCCGATTGTTCGAACGCTTTCTTTTTCATTGCCGTCCTTATCCTGTCCGGCATATCTCTGTCTCAGGGTGTGATTCAGAGAATCAATCTCCACAAAATATCCATCCTGCAGTTCCACAGCTAACTTGTCCATCAACCAATCCTCCTATATTTCATACGTCTTTCCGATAAACCGCTTATCAATGTACTTACATTCCCATTCCAGTACACTTGCGATCCCTGTCATGGTTTCATATCCGGTAGCAAGGCAGTTAATCAAATATCTGATTCTCTCATAAACCTGTCTGATCTGATTTCCCGAAAATTTAAACTGCGTTTTAAGGCAGACACCCAACATAGCAAAATAATTAAATACCTGTGCCAGTAAAAACTTATTTGCCTGTATCATGCAGTTCGGTGCAATCTTTCTCTCTACCAGATAAAAGCTCTCACGATACGGAATCTTATTTGTTTCCTCTCGCACGTCAATCTTGCATTTATCTTTCAAATAAAAACCAAGTTCCTCGCCTGTCGTTCCATCCTTTGCATTCTCCACATATGCATCAATAGTCTGCTCAACCTTTATGATTCTTTTGTGTCCGAATCCGAACTTATCATGCAGTGCCTGATATGCCATCATGCGGACGTTATAATAGGATTCCTCTATCAGATAATCCGCATTGCTTTGTGCCTTGGCGTGTCTCTGTATTCCGATCAGTTCACTCTTGGAATATCCAAGTGGCTGCATCCGCTTTTTCTTTCTTGCCAGCGCATTACTCATTTGTTCTTCCATCTCCTCTCTACATCCTCAAAATGGCTAAATACAAGACTTTGAACATATTTTGATATATTTGTCCGTGCATATTTTTTAATTAGCATTTCCCCTGCTTCCATCATTCCTTGGAACCACTCATCTTCGTTATCAGCTTCATAAAACTGCTGCCGGAATTTATAATAGTCATTAAAAAACTGCCATTCTTCGGAACCTTTTTCAAATTTCTTACTTGCCATAATCATTCACCTTTTAATCAAATGGTGTGATGCCACATACTTCTCGGAAACCGTCTTTCTGTCGCATCCGTGCTTGAATCTGTTCAATGGTTTCGGTTCGCTCGATGAATCTCATGTGATCGCCGTCAAATTGGAGAACTTCTTTTAAATGCGTTCCCTGCCTTTGTTTTTCAATTTTCCATCCCTTATATTTACCATCTTCATCAAGATTCCATAACAAGATAATGTTTGATGCATCCTGCTCAACGTCTCCGGATTCTCTCAATTCTGCCATGGTTGGCTCTTTTGTTTCTCTCATCTCTGATATTCGATTAAGCTGAGACAGTACGATAATTGGCACATGCAGTTCCATAGCCAAGGCTTTGATAGCTTTTGAAATATCTCCGACCTCGGATGCACGGTTACCGAATCTTCGATCAGCCTTGATTAACTGCAAGTAGTCAATCACGATCACATCATATCTTTGGTGCCTGCATTCTGCCCGGATTTCACTTACCGACTTCGCGCCGGTTGAAATAGTGATGCTATACCCGGAAAGTGTTTCATTCGCCTTGTCGAATGCTTCTTTCTCCCCACCAAGAAAAGCCTTTGCCCGGCGAACCCTTGTTAGACCGATTTCAGACATTCGAGAAACGAAACGCTCATACACCTGTGATTCGTTCATTTCAAGGTTATAGTAGCCAATGTTGTAATCCTTTTCTGCCATCTGCCCGATCATTTGCGTAACGATTGCAGATTTTCCAACTCCCGGTCTTGCGCCAATTACAGTAACGTCTCCGCCTTCCAAGCCGCCAAGGCAATCATCTGTTCGATAAAATCCAGTTTTTATCAATCCCTCGCCTACATGCTCATTGAAATAATTCCCTTTATTTTCTGCAACAATCTGCTTCATAGTTTTTGAGTGAACGGTTTTGTTTTCTTGGATTTCTTCGAGTTTCGTGAGAACTTCAGCTATAGAATTGTCAATATCACACGGTCTAAGGCTCACTCTCTGGAAAAGGCTTTTCGTTTCCCTTGCCCGCCAATCCTTAATGACTGCATCCGCATAACTTTTTATTGCCGTTGAGACTGGGGTAACAGATATGCATTCTTTCAATTCGCTTACAATTATTTCCGGCTCCCATTTGTGGTTTTCAAGTGTCTGAGACAGTGAAACGACATTAATATTTTCTCCGCGATCATACATGGCAAGCATTTCAGCAAAAGCATCTTGGCAAAATTCCGTACTAAACATTTCCGGCTTTAATTTGTTATAAACCTTGTACATGGAATCATTGTCAATCAATACACATCCGATCACTCCAATTTCTGCTTCCGTCAACTGCTCTCACCTCGCTTTCGTTTCTCAACTTGACGAATCCAGTAATCGCAATCCTCTTTCAGCCAATCACCATATTTCGGAATATAACGATAATTTGTATCATCTGGATTCTTCTCTATATAGTCAGTAACATATGCCACTGTAGCCTCATATATCAGCTTTGCAACGGCTTTTCTGTTCGGTTCGATAACTTCTAAAAGCTTGTCCATCCATGCTACCTTGGCAGACGTTAACGACGTTTTCTTTGGATATGCATTGATCGTGTATTCCCATCCCCATTCCGCGTCAAAGTCCAAATCAGATGCAGGCACGCTTTCTTTTGTATTTTCTTTCTCTATCTCTATATCTGTATCTATATCTTTCTCTATATCTATCTCTACATTGCAATTTTGTTGCAAAATGTTGCACTCCGTTGCTCCACTGTTGCATTGCAACGCTTTTTGTGCATTTTCCCTAGATTTACGACTTCTACGAGTGCTTGCCGTCTCGCTTCCTAGGTTATCTTGCACAAATGGCAACTTGTACTCAATGGAATCTGATGTTTCAAGCAATCCGCAGGAAAGAAGATACTGAATCGTTACTTGAACATTGATTTCGTCCTCGTCAATATCAAGGGCGATCTCTTTGTAAAATTCATCTTCCAATCCGGAATATTCCAGATAGCCACCTTTTTTCAACGACAACAACTGCATCTTAAGATAGATGATCGTATATGTATCGCCACCAGCCATCTTTCGGAGTTTTTTGATTCGTTTGCTATCAAAGAAATCATCCATCAGTTTAAGCCAGTAATACCGCTTATTCTCCGCCATTTTCACTACCTCCAAGCAATTCAATAACCTTTGCCCCAGCATCTTCCGGGCGACAAAATACGAACTCAACGCCATACTTAAGTTGCATTGTCAACATAGCTTTTGCCAATACCTTGCCAGATGTCGGCTTTGTTTTCGGTAGCGATACATTCAGCAATTTTCCAAGCGTGTGCATATATGCAATATTGTTATACCGGTCCACTCGAGGATTATGCCATGTAAATACATCATTGACGGAATACACCTTGTCTGTATTTTCAATAAGCACATATAACTTAATTCCGTTGTTCTGCGCCAAAATACACTCGTCACGGAATCGCATATGTGCTTTTCCACAGAGATTCCCTACAATTTCCTGCATGTCCTTTTTCGTGTCAACGGAAACATCATATGTGCCAAGAAAATCCATCTTTTTAAGTTCCATTTTTCTAGCTGATTTTCTATGGATAACATCCGCTACCTTGTCTGTGGCAATTATGTAATCTCCAACCGGCAATGGTGCACGCAAGACTTCCATATCGTGGCTTTTGAAATATCTATTCTTAAGGATATGCAAGCCCTCTTTCTGTCCTTTATCCTCAATTATTAACACGTATTCTCCTTTCTGGCGGTCACTTTTAGCAACCGCCAAAGGTATCTCATGGCTTTCAATTTAGTTTTTGTGATATATTAAATTCCTTGCCAAAATATCAGATACCGCATAAATTGGTTTCTTTTAGGTAAATACCAAGGTGTTACAACCTATGAAATGACTGTGAACTGTTTTAAATCAGCAAGCTCATTCTTCAGATATTCTTTGATATTATCCATGGCTTCGTTTTTCCATGCACCACCATCAGCTTCAAAGATTGCACATTGCACACCATTTGCAGATTTCATTCTGAAAACAAAATCACTTGCCGGCTGCTGCACTTCTAAAAATGTTCTATACGGAATCAAAGTAACCGGATTTGGTACAACAGCATCTGCTTTGCTAGCAAGCCCTGTCTTAACGGTTGCTTTCTGCGTAACGCCATCATCACCATACTGTGCAACAGTTCCGTCTTCTACCGTTCCTGCAAATTTCAAAACAAGATTTCTGTCCTCATTCGGGGCAAATTTTGACTGTAATGCGATAACAAAGTTTTCATGATCGATAAAACTTCCAAACCGGAAATCCGGCAACTCTGCATTGACCTCAACCAAATGTTCCCGCTTTCTATCTGCATCGAGAGATGAATATAAGTGAACTTCCGTCGGAGAAACCACATGAACGATCATCTTTTCCGACATGCAGTCAATGTTTGCCTTGATATACTCTACAAGACTCGTCAATGTTTTCATTTCGATCGTACTCGCATACGGAACGTAACTGATGCGGTTAAGCGGCTTGTCCGAATATGTATTACCACCAATTTCATTAATAATCGGTGTTTTTAAACCAACGATATACTCCAATGCTTCTTTAATCATAATTTTTTACCTCTTCTTTCTATGCCTGTTTTGCCTGTCTGAAATCTACAACGCCATCATTTTCTTTGGCTTCCTCGATTATTTCTCCTGTGTCCGTATCTACGGTCTTTCCATCGATCTGCTGTTCTTTCTGGTATTCATCAAGGGATATCTGACCTTTGATACCTGGTCCGTATTCCTCGGCAAGAACTTCTCCTGTTGCAAGATTGGTTCCAAGAGCAAACTTTGTCTCCATAGGCTTTGGCTGTGCAAGTTTCTTTTCTACGGAAATTTCACAAGTTGCATCGTCTCTGTCTTCGTTCTGGGTGAACTTTAATTTAATAACCACCTCTCGCTTATTTTTCCACGGTGTATTAGGATCCTGCATATTCTCAAAAACATCCTGCAATGCTTTCTGTGATTTTTCCTGCAATGCACCGCCTGCTAATTCTGCTAAATCAATTGGATTCATAAAAAATTCCTTTCTGTGCATGGTTAATAGTTGCTATATATAAAATTGACCGGTCAAAATCATAACTTGTTAGAATGGGCAAAGGTTTAAATCAACCTCTAATCCTTTTTCTGCAATATAAACATTTGCTCCATATTTAACTGTTTCTTCTGTCTTTTGTTTGAATAGTGCGGGATCTCCGCTTTTATCTGATAAGTGAATTAGAACGACATTTCGCAATGCCGGATTATCGTTAGTAGAAATAAAGTCAAGTGCCGTTGGTAAGCTCATATGACCTCTTAATCTGTGTTCGTAATTTGGCTCTTCTCGGTTCACAAACTGCATATCGTAGTTAGCTTCCACCATGATGTGATTAATGTCCTTAAATCGCCATTTGACGTATTCTGTGTCTGTTGCATACACAAGGCTTCCCATATCTGGATGCGTAATGTAAAACCCAACGCACGGACACTCTGAACCGTCTCCGTTGTTATGTAGCCATCTTCCAGATTTATCACGATTTTCAAATGCTCTTATGTCAAAATTTCCTTTTCTAAAACGCATTTCAGAATCTTTTATCGGCGGTCTGCATGGTTCAAAAACAGGAATACCAGCTTGCACATATTGTAAGCTATAAAGACTATGGTCAATATGGAAATGGGTAGTAATCACAGCCTTAATTTTCATCACATTGAAATCCAGTGCTTTCTTGACTTCCATAAAAGGCAACCCGGCTTCGATTATCAAAGCTTCCTTGTCATTCTCCAGCATGTAGCAATTACCGGATGAACCAGAACCTAATGTTTTAAGTTTCATACCTCTTTCACCTCAATTTTCAAATATGTGTTTATTATCGATTATCCAAGGATGTTTCGTGTAGTCTATATGGCTTGCCGCATTTGCAACTGTTTTCCGTAGCATCTTTAAATGTTCCTCACAATGCTTTCTTCCAGATACCGCCGGTCTACCACAGATTATGCACAATCCTTTATCCTCCCGGTACTCCCTTTGGCTTGTGGACTTCTCGCACGAACGCCTCTTTGCCAAACACCTGTTGCATAAAACAGTTCCGCATACTGCATTACGTTTTCCACACTTCACGCATATTCCACTGGACTTATTCATGTAATATCTGGTACGGACTCTTTCTTTCCGTGCTTCTGCCTGTTCCGGTGTTTCCCTTGCAAGTCTCTTAGCTTCTACCTTCGCTTTCTTCTCCCGGCACTCAGCGCACATTTTGTACTGCGTTCCCAATATGCCTTTGTGACATCTGGAGCATATACCAAGAGATACATAAGGGTCTTCCGCTTTTTCTCTCATTCGGCATCCTCCAAAAACCATATTCCTTCCGGTTTTAAAAAGTTGCCCTGAACAATGTTCTTTCTGAATATACTTTCTGCTGTCGGTGCAAGATCCGTAAGTCTCTGTATGCTCTCTTCTATGTTGTCTGCCAGAATATCAATGCCGAATAATGTGTCTGCAGCTTCCGTTTCAGTCATTCCTATTGACAGTTTCCGTTTCAAGATTTCCACAAGGAAATTTCCAGTACCACACGCAGGCTCCAACACTGTTCCTCTCCAACACTCTGCACCACCATTTTCATCTTCCAACATATTGCACATCTTTTGTACCATCCAGCCCGGCGTATAAACTTCTCCAAACTTTTTGACGCGTTCTCGGCTTTTTGTAATTTTTTCTTTCTGCCTATTTTCCATTTCTGTGATAAAACTCACTCCTCACATCAATAATCTGTCTTGTCTGTCCAAACAATGCCCTATTATGCTTTGCTCTCTGCTCATTGTCACAGATAAATTGCTTGCAAATTTCTGGTCGAACCGGATAGATTCTGCATTTCTCGCAACTCTTATCCGTATCAAGAAAAGGGCATGTCATATCATACGTTCTATTCGCAGTGGGAAGAAGATGTTTGCACTCTTTGATATGATTCTTACGGATATATCTGTGAATGGCATCTACTTCCTTTCTACTCATAGGTAAGAGGTTTGAACAGCAGTTACCGCATTGGCTACATTTTCCGTCTTGCAGAAATTGTAAATATTATCTTCCATGCCTTTCTGCACGAACTCTAAATAAGATGAAACTTCCATAGACTACTCCAATTCTTCCTCTGTTGGGAACTGAAATACTTTCATGTAATTCTGGCTTGCATATTTTTGATATTCTTCTCTAAGCATTTCCATAGCTTTCTTTGCTTTCTCTTCGGTGGAATAATCTGCAACATCTACTGAATCATCATATCCACATATCTGCATTCTCACATAAACGCGCCCATTTATACATCCTTTATATACAGAAACCAAAGCGTTATCATACGGGAAATCCATTGTTCCGTCCTGCGATATAACTCTCATGGCAACCTCCTAGTCCTTCATAAAGTCTGGCAAATTCTCGTCATTCTCTGCCGATTCAACAACTTCCGCTTCGACTGCTGCGCTTTCAACTTCTTTTGTTTCCGCATCTACAACAAAATCCTCTGAATTGGCGTTCTCGGCAATATCTCTTTTGACCTGCTCCTGCAAATCTTCCATTGGATATTCCTTGAAATCGTTGTCCTGCATTTCCTCTTTCGTATATAATCCCATTGTCAGCTCCGGGCAATTCAGACTGGAGAAGAAAGATGCGGCGCGATACCGAAGCATTAACTGCGGCATGGTTTTCCATTTGCTACCGTTCTTGCCAAGCCAACCCTCATCTTTTGCCATATCCATATTTACTTCCATGCCCTCAACCCTGCGACCATTTTTCATAGTCCAAGCCGTGCATGAGAATGGCTTGCCGTTCTTGTCCTTTGCTTCGTCAAACTGCAATTCCATATCAAATTTTTCGGAGTTATTGATTGCGGCAATCAGAAACTTTGAACTCCAAGACGGTCTACCCTGAATCACATACAGATTCTGCATAACCATCAGTGGGCTTACTCGCAGTCTCTGCGCCTGCTCAATAGCAATCAGACAGTTTGCATCGTTCTTCTGGAATGTCTGCGGAACGATTGTTGAACTTGCCAGTGCCTTTGCCATCTGCATAGCCATGATGAAATTGTCGGATGTTCCGAAAATTCCAAGGCTGTAATCGGTAACCTTGTTATTGTGTGTTGCAACCTCTGTCTTTTCTTCTGCTACTGCTACTTCCTGTTTCTTTGTTTCTGCCATAATTATTTTTCCTCGCTTTCTTCTAAATCTTCCAAATACGTTTCTTCGTCAAACCAATCTTCCGGCTCATGCTCTGCACAATAAGGAAAGACAGGTTCTCCGCCATAGCATCTAACACCCTTAGGACAATCAGATTTATATATGCAATAATTGCATATTGTTTCTTCATCCAAAGAATTTACATCTACCTTCTGTGGATTCTCATACTTCCTTACAACTGCCACCTTATCAGCACCGTAGGTTTCCACCCACTTCATATTCACTGATTCATCTGTAACAGTCAGCTTTGCACCCTTAGAATTTACAACCGTGTCACCAGCTTTCACGAAATCCTCGGTGCGATACACGTAGCTTCTTGTGCTGTTAGGAAATTTTGCTTTGATATACTGCATTTATCTGCAACCTCTCTTTCCTTTATTCCTCGCGTCTTTTTCGCAATACGGAAGAGAACAATGTCCGTCTCCTCCCCAAAACCATTTATTTGCGTTCCTCCAACGCTTGCATGACATACACCTTGCATCCGGCTGTGTGACGTTGTTCCCAATTCCTACTCTTGACATTTACACACCCTCGACTTTCAACTGCTTGTCCTCTGAAACGCTCAAAAGGATTAACTGTGCATCCATATCCGGCACATTGAACTCATTCAGTGATTCTGCGTTATCTACGAAAATCGGTACGCTTACACCGTATAACTCGCTAAGAGAACGGATAATATCAAGTCCGGCTACGATTCTATGACCACTGTTTAAAGCCGAATACGGAACGCCATTCACAGTACACTCACAACAATCTTTCATACCGCCATTTAACTGCATTTCAAAGAGTTTGAAATTTACGGTCTTGAAATGGCTGTTAATAGATTCTGAAACCTTATCCAGCTTGAAACGAATGAACTCTTCCAAGAGATAAAGCATCTGTTCCTGATCGGCAACTTTCTGCCAGATTTCTTTCTGCTCGTCACGAAGCGTTTCGATACGATCATCAATCGCCACATTGTTAGCCGCCTGCGCAATAACCTTGTTCACCTCTTCAAGCTGACTCTGCAGATCGGCTTTCTCGGCTTTTAAATCAGTAACAACCTTGTCTGCGCCCTCGGATTCAACCTTTGCAATATCAGCAAGAATCTTGTCATGCTCTGTTTTCAGCTTCACATACTCTTCATTCTGCGAATAATCAGCTTCTGCCGGGATCTCGGATAACTGCTTTGCATAATCATTCTGCTTTGCAAGTGCCTTGGATTCCTGCTCTTTGAGTGCCACAATGTCTTCCTGCAACTTGGCGTTTTCCTTTGTCAATCGCTCAATATCAGCCTTGCAAGCGTTGCCCTTGTCAATCAGACCTTTAAGTTTTGCGCCCTTTGCATCATCAAATGCTTTGCGTGCATCCTCTAACTGCTTGGTGGCACGTGCCTTGGCATCTGCCTTTTTCTGCTCAAAATCAGCCTTAAGAGACTCAATCTTATCCTGCGGCAACTTCTGACCACATAAGGAACAAACCGTTGTAGATTCATCAAATTTCCACTTGGATTCGTCAAAGAGATATGGCATTTCATCAAATGCCTTGGAAAATTCTGCATTGTATTCAACACCAAGATTTTTCCGCTCTGCATCTGTATCGGAAATTGTCTTCTCATTTGCCTTGATCTGATTTTCCGCAGACTGAATCTGATTATGTAAGTCATTGAACTCTCGTGTTGCATCATCCTTGGCACTGTCAAGACCTCTACGTTTTGCGGAAAGTTCGTCATTCATGACCTGCATAATGCCGGACATATCAAATTGCAACTGCATTTCCTTGCTTCTCAAATCGCCTAACGTGCTACCGGCATTCTCCATTTTCTTGTCACATTCAGCGATTCTTCTTACCAGATCTACCTTTGCAAGTTCCTGCTCTGCCACGTCAACATCAACCTTGGATTTCTCGGCTTCATCAATACGTACCGGAATCTCTGACTGTTTCTTTTTCCACTCTGTAAGAGCTTTCTGAAATTTTGCACGAATATCATCCGTGGACGGTGCTTTCTCCAACTCGCCGAGTAATTGGGCATACTTAGCATCTGTCTGCGCCAGTTCAACATCCGATACATCCGTTACAAGGCGCATCAGAATATCCCGCTGCTCTTTCCATTTCATGGAAGAGAAATACTGCGGATTGGCCAGCATCTTGAACATATCCTCGCTCTGTGCCAGACTGGAAATATATTCTTTGAAATCAGCTTCACTTTTTGGATAACCGTCAATCTCAAATGAATTGACATTTCCCTGCAATGCAACAGTATCAGTACCACGTTTCTTAACCCAATTCTGCTTCTGAACCTTTGAAAGTTCCACTTCTTTCCCATCAACGTCAATAACTCCCACAACCTTAATTTCTACATTATCAATGCGGTTTCCGTCCTTATCTAATGGTCGAACATTAAACTTTTCCTCTCCGGCACTGTTTTTATTGAAAAGCAGCCATGTAAACGCATCGAAGATTGTTGTCTTTCCTGCGGCGTTCTGTCCTTTAATACTTGTCTTATTAGAGAAATTCACATCAAGGCTCTTAATTCCCTTGAAATTCTCCATATGTAACGATCTAATTTTCAGTTTCATTTTCTTTCCCCTTCCACTCTTTATATTTTTTAAGTGCCTCTTCAAAGCATGCTTCATCGTCAACATATCCAAGAGCTGACTCTATAATTTTTGAATCAATAGTTGTTCCTTTTTTTCCCATCAGCTCAATGTCTCTTTGGTGCTCATTTGCAATAATGGCACATGCTGTATGAACTTTCGTCCTGCATGCAACCAGATCTGCATATTCTTCAACGGAAATTGTAACGGTATTTTCTGCCATCTTAATTTTCCTCCTCTAATACATTGATTTTGCTTACAGACACCTCGTATGCTGTTCTCTGTTCTTCTGTTCCATCTTCATATTTCTTAATATATCCGCGGCTCTGAATGCGTCCATTGATCTCAATATGAGTTCCTACTTCCAACTGACCAACAAATCTTGCATTTCTACCCCAAACAACACATGGGATATAATCTGATTTTCCGTAGGAACGATTGACTGCGATTAATAAATCTGCAATTTCTCTTCCAAGCGTAGTTTTCCTGTAAATCGGTTCTTTGCATACATATCCGTCAAGCTGGATTTTGTTCAAATCTGTATGCTCTCCCGGATTCGCTTTTTCAATTTCACAGACGAATACATATAATAACAGACGATTTCTCTTTTCCTCATGTTTGTTATAAGAACTATACACACCGGAAACATTAACGGCAGTGCCCGTGTATTTATCATTCAGATTGATTAATCTCTCTGAAATAATTAATGGGATAATATCAGCCGTCCCACTTAATCTATCCACTTTGAGGTGCATATTATAAAATCCCTCTCCAAACACCTCATGGTTAAATTCCGGCTCTGTGATAATCGTTCCTGTAAGTTCCACTTTATTGTTTTCTGCTCTCATATTTGAATTTCTCCTTTTCTTGTGCTAAAATAGGCGCAAATAGCTTATGCTATTGCTTGAACTGGAATCATTCAGCTTTGGTCGGTTCGGATGATTCCTTTTCTTTGCTGTAATCAGTGTCAAATGTGATATAGGTAATACCGTCATCGTCATCAGACTCACTTCTGTAATCGTAATCTACAATCTCTTCTGTATACTCCTGCCACTCCCCATCTATTTTTGTTCCTATATAAATAAGAAGTAATCCAATCAATACAGGTATAGCAGTGACCGGATACTCCGTTGCATCAATGCAGATGCAAAACAGAAAAACAACGGTGCCGATCATTTCAATTACCTTTGCAAACTTCTTCATAGACACCTTACTCCTACCACTTATAGGAACCATTGGCAATCTCGTCACCATACAAGGAAACAAAATCTGTTATTAATGCGATAAACTCTGAATTTGTCGGCTTTCCTTTTTCCACTGAAAACGTATAGACAAAAATTTTGTTTATTGCATTTTTATTGCCATTTGTCCAAGTAACTTCTATCGCGTGCCGGATTGATCTTTCTACTCTCCAGACTGTATCGCCGTTTTCTTCTGCGATTTCAGTATAGAGTCCTTTAATAACGTTGATAAGTTTACTTCTGTTTTCAAGACATTTCTCAACCGCACTGATTATGTAACCGTAACCCTTAAGGCTATGTTTTACGCCGATCTGATCTAATGTCTTTCTTAAAGCAATGTTCATTTGTCTACCTCCTGTTAATCCTTTCCAACTCCGTATCTGATTGCCATTTCCTTCACGATGGCTGTATATCCCTCGATCAGCTTCTTGTCCTCTGCGATAATATCCACATAGGATAATTTGTCTCTGGTCGATTTACAGATACCTTCATCAGCCATTCTCCTGCGCTTATTCGTAAGTCTCTGTTTCAGATTTACACCCATCCGCTTTGACAACAGTTCGTAGCTTTCGGCTCTTACTTGGCTGTATGCCTGCCCGCCACCAAGTTCCATGCTGATCTTCCGAAGAATATTCCCGGTATCGTCACGCCATGATGTTGTATCGAGTGCAACCACTTCTCGGATGCTCTCAACTCTTTGTTCCACATGGTTTAACTGCTCTGCCTGCCGTTTCTGTTCTAACTGCTGTTCTGCTACAGAATTGAAAATCTTCTGGAACATCTGCAATTCCGGCGATAATTGGTTGAGGTCAATTACCTTTTGTTTCACACGTTCTTCCAAGGTTGTGAAATAATCTCGTGCTTCTTCTGCTTTCGCTCCATTTCCTTTCATAGAAAGTTTCTTTGCAAAATGGGCTGTGAGTTTATAATCATCAGCAAAATTTCCTCTGCTACTTTCATTCGCCATTGATGGCGAGTAAAAATAATCATCATTTTCAGTAGCAAATTCATTGTCTACAATATTCGCTTTCGCCCATCTGGAATAATGGCTTTTATCCATTTCTAAGAACTCATACAACTTCTTTGCCGTAGTCATTCCGTTTTCATCGACACCGAGCGCAATTTCAATGGGTGTCTGCATTTTTGCTTGTTTTAACTCTTCCGTTTCCTCCAACTCCTTTCCGTGTTATAATTCCCTTATCATCAAATAAGGGAGGTGCTACAATGATTGAAAAGACAATTCATGACTTAGCTGTCACATATGCCAGTTCAAAACTTTCAGAATATGAAATTGACAAACGCGAAGCTCCACTTTGCGGAAATACAGAAATGTCATCCGAAGAAGTTCTGTATTTAAAAGCGGCATACGATTTTGCTGTCAAAAATCTTTCGGAGTAGGTTCGTACCTTTCTCCAACCATTGCATGAGAAACAGCTTCTTTTATCACTTCATGCTGTTTCTCCTCTGAAACGGACTGCTCAATGCGTTTTAGTGTACCGTCAATACTCTTTAACGTGTTGAGCATTTCTTTTAAAATTTTCACTGCATTTCTCCTTTCCAGTAACTCTTTAAGTTACTTTCTTTGCAAAAAAAATATCCATTGGATTTTGGATGTGAAGATTATCAATCATAACCTGAATTTCGTCACTTCCGAAAACGCCCTTACTCATTCTCATATAAAATGTTTTTGGCGTAACTCCAATCATTTCCGCAACATCAGCCTGTGTTTTGCCATTTTCAGCAATAACGCCGCGAAGTTTGTTTGTATCAACCATCTTACTACTCCTTTCTAACTTCGTAACTTTTGAAGTTACTTTCATTATATTCCATTTTGGTAACTTGTCAAGTTATTTTTTTCTTGACGAGTAACTTTTTTGTGTTATAATAAAGTTGCCAATAGGAAAGGAGGGAAACTCAAATGACAATCGGAGATAGGATAAAAAAGCAGAGAGAGCTTTTAGGTATTTCACAAGTAGAGCTTGCAGAGAAAATGAAAGTTTCAAAGCAAACACTATATAAATATGAAAACAACATTATTACTAATATTCCAAGTGATAAAATAGAAATTATTGGGAAAGTTCTTGAAGTTTCTCCATCTTATTTAATGGGTTGGGAAGATAATTTAGAAAATGCACCAGATATTCTTCCAGACCTTATGTCGGATAATGAATTGCTAGATAATTTGAAAATGCTAATGGAACTTAGCAAAGAACATCGACAGACTATATTTGACAATATAACCTATTGGCATGAAAAAGAGGGGCACTAAATGCCCCACTTTTTTTTGAATGAAAGTATTGTGTTATATAAAAATTTCAAAAATCGCTCGTTGTCGCACTTAACGACCATTTCAGTTATTTTTTCCTTGTAAAACGCTGTTTCCTCATTGCAATCTTTTTCCCCCATCTTATTCTCCTCCAATCATTCCGCACTTCCGATAGCGATACACAAATTATAGAACTTATGTTCGATACCTGTCTCTTATACACATCTGACGCTGCCGAC
>ENA-UAPO01000432-UAPO01000432.1-human-gut-metagenome-genome-assembly--contig:-NODE-432-length-20731-cov-7.869897_pt1 | contig 20731 bp, 9 predicted proteins | sample MGYA00243481_ERZ654579 | MGnify/ENA primary metagenome ERZ654579 (study PRJEB26926, sample SAMN06164546) | human gut metagenome | biome: ENVO:00009003; feature: ENVO:2100002; material: ENVO:00002003... | reverse complement strand
CTGTTGCCGTGGCGGTCTCGCTGGATTCTGCCGGCTTGGTCTCCGTTGCAGATGCGGTCACGCTGGACTCTGCCGGCTTTGTCTCTGTTGCAGAAGCAGTCTCACTGGACTGTGCCGGATTGGTCTCTGTCTTTGTGGCAGTTTCCGTTGTAGCAGTCGTTGCACTGGTGGTTGTCGTTGTGATCGGCGGCTGCGGTGTGTCGATATCCTGGAAGGCAGCGCCCAGAATGCTGTACAGGCTGCTGTTTTCCTTGACCTGCATAAAGCCGTGGGTATTGATAGAACCGTTGGAGTTGCGCCATGCGGTGTCGAAATCCGTTCCCATTTCCGGTGCGGTCACCAGAATGAAGTCATCGTCCGAAATGGCTGCGCCCTTTGTTCCCAGCTTATCGCCGTTGCTGATGGCAGTCTTGGCGCCGACCTGGTAATAACCGGAGTTATAGTAGATGGTGTTCTGGATCGTGCCGACCATCTTGTCGTTGGTGATCTTCAGACCGCTTACGCCCAGGTTGCCGGTGAGATTCTCCTTGCTGTAGTAGGAGATGAGGTTGGAGAAGTCTGCGCCGTCGTCTGTGCAGCGATAGCAGCTGACATTGGGCTTGCCGTTAGAGCCGACACCGTTGTTATAGGCGGTGCAGTTGGTCAGACTGTCCAGTTTCGGGTTGTTGTTGTCGGTGAAGCCGCAGTTCAGATTCTCGAACGCCAGGCAGTTCTTGACCACATGGGCAGAGCCGACACCGGAACCGCCCAGCTTGAAACCATTGCCGTCACATTTGCCGTAGCCCTCGCCGAACTCGGTATAGCCGTTGCGGAATGCCACGCAGTTCTGGATGGTAACAACGCCGATCGGACCGGTCTCAGACTTTGCGAACAGATCCCAGCCGTCGTCGCTGTTGTTGTAGGACATACAGCCGTCAAATACGTTGCCCTCGCCGCAGGTCAGCTTTGCTGCGAAGCCGTCCGCATTTTCCATGGTGGCGTTGTCGCAGTTGTTCTTGGAGGTGCAGTTCAGAATCAAGTTGTTGCTGGGCCAGTCTGCAATGGTAGCTGCACTGGTTTTATACCGGGACAGCTGTAAACCGGTATCCTGGTTGTCGTTGAATACCATGCGCTCCAGCCTGTTGTTGCTGCCGGAGAGAAGCATACCGTTATCGGCAGCCTTTGTGATCTCAAAGCCGTAGAAGTGCCAGTAATCGCCGTCCAGCACGATGCCACGCTTGGATGCGTCTGCGTCACCCTGTCCGGAGAAGTCGAAGGTAACGTCTGCGCCGTTATAGGGCTTGATGGTCTTCATGGCATCTGCCGTACCGTTGTTCTTGTCGTCAATGAGGATCATCTCCGAGAAGTTATACGTGCCGCCCAGCAGGTAGATGGTGTGACCTGGGGTCAGCTTGGAGATGGCGTCGGTCACCGATGCCGGATCCTTTTCCGAAGTACCGCTGCCCTTGCCGTCCGGCGAGCAGAAAATGTCGCCTTCCACCGGCACATCCGGTGTGGTGGGTGTGGTATCTCTGGTGGTCACAGTCGTTGCCGTTGCAGAGGTGTCCTGGGACACGCTGACGGTGGTGGTTGTCGTTGTCACCGTGGTCTGCTTGGTGGTCTCTGTGGTCACGACCGGGTCGGTGGTGGTGTCCGTAAAGCCGCTGCCGATCGCAACGACAGTGGGCGTATAATTCATCAGCGCATCTTTCAGCGGCTGGTTGACTGCATAGCTGGCATCGTCCACGGAATTGTTGAACTTCCACTGGAAGTCGCCGCCCTGGACACGACCTGCCTTGGCTGTGACGATCGCCGGCACATCCTTTGCGTCGTCAGCCTGGTAGCTGTACATGATGCTGGAATCGGTATCGAAGTTGTTATAGCCTGTGCCGCCGGAAACGGTCTTGACGCTGTCCGGAACTTTTTCCGTCGGGCTGGAGACTTCATAGGCATCGAAAGAGGTGCTGTCCTGGGAATACGGGATATAGCTGGATGCACCCTCGATGTAGTTGCCGCACGCCTTGATGATGCCGCCGGTCTCGCCGGAGAATGTACCTTCGCCCAGTGCGTCTGTACCCTGTCCGGAACTCATCATGGGGTTCTTGCAGTTGCGGAAGTAGTTGTTCTCCGCAAAGGCAGATGCACCCATGGTCACGCCGATGCCGTACTTGGCGTTGCCGTCGAAGTAGTTGTTATAGCTGTGGACGGAGCAGGTGCGGATTCTCGGGTGACGGGAGTCAGAGTGATCGTACCAGTTGTGGTGATAGGTCACATAGTTGGTCTCCTTCTCGGACTTCATGCCCTGGAGGTTGCACTTGCCGTTGTCCCAGAAATGGTTATAGGAATGTGTGACATAGGTGGAGGTCTTGGTGTCCAGAGCGCCGTCGCCCTTTACCTGGTCTGCATCTGAACCTGCGTGGCCATAGAAGAAGTCGCAGTTATGCACCCAGATATGGTCGTTGCCCTGCTGCAGGCCGCAGTCATCGCCCTCGCTGCTGTCGCAGTTCATAAAGCCGATGTTGCGCACTTCCACGTTGGAGCAGTTCTTCATGACCAGACCAAAGCCGTTGAACACGGTGTCTGTGCCGATGCCCTCGATGGTGATGCCAGCCTTGGCGGTGTCGATCATCAGATCACCCTTGGGCATATCTGCCGGGTCCGTGATATTGCCGATAAAGCGCAGGCACAGCGGACGCTTCTCCTTGTTCTTCTTGTATGCCGTGATGATGTTCTGCACGCCGGTCACATCTGCCGCACCCTTGCCGGTGGAGTCGATGCTGGCAGTCACAGTGTCCTTGTTGGCATCGGTGACGTATACCACGATAGCATCCGCTTTCAGCGTGCCGTCCTCGTTGTATGCGCCGGAAGAAGTACCGTTTACAAAGCCAAAACCGCTTCTGTCATGCGCCTCTACGTTCAACTCCGAGGTCTCCGCCGCCTTGGAGGCATCTTCCTTGCCGCCGATCACCGGCACGATCTTCATGGTATAGCTGCCGGCTTTCAGACCCACAGCGTCTGCCCGGAAACGATCCGGATACTGGCGCACCAGCATGGTGTCCAGCTGGGTATAGCTGCCGCCTGCGGACTTGATATAGACGTTATAGCCCGTTGCACCGGAGACAGCGCCCCATTCTGCATACGCCGCCTCCAGGTCGCCGCTGGCTGTGAGAACTGACACAGACGCACTCGCCGCCGTGATTGCCGGAACATTGTCCGTCACCGTCCCCAGATCTGCGGCAAACGCCGTCTGCGCACTCGCTGCCGCTGTGGTCGCTGCCATCAGAAATGCCAGCAGCCCTGCCCCAATTTTCTTACTCTTCATGATAATGATTCCTCCCGTTTTCCGGCATAGACAAACGCCGCACGGACACATTGGCTTTTCCAATATTCCCCATGTGCCGAAACGATACGGTACGCTTTTGTACCGCTTTTCTTTTTCCGGTGTTCACGCTGCGCTGCACCGCACAGAAAGTGCGGAACAGCCGGTGTCCAAGCTCAGATTTCGCCCCTATTTTACACCTTTTTCCGGTCTATGTCAATGTACTTTTTCACCAAATTTCCCAAGAATTTTTCTGTGCATAACGCACAATACATTTTATCGTTTTGTTTATTTTAATCAGCTTTTTTCACGGAATATATGGCTGTTTTTCTGCATACATTACTACAACAATCCGTGCAAATTCCCACTTCGATTTGGAAACAAATCGGTAAAAGGTGTTTACAATTTATATTTCATGTCGAAAAGTGTTGACAAACCCAAATACAGTGGGTATAATAAATAAGGTATGAAAATATGCCGGCGGCAAGATCGTGCTTTGGCGCTTGATGCGCTGCAAAGCTGCCGCCTTTCTGAATTGCAACACATTTTATTTTTCCAATAAAAGAGGTTCTGCTGTTTTCGAATTTGCCGGTATCAAGAGACGTTCATCAACGCTGCATGGAACGAGAGGCGTCCGGCAAAGTTCGGGGATCGCTGCTCTTCGGGGGCAGCCCTCGTAAAATGGAAGAAAGGACAGATAACAGTGAACAACAGAGACCAGAATTCCCACGGCGGCACCGGAAACGACCCCAGGCATCTCACCAAGGACGAGATGCGGGAAAAGATCAAGGCATCCCTGGCGGCAAAAGAGGCATCCGAGTTTCATCCCGAAACGCCGAAAAGCACTTCCCAGCGCTTTTCCGGACAGGCGTACCGCAGCGCATCCGGCAATTCCGCCGCAGAGCGCAGCCGCTCCGAAAAAGCCCGGCAGATCCGGGATGCCGTTTCTTCCTCACACCGCAGCGAACCCCAGACGCCACCCAGCCGCTCCGGACAGCCCCGGAACAACGAATCCCGTGAAATTCCCCAGCGGCGGCAGCAGCCCCGGCAGAGCAATGTGGCTGTGGCAGAGCGCCCCCGCCCTGTTCCGCCCCGGCACTATGAAGAAGTCCGGGAAGAGCGTCACGGCGGCCGTATCGCCGTCATTGCCGGCATCGCAGTGCTGGCAGTCCTGCTGCTGAGCTACATTGCCGGGCTGGCGATCTATCACGGAAAGTTCCTGCCGAAAACCTATGTGAACGGCGTGGACATCGGCGGCATGAACGTTGAAGATGCCCAGAATGCTGTCCTCAGCACAGCCCAGGACATGGGGCTGACCTTCATCCCGAAGAGCGGCGACCCCATCACCTTCAAGGGTTCTTCCTTTGGCTGCACCGTCACCCTGCCGGACAACGCCCTGGCAGCGCCGGCGGACGAAAGCCACGCCGCATGGTTCAAAAAGCTATTCTCCAAGACGGAGTACACCGTAAAAGTCCAGGACTCCTATTCCGAGGACGCACTGGTCAGCCTGATTGCTGCCTACGACTGGGGCAATGTGCCGCCTACGGACGCAAAGGTTGTCCAGAACGAGGACGGCTCTTTCACCATCCAGCCGGAAGATGACGGCAACATGGTGGACACCCAGAAATTGTCCGACTACACGATTGCGCAGATGCGTGAGGGCAACAACACCATCAACATGGCGGAAAGCGACTGCTACAAAAAGGCAGCCGTCACCGCAGAGAGTCTGAAACCCACTCTGGAGCTGTACAACAAGATCGGCGCCGTGGAAATTACCTATGACATGACAGACCGGGAAGAGATCTTCGATCCGGTCGGCACGGAAAAGCTGGATCACGCCACCATCATGGACTGGATCACCACGGACGGCGACGACATCACCGTAGACACGGACAAGGCGACTGCCTGGGTACAGGAAAATATCGCCGACAAGTACGATACCCTGGTGACCGGCTACAACTTCAAGTTCAAGGCGACCGAGGACGGCGAAATTACCCTGCCCATCGGCGTGGACGGCATCTACGGCTGGAAAACCAACGTGACTGCCACGGTGGAAAAGCTGGTGGATTACATCAAGGCAGGCGATGCGGTCACCATCGAACCGGTCTATAAGGTAGAAGGATTCCGCATGAACTCCAACGCCGGCGTGAAATACACCGGAAACACCTACATTGAAGTAGACATCTGCCACCAGCATCTGTGGTATTATGTGAACGGCGAACTCTTCCTGGAGTCCGACGTGGTAACCGGTAAGGAATCCGATCCGGAACGTGCCACACCGCCGGGCGCATACAAGGTATGGTCCAGAGAATCGCCCCGAAAGCTGGGTACCTACGCTGTACAGGGCTATGAGACCTGGGTCAACTACTGGATGCCTGTCACCTATACCGGCATTGGTCTGCACGACCTGAACCGCAGCGCATACGGCGGTGACATCTACATCAACAACGGCTCCCACGGCTGCATCAACCTGCCGCTGGACGTTGCCAAAAAGATCTACGACGAAGTAACCATCAACACACCGGTGATGATTATTCCGTAAAAATTCCATAACGCACAAAAGGCATACCGTCTCGCTCGGAAACGGTATGCCTTTTCTTTTGTCTCAACGTACTGCGTACCTGTTACGCCCGGCGTGCTGCCGGCATAGCGCTGGTGAAAGCGTCCTGATCCTCGTTGACCTCGCCGCCCGGATACTGGAACCGGATCAGACGGTCGCCCTGGAACGTCAGCTGTCCCTGCTGGTGGAACGGTGTCTCGATGTACGCCTTCTTGCTGGTCACGATGTGCAGGACATCACCCTTTCTCGTCTTGAAGATCAGCTCGTAGTACTCGTTATACAACTTCATCGTGCCGCTGGGATCCATGGTGCGGCGGCGTTCGTCCACCTTCTGCACCAGCACAGCGATCACAGTGCGTGGCGGATTCTTTCCACGATTTGGTTTACGCATAGGTCTCTCTCCTGTGATATAATATTCCCGGTTGAATTCCAGCGGCTGCCGCCGGTCTGCGGCATTGGGATTCTGCACCAGGAGCTTGCTGAGTTTCTGCCGGAACGGACTCTGCCGGGAACCCAGCATCACCACCAGCAGCAGCACAATGGCAACTGCGACCATGATAATCAGAAAATTGTCGATCGCATTTCCAAATCTTCCTGTCATATGTATTCCTTTCTGTGGGAACCTGTTTCCGCAGATTCCCGACACAAGCGATTATAAGCCGTTTGGATTTTGCAGCGTAAAGCGCCAGCTGTCACTGCACATCTGCTGCAGGTCTGCCGATGCCTCCCAGCCCAGCAGTTCCTTCGCCTTGGAGACATCCGCATAAGAAACGGCAACGTCTCCGGCACGGCGGTCGGTGATCTCCACGGGAATCTTTCTGCCGCAGGCTTTCTCATAGGCGTGTATCACTTCCAACACGCTGCTGCCGTGACCTGTCCCCAGGTTCACCGCCTCAAATCCGTGATGGTTTGCACCGTATGCCAGCGCAGCCACGTGACCCACTGCCAGATCCATAACGTGGATGTAATCCCGGACACCTGTGCCGTCCGGGGTGTCGTAATCGTCGCCGTAGACCTGGACATGATCCAGCTTGCCGGATGCCACCTGTGCCACATACGGCACCAGGTTGTTGGGGATGCCGTTGGGGTTCTCGCCCAGCAGACCGCTCATGTGTGCGCCGATGGGGTTGAAATACCGCAGCGCCACCGCCGTGAAGTTGGGGTCAGCCGCACAGACATCCCGCAGGATCTGTTCGATCATCACCTTGGTATAGCCATAGGGATTGGTCGCAGAGGTGGGCATCTCCTCCCGGTACGGCACCGGGTTCTGGCTGCCGTAGACCGTGGCGCTGGAGGAAAAGATCATGGTGCGGCAGCCGTACTTCCGCATCACACGCAGCAGCGTCAGTGTGCCGCTCACGTTGTTCTCGTAGTATTCCAGCGGCTTTTCCACCGATTCGCCCACTGCCTTCATTCCGGCGAAGTGTATCACGGCGTCGATCTTGTTGTCCTCAAAGATCTGTTCCAGGTCTGCCTCGTCCCGCATATCCGTCCGGTAAAACCGCACGTGTTTTCCGGTAATCATCTCGATGCGAGCGATTGTCTCGACCTTTGAATTGCTCAGATTGTCCATGACCACCACCGGATAGCCGGCGTTGGTCAGTGCCACACAGGTATGGCTGCCGATAAAGCCCGTACCGCCTGTGACCAGAATTTTTCCCATGTTTTCTTACGCTTCCTTTCGAATTCTGTCAAATTCTATCTTCGTCAGATCAAAATTGTCATGCCGCCGATGGGGCGAATCTGCAGCACGTGGCAGCAGCCCTCGCCCAGCACAGCCTCCATGCCGTCCCGGAACTGGGTCAGCAGCACAGACGGTACAAATGCCTGCACTGTTCCGCCGAAACCGCCGCCGTGTACCCGGATGGCGCCACGTCCGCCCAGCACTGCCGAGCCAACTGCAATGGCGATGGAGACCGGCTGTTCCGCAGGCACAGAGGATGGGTAAACATTTTGCAGCAGGCAGTAGGAGGATTCGCCGGAGTTCTGCACCAGGTGCAGGAACGCCTCGAAGTCCCCACGCTCCAGGGCATCCGATTCGCCCTGGGCTCTGCCGTCCTCCCGGTAGAAGTGCATGGCACGCAGCACCGCACGGTCGCCGCACGCCTTTCGCAGTTCGGGAATCGAGCGCAGCACTTGTTCCGACTTCACCTCAGAAAGCACATCTTTGCCGAAATACTTCGCCACAGCGCCCATTTCCCTGGGGATCGCCGCATATTCCTCTGTGAGGTCTGCGTGATTCCCGCCGGTGTCCACGATGCACAGCGCATAACCGGTGGAAGAAAAGTCGAACTTCACCGGATGCACCACCGGCTTTACCGGATTCGCAAAGTCGATGGCAACTGCGCCGCCCACAGACGACGCCATCTGATCCATCAGACCGCAGGGCTTATGGAAATAGACGTTTTCCGCATACTGTCCCATTTGCGCCAGCTCCACCGGAGTGAACCGGTTGTCGGCGTACAGGGCGTTGCAGATATTCCCCAGCAGCACCTCAAATGCCGCAGAAGAGGACAGCCCCGAACCCGGCATGACCTGGGATGTGGTATACGCATCAAAGCCGGTATCCAACGGACATCCGTACTGCTGGAACCAGGCAGCTGCACCACGGATAAGCTCGGCTGCGGTGGGTTTCTGGTCTGTCACCGGCTCCAGCTCATCCAGAGAGATCACATCTGCCGGAAAGCCCTCGGACTTCACGCAGATAGTCCGGTCGGTGCGGCGTGCCACAACGGCGATCACATCCAGGTTGATGCTTGCCGCCAGCACATGACCACGCTGGTGGTCAGTGTGGTTACCGCCCAGTTCTGTCCGTCCCGGCGCAGAAAAAACGGCGATCTCCCGGTCGCTGCCGAAATGCTGTGTAAATGTATCAATGGCACGCAGCAGACGTGTCCGATATGCTTCTGCCAGATCTGTGCCGCCGCTCAGCAGCACTGCGGTTTCTGTAAACGCCTCAGAGCTGAGCAGCCGGCGTGCTTCGTCAATCGCTTTCAATGTCATGCCCCTTTCTACGGCAGTCCGGCGCTGCATTTCTGCACCGTCCCGAACTGCTGTTCCCGGAGCCTGTTCTGTCCTCCCGGAAAATCCGCCGGATGCAGAACACGCTCATACAATACTCCACTATTCAGTATAGCCGATTTTCCTCAAATTTGCAAGCTTTGTTTGCGATTTTTTACACAACAAAACAGAATTTGAAAAAAGGAAAGTATCACCGCCGAAAAACAAAACAGATACAACCCTCCGCTTGAAAACAAAAACCCGACACGGGATTGCTCCCGCATCGGGTTTTCTTATGATGTCATATCCAGGCTGTCAAAAACGTTTTCACGTTCTGTTTCGGTTTGGCTTACTTTGCCTCATACCAGCAGGAACCCTGCAGGTTCTTCAGATCCGGGCAAACATCGGTCCAAACAGTATCCTTGTAGCCTGCGCCCTTCAGAGCGATGTAGTACATCTGATAGAACAGGTCAGTCGGAGTGATGGACTTGTCGGCAGTGTTCTTGCCTTCCTTGCTCTCGGTGTCGATATCGGTCAAGAAGTAAGATAGTTTCTCCAGATTCTCATCCTGGTTGTTCTCCAACAGAGTTACGCCTTCCTTGATGCCGGCACCCAGTCTTGCCTGATAGTACATATTGTAGAACATATCAGTTGCCTCAACCTTACCGTTCAAGTCCGTATCACCCTTGATGCCGATGTAAACCTTAGCAGTGCCGACTTCTTCGCCGTTGTACAGAACCTTCAAGTCAGATGCAACATAAGCGATATCGCCGTGCAGTGCATCGTACATATCCTTCGGAGAAGCGTACTCGAAGGTCAGCTGGCTCAGAATGTCCTCGCCGTCCAGAGTTGCGCTCTCTACCAGATCTGCCGGGTCGAATGCACGAGTGTCCTCAGACAGGTAGAAGTTTGCATCTTCCTTTACCTTAACATCCGGCTTGCCGGCAGGCTGAGTCTCGGTTGTTGTGGTAGAAGTAACAGTATCGCTGGAAGAACCAGTGCTTGTGGTTGTCTCGCTGGAAGTTGTGGTATTCTCAGCAGAAGTTGTGGTTTCTGTTGTGGTTGTTCCGGTCGGTCTGGAGACCTTGGTGTAGTTTGCATCTTCTGTAGTCGTTGTCACAGTTGTAGTCTTCTTGGTGAATGTGCCTCTCTCTGTGGTAGTCGATTCTACAGTAGTTGTGCTTACCGGAGCCTCGGATTCCGTTGCCTTTGTAGTTGTTGTTCCGGAAGTCTCGGAAACGGTTGTCTTTTCGGTTGTTGTTGTAGAAGTCGCTTCTTCTGTTGTTGTCGTAGATGCCTTTGTAGTTGTTGTAGCAGACGCCTTTGTTGTCGTAGTGGATTCCTTTGTCGTTGTTGTAACAGATGCCTTTGTTGTAGAAGTTGTGGATGCCTTTGTGGTTGTTGTAGCAGATGCCTTTGTTGTGGTTGTGGATGCCTTTGTAGTAGTGGTAGTTGTTACAGTTGTGGTTGTGGTTGTGGTATCTTCCACTTCCTTCATGATAACACGGATCGCACCATCCTTCAGACCAACCTGGTCGTCGAAGATATCCTCACCGGTCACGCCCTCGCCGTTCAGATACTTAAAGCGCTCAACATCAACAATGGTGCCGCCGCTGGGCATCTGGTCAATGCCGTCCGGAGCCCAGGTTACCGGGAACTCGTAGTACTGAACAGTCTTGCCGTCATACTCGCCGGTCTGAAGTGTCAGACCATATTCGTCTGCGATTGCCTGTACGGTATCTGCATCCGGTACATCGAATACCAGGTGGAAGATACGATCCAGCTCAGCCGGATCCTGCGGACCGTCGTTGGAGAATGCTTCGATGAAGCGGATCCAGCGGTCGCTGCCGTCGGTGATGGTGGATGTGCCGTTCTTATAAGCAGCAAAGTCGATCATGTTCGGTCTGCCGCTGGAACCGAAGTCGTTGACTGCGAATTTGCTCTCCATGCCGTCCGGAATGGTGAACAGCTTTGCGGTTGCATCCGGGAATGCGACTGCACCGCTGATACCATAGCTCTTGGTGTCTACGCCTTCCTTGGCAATAACCTTTACGCCCAGTTCTTCTTCAATGCCAATATAATCCGGGTTTTCGCCAGCCGGCTGCGGATATACATAAACCTCATCGATGTCCAGGTTGATCGGCATATCCTTTTCTTCGGTAGTTGTGGTTGCCTTTGTGGTTGTGATGGATGTGGTTGTATCAGCGGTAGAAGATGTAGTAACATCCTTCTTGTCGGTGTATACACGGAAACCGCCGTTGTAGTAAGTAACGTCTGTGGTAGCCAGGTCATTGCTGCTGTCGTCCAGGAACTGCTGGTTCGGCATGATGTATGCGCTGCCTGCTGTGCCGGAGAAGTCCCAGTTTACCTTCTGGTACTGTGCAAAGTTGACCGGGAAGAAGTAGTAGGTATTGCCGTCAGCATCTGTCTGGAGTTCCAGACCGTATTCTGCTGCAACATCTGCTGCGTTGTCAGCGATGTCGAAGTACATATTCATGAAGTTGCTTGCGCCGTTTTCTTCATCCGGGATGGTTGCAGTGCCGGCGGAAACAGTCCACATGAAGTACATCCAGCGATCTTCCGGAGCTGCGGATTCGTCAGCGCCGAATGCCTCAAAGCCTGCGGTGTTGGAAGTTCTGCGGACAGAACCGGATACATATTCATCCACGCCGTCCTTGGAAACTTCGGTCTTGTTGATGCTCAGGATCTTTGCAGTTACCATCGGGACATCAATTGCAAAGCTAAAGCCCTCAGACGGGATATACTTCTGCAGATAGAACGGCAGTTCAACGCCCTCTTCGCCCGGCTCTGCGTTAGCCTCGCCGATGTCGATGACAATGCCCTTGCCCTTCGGTGCATCTGTTGCAGTTGTGGTTGCAGACTGCTTGGTGGTGCTTGTAACAGTGGTTGCCTTTTCGGTAGCGCTGGTCTCTGTTGCCTTGTCAGTCTTGGTGGTTGCAGAGGTTGCGCTGGATTCTGTATCCTTTGTGGTTGCAGATGCGCTGGTCTCTGTTGCCTTGTCAGTCTCGGTAGTTGCAGAGGTTGCGCTGGTCTCTGTTGCCTTTGTTGTCTCAGATGCACTGGACTCTGTTCCCTTGGTGGTTGCAGATGCAGTGGTCTCTGTCTCAGAGGACACGCTGGATGCAGTGGTCTTGATCTCTGTGGTGGAAGAAACGGAGGTTGTTGTTGCATCCGGATCTTCGTCGAAGCACAGAACGATCTTGTCGATGGTCACATCACCGAACTTCGGGTAATAAACCATGAACTGCACGGTTTCGCCGACAGTCTTCGGAATGTTGTAGGAAACAACGACCTGCTTGTTTGCCGGAACGGCCAGATCCTTGAATTCCTCGCTCTGCCACTCTTCACCCTCCGGCAGGCTGTCGTTCCATGTGCCGAAAGCGCCGCTGGTGTTGGTGTCATTTGTCTTTACGGTGTAGTAAGCGATTGCCTTGTAAGCGCCCATCGGGTCGAACTCAACCTTGGTGTTGCTTGCCTTGCCGTCAGTACCCTTGTCTTCCTCAGCCTTCGGAGTCAGTACCTTGGTGTACTTTGCTGCCTCAGTGGTTGTGGTGACACTGGTGGTTGTTGCGGATGTGGTAACAGCGGAATCATAGTGGAGAACCACCTTGTCGATCTTGACGCTGCTTGCATCCGGATAAAAGATCATTGCCTTTACGGTCTTGCCAACATTGGACGGGATGGTGTAATCTGCTGTGCAGGCACCATTTGCGCCAACGCTTGCCTTAAATTCTTCCTGGAACCAATCGCCGTTGTATGTGCCGAAAGCACCGCTGGACTCGGTATCCTTGGAAGTTATGGTATAATACAGTGTTGCAGACTTTGCGCCGTTCGGGTCAAATTCTGCATATGCCTGGATATCACCGTCTTTACCCTTCTGGGTGCCGGTGGTGATCTTTGCCTCTACGTCCTTAATTGCCGGAGCAGTTGTGGTTGTCACAGTCTCGGCAGAGGATGCAGATGCAGTGGTTACAACAGATTCAGATGTCTCGCTGGAAACATCAGAAGAAACTGCGGAAGAAACGGTGGTCTCTGTGGTTTCCGCAGTGGTCTCGCTGGTAGTGGTTGTGGTGGTCTTGCCGGTGCCTTCTACAGTAAAGGTAACGGAAATCTTAGAGATACCGTTCTCTACCTTAGTTGTATCGAAGTTATCCAGCGCACCAGCATGATTACCTGCCCAGCTGCCGTTCAGATAGATACGAGTCGTACCAGCATTACCGCCTTCATAAAAAGCAGTATCTACAATCTTATCGTCCTTTACCGCATCTGCTACCTCTTCGCCGTTGATGGAAACGGAACTCAGAGATACCTTCAGATCCTTAAATGTATCAGTGGTAAAGTTTTCGGTGTCTCCTGCCTTACTGATCTGAACTGTCAGGAAACTAATGGAGTCTGATGCACTATCCAGATTCCAGGAAACGGTGTATTCGCCGTCGCCAGTGATACTTGTTGCATTTACATCAGCTTCCCAATTCGTATTGGCACCGACTACACCTACTAAAGTTGCTGTACCGATTGCGTCAGCATCAGCCGCAGTCGCAATAAACGACATAACCGGTGTTACCAGCGCACTGGTGAATACGGTGGTTGCCGCCATTACACCAGCAGTCAGAGATGAAAGAAACTTCTTCATCTTCATGTTTATCATTCTTCCTTTCTTGATTTTCTGCGGCATAGCGCCGCCTTGGTTGTGTGCAGAGAAGCTTTTCTGCCCCTTGGTTTCCGTACCTCCGCCGTGCCAGTCGTCTGCTGCCCCCTTTCCGCTCACACAAATCAATTTTCTAATTACTTCCCTTGCAAAGACACCCATAGAGTGTGCCTTGTGCTGAGGTGAATGCTCCGTAAAGAGCAAGGGTCGGGATTATCCCCCTGTCAGCTTACGCTGACATCCCCCTTTTCAAGGGGGACATTCTTAAAATTGATTTGCGTGCTTTCCGCTTTCCAATTGCACAGTCGGCGCACATCTTCATGAAGCCATACCAGTGCTTTCCTGCACCCTACTTCTCCATATACCAGCATAGCATATTTGTAGATTTTTTGCAAGCGTTTTTTTCATTTTCCACACATTTTTATACAGCACGAATAAAAGCAACCTCTGTTTTTGTGCAATTCTTCTAAATCTGAAAAATTGCGTGAAAAACAACTTGCTATTTTGATGCGCTCTGACGCCTTTTTCCGGCAGTTTTCAGAGCGCATCTTTACCAATTTTTTCAGTTTCTCGCCGTCTCTGCAATATCCCGGAGTTCCTGCTCCAGCTGGCTGTCGATCATTTTACAGCTGCTGCGGTCATAGAACACCCCGGTGATGTCCCACAGCATGGGACACATCCCACGGGAATACGCCGCACGTGCCACCGCCGTGAGAAATGTCCGGACGGCGTCCTCGGTCTTGTTCCCGGTGGAACAGCCGTATTCGCCGATGATGACCGGGATGCCGTTGTCCAGGAAACGGGTCTGGAGCTTTTCCATGTCCTTTTCCAGTATCCGCTGGTCTCTGGGCGAACCCCAGGTGGTCTTTGCCTTGCCCCAGTCGGCGTCCTCTTCCAGGATGCAGAACGTAGACGGCGTATAATAATGTACCGACACGGCGCACCGTCCGGCGCTGTCCTCCGGCATCTGGAACATTTCGTCACAGGTCATGTCCACGTCGGTGGCATAGCCGGCAATGAGCAGATGGCGCTCCGGGTTGTTGCCGCCGGAGCTGCGCACCAGATCGACGAACTTCTGGTTGATACGGTTGACGATGCCGTATGCCTCCGCCTTGCCGTCCTCCGAACCGCTGTAGTGATTCCACAGATCGTCGAAACAGCCCTCTTCGTTCATGGATTCCAGAATGAGATGGTCGCCGTAACCGGAAAAGCGCTCCGATACCTGCTCCCAGATGCGGGTGTATTTCTCCATGCAGGTGTCATAGTCGGTGGAGAATCCGGCGATCCAGCCGTTGTCCCAGTGGAGATTCACCACGGCGTACATCCCGTTGTCCAGCACATACTGCGCCACGGTCTCCACACGATCCAGCAGTTCCGGCGCAACGGTGTAGTCGTCTCCCATCAGATTCGACCACGCCACCGGGATGCGCACCGAGTCGAACCCGGCGGCAGCATAGCCTGCGATCATTTCCTCAGTCACCGTAGGGCTGCCCCAGGCGGTCTCATAGCTGTTCACGCCGCCGCTGCTGTCGATCCAGTCGCCGCACGCCTCCAGGGTGTTCCCCAGGTTGATGCCCAGCCCCATTTCCGCCACGATGTCGCCTGTGGTCATATCGTCCCGCATTTCCGTGCGGAAGTCCGGCTTTTCCTCTGCCTGGCTGCTCTCTTCTCCGGCGGTGCTTTTGCCGCTTTCCGTGCCGCAGCTGCACGCCGCAGCCGTCATTGCCGCCGCCAATACCAGGGCAGTCAGTTTCTTTCCAAATCCCATATGTTCTCCTTTATCCTTTCTTCGGCGGTTTCATGGTCAGTGCAATGCGCTTGCGTTTCAAGTCCACATCCAGCACCCAGACCTTTACCACTTCGCCGACCTTGACTGCCTCCAGCGGACGCTTGATAAACCGGTCGCAGATCTGAGAAATATGCACCAGCCCGTCCTCATGGACGCCGATGTCCACAAAACAGCCGAAGTCGATGACATTCCGCACCGTTCCCACCAGTTCCATGCCCGGTTTCAGATCTTTCAGCTCCATGATGTCACCGCTCCGAAGCAGCGGCGGCGGCAGTTCGTCACGAGGGTCACGTCCCGGCTTTGCCAGCTCCTTGATGATATCCTTTACCGTCGGCTCACCCACGCCAGCTTTTTTCGCAATGGCTGCGATACCGTGCTGCTTGGCAATGGATGTGATCTCGCTGCGGTCCTGTCCGGCAATGTCCGCCAGCTGAAAGCCGCATTCCCGGAGAATCTGCTCCGCTGCGCCATAGCTTTCCGGATGCACGGCGGTGTTGTCCAGAGGATTCTTTGCGCCCGGCACACGGAGGAATCCGGCGCACTGTTCATACGCCTTGGGTCCCAGCTTTGCCACCTTTTTCAGCTGTTTCCGGTCGGTGAATGCGCCGTTTTCTGTCCGGTACGCCACGATGTTCTTGGCGATGGTCTGGTTGATGCCGGCGATGTGGGACAGCAGGGAGAACGAGGCGGTGTTCAGGTCTACGCCCACGTGGTTCACGCAGTCCTCCACCACGCCGTCCAGCGCCGCCGACAGCTCCGCCTTGGGCATATCGTGCTGATACTGTCCCACGCCGATCGCCTGAGGGTCGATCTTCACCAGTTCCGCCAACGGGTCCTGTAACCGCCGGGCAATGGACACGGCGCTCCGGAGTGAAACGTCATACTCCGGGAACTCCTCTGCCGCCAGCTTGGACGCAGAGTACACCGATGCCCCAGCCTCAGAGACCACCATATACGCCACAGAATAGGGCAGCTCTTTCAGCAGTTCTGCCACCACAGCCTCGGATTCCCGGGACGCCGTGCCGTTTCCGATGGCGACGGCGGTCACATGGTGCTGCCGCAGCATCTTCCGGATGGTATCCTTGCCCTTTTCCAGGGATGCGCCCTTTCCCAGGGTGATGTGTGCCACGCCGGTATCCAGCACCTTTCCCGTCTCGTCCACCACAGCCAGCTTACAGCCGGTGCGGTAGCCGGGATCTACGCCCAGGACGGTTCGGTTTTTCAGCGGTGCCGCCATGAGCAGCTGCCGCAGGTTGGACGCAAACACGCCGATGGCAGCCGTTGCCGCCTGTTCGGTCAGCGCCTTACGGATCTCCCGTTCCACCGCCGGGAACAGCAGCCGCTGGAACGCATCCTCTGCGGCAGTCTGCACCAGCTTTCCGCAGGGACTCTGGTTCTTCACAAACTTCTGGATCAGCATGGATGCCCCGTGTCCCTCCGGCAGCGTAACTGCCACTTTCAGTGCGCCCTCCCGTTCGCCACGGTCGATGGCGAGGACACGGTGACCCACGATGCGCTTTACCGGTTCGGCATAGTCGTAGTAGTTCTGATAGGGTGTTTCCGCATCCGCATCCACAGCGTGGGACTGTATCGTACCGGTGAGCATCACCAGACGGCGCATCTGTTTGCGCAGGTCGGCGTCGTTCGCCATCTCCTCTGCCAGGATGTCCATTGCGCCCTGGAGCGCCGCATCCGTATCCGGCACTTCTTCCGTGAGGAACGCCTGTGCCGCCTGCACCGGGTCTGTTCCGGCATCCTGCGCCATCAGCGTCCGTGCCAGCGGCTCCAAGCCACGGGCGATCGCCATAGACGCACGGGTCTTTCGCTTGGGACGATACGGCAGGTACAGATCCTCCGTCTCCACCAGAGTCTCCGCTTTCTGTATCTTTTCCGTCAGTTCCGGGGTCAGCTTGCCCTGGGACTCGATGGCGGAAAGGATCTCGCTCTTGCGCTGTTCCAGCTTGCGCAGGTATTGCAGCCGGTTGTCGATGGCACGCAGCACCTGGTCATCCAGCGAGCCGGTCCGCTCTTTCCGGTAGCGTGCAATAAAGGGGATGGTCTTGCCGTCATCCAGCAGGGCGATGGTGTTGTCGATCTGTTCCTGCCGCAGCTGGAACTCGTCAGCCAGTTTCTGTGGGATATTCAATATAGATTCACTCCGTTTCGATTTTGCTTGAATGTATCGCTGTTATAATAGTATAGCAAATTTCGGAAGAGATTGCAAGGGGGTTTTTTGGGGATGCGATTTGTGCTGAAATAGTGAACCGCAAACTTAATCCCCCTGTCCCTTCGGGACATCCCAGCACAAGGCACACCCTACGGGCGCCTTTTCAAGGGGGACATAATAGACAATCTCTGATACCGGAACGAGCGAACAATGTTCGCCCCTACGATTGGACGGATGGTTTACACTTTTGTGCAGAGTATTCTCGAGCGCATTTTCGCAAAAATCTTGACAAATCCGGCTTTCTGTGCTAAACTATAATGTATGTGTCAATGATATGTCAATCCCCGGCGCAATGCCGGATAATCTCAGAGCCTGCGGCGCATCTCTCTGCATATGCCGGATGCTGCGCACGCTCTTCAAAAAGGTGGAGCTGTTACAATGAAATTAGGTATGGTTGGGCTGCCCAACGTGGGCAAAAGCACCCTGTTCAACGCCCTGACAAATGCAGGCGCAGAGTCGGCAAACTATCCGTTCTGCACCATTGAAAAAAATGTAGGCATCGTCTCTGTGCCGGACGCACGTCTGGACAAGCTGGCTGAAATGTACGAGCCGGACAAGTTCACCCCGGCTACCCTGGAGTTCGTGGACATCGCCGGACTGGTAAAAGGCGCATCCAAGGGCGAAGGTCTGGGCAACAAGTTCCTGGGCGACATCCGGGAAGTGGACGCCATCGTCCACGTGGTACGCTGCTTTGAGGACGATAACATCATCCATGTAGACGGCAGAATCAATCCGGCATCGGACATCGAGACCATCAACCTGGAGCTGATCTTCTCCGATATGGAGATGGTGGCACGCCGCATCGACCGCACCAAAAAGGCGCTGAAGGGCGACAAAAAGCTCCAGGCACAGGTGGACTTTCTGGAACGTCTCCAGGCGCACCTGGAAGAGGGCAAGTCTGCCCGTGGCTTTGACTTCACCGAGGACGAGCTGAGCTGGATCCACGATATGCCGCTGCTGTCCGCAAAGCCGGTGATCTATGCCGCAAACATGAGCGAAGAGGACTTCCGCAACGGCGTGGACAAAAATGAACACTACCAGGAAGTCAAGCAGATTGCTGAGGCAGAACACGCCGCAGTACTGCCCATCTGTGCGAAGATCGAAGAGGATATCGCAGACATGGAGGCAGACGACAAGGCAATGTTCCTGGAAGATCTGGGACTGGAGGAATCCGGTCTGAACCGCATCATCCGGGAGGGCTATTCTCTGCTGGGTCTCATCTCCTATCTGACCGCCGGCAAGCAGGAAGTCCGTGCATGGACCATCACCAGGGGAACGAAAGCGCCCCAGGCTGCCGGAAAGATCCACACCGATTTCGAAAAGGGATTCATCCGTGCCGAAGTTGTCTCCTATGACGATCTGATGGCGTGCGGCTCTATGGCGGCTGCCAAGGAAAAGGGACTGGTGCGTCTGGAAGGCAAGGAATATGTGATGCAGGACGGCGACATCGTGCTGTTCCGCTTTAACGTATAAGAGTACCTCAACCGAACAAATGCAAACGAGGCAGAATGTCACCGCATTTCTGCCTCGTTTTTCGCCGTAACAGAAAGGAAGTTATGCCTATATGCAAATGAAAGAAAAGAAAACCTCCGTTTTTGAGATCGAGTCTATCCCCAAAGCTGTGGCAGTACTGGCGATCCCGTCGGTGCTGAGTATGCTGGTCACCGTGCTGTACAACATGGTGGACACAGTCTTTGTAGGACAGACCCACGACCCCTATCAGATGAATGCCGTTTCCATGGCGACCCCGGTGTTTATGATCCTCATGGCATTCGGCAACCTGTTCGGCATCGGCGGCTGCGCCTTTATCTCCCGTTCTCTGGGCGCACGGGAATATGAACGGGTGAAAAAAATCAGCAGCTTCAGTTTCTGGGGCGCTGTCTTTGTGGGACTGCTCGCCACCCTGGCGCTGACCCTGGGCGTGAGCTGGATCCTGCCGCTGGTGGGTGCAGATGCGTCCGCCAACATCGCCAATATTTCCAAGGATATTTCCGGCGACGCCTATGACAAGCTGGTGCAGAACTATCAGAATCTGGAACAGTACACCAGGGACTATCTGTTCTACATCGGCGTGGGTGCAATCCCCACGGTGCTGAGCAGCGCCATGAGCAACCTGGTCAAGGGCGAGGGTGCGGCGAAAGTCTCCATGTTCGGCATGATGATCGGCGCTGTGACCAACATCATCCTGGACCCCATCATGATCCTTGCCATGGGCATGGGCGTCAAGGGTGCAGCCATCGCCACCAGCATCGGCAACACGGTGGCAACGCTGTTCTACCTCATCTATCTGAAAGTCAGCCGCACCATGCTCTCCCCGAATCCGAAGCACTTCACCATGAAAGGCGGCATTTTCAGCGGCGTGTTCTCCATCGGCGTCCCCATGTTTTTCACTAATGTGCTGATGAGCCTGTCCAACCTGGTGCTGAACCGGCTGCTGAATAACATCGACGTTCTCGCCACCGGCGGCATGGGCATCGCCATGAAAGCAAATATGCTGGTAGTGTTCATCCAGCTGGGCATCGGTATCGGCATCCAGCCGCTGGTGGGATTCCACTACGGCGCACGGAACTTCACCAAGATGACAAAAGTGGTACGGTTCAGCATGGTCTGCACCCTGGTGCTGGGGCTGATTCTGACGGCGCTGTACTTCCTGTTCACTGAGCCGGTCATCAGCATCTTTATGACCTCCGGCTCTTCCGGCTCTGCGGCAGATGTTATCACCCAGCAGAACTACGCCGTGAAGATGCTCCGGGCGCTGATGGTTTCCGGACCGTTCCTGGGTATCATTTTCGTGAACAACAACGCTTTCCAGGGCATGGGACACGGTCTGGCATCTCTGATCCTGTCCGTCAGCCGCCAGGGATTCATTTTCCTGCCGGTACTGTTCATCGCCAACGCTCTGATCGGTCTGGACGGTCTGATCTTCGCCCAGCCCATTGCGGACATCTGCTCTGTCATCATGGCGCTTATTATGATGGAAGTCATTAAACATAAGGACAAGCAAATGCTGAAACCAGGCATAAGAAAAGCATAAGTCAAGCGTAAATTACATGGAAATGCAAAAATCCGACAACAGGAATCTGAGTCCTGCTGCCGGATTTTTTGTTTGACATTTTTTGCAAAACGTGGTATACTGACTGTCTCTTATACACATCTGACGCTGCCGACGATCTTACGCGTGTAGATCT
>ENA-UAPO01000397-UAPO01000397.1-human-gut-metagenome-genome-assembly--contig:-NODE-397-length-21855-cov-6.697248_pt1 | contig 21855 bp, 18 predicted proteins | sample MGYA00243481_ERZ654579 | MGnify/ENA primary metagenome ERZ654579 (study PRJEB26926, sample SAMN06164546) | human gut metagenome | biome: ENVO:00009003; feature: ENVO:2100002; material: ENVO:00002003... | reverse complement strand
GAGATGTAGCTCCGTCTCGTGGGCTCGGAGATGTGTATAAGAGACAGGTCTGTATAAGATCGTGCGGTGATTTTTTGTGAAATATAGTTTATTTTCTGCTGTAATGAAAGAAAAATTTATGCACAAGTGAAAATATCACTGTTATTTATTGACAAATACAGTTCTGTGTGGTAAAATAACAGTGATATTTAGACAGCAAGGACGTGAGAATAATGACACGAAAAGCAGGAACTATCCCCGAGGAGACCCGTGACAGCATTTTAAGATCTGCCGAGGCTGAGTTTGCCGAGTTCGGCTATGAAAAAGCTTCGCTGCGGCACATATGCGCAAATGCGGGTGTTACGACTGGTGCTCTCTATTTCTTTTTTAAGGACAAGGACGACCTTTTTATGAGCGTCATTGCTCCTGTGGTGAACAGAATGGAGGATATCCTTTCTGACCACTATGATGCAGAGCTTCTGGCAGAAGCTCCCGAGGACGATGTTGAGATAGAAGAGGATTTCCGCTTTGCTGAAATGTTTATGGATATGTGCTACCAATATGATAATATCGTACAGATAATCGTCTCAAACCTTAATCACCCGCTGGTGAAAGGCTTTGTGGACAGCATAATGGAAGCCATAGACGCACATTCCAAGGAGCTTCTCACGAAAATAAAGGCGGAAGTACCTATTCCCATTGAGGAGATATATGATGATTATATCCTTCACTGGTTTTCCCATCTTCAGTTTGATGCTGTCATTCATATGGAGACGCATCATCCGGGCGGCTCACGTGAGGACGTGGAAAAAGAGATGAAGAAAATGATAAAATTTCTTCGGAACGGTTTCTTCTCGCTGCTGACACCATGATTTTCAGGGACACGGCAAAAAGCTGTGTCCCATAAAAAATAACAAATAAATATCACTGTTATTTTGTTTATAAGATATGGAGGAAAGAATATGTATCTTGAGATCAAAGATGTAAAGAAAAGCTACGGAAAGGACGCAGGCTATGTGCAGGTGCTCAAAGGTGTTTCCTCAGGTGTTGAAAAGGGACAGATGTGCGTTATACAGGGCACCAGCGGCTCGGGAAAATCAACGCTCCTTAACTGCATCGGCGGACTTGATACCATGGATTCAGGCTCGGTAAGAGTGGACGGCAAGGAGATATTCGGTCTTAAACCCGATGCACTGGCAGACTACAGGCGTGACAATCTGGGCTTTATCTTCCAGTTCTATAACCTTGTGCCGAATCTTACCGTCAGGGAGAACATTCAGGTCTGCGAGTATCTTTCCGACAATCCTCTTGATATGAACGAGCTGCTTGATGTGCTTGGACTTACGGAGCACCAGAACAAGTTTCCCTCACAGCTTTCGGGCGGTCAGCAGCAGAGATGCGCTATTGCAAGAGCGCTTATCAAAAATCCCAAGCTTCTGCTCTGCGATGAGCCTACAGGTGCGCTGGATTCCAAGACCTCCCGTGATATCCTTGTGCTGCTTGAAAAGATAAACAAGGAGTACGGAACAACAATGCTTATCGTAACCCACAACAATTCCATTAAAAATATGGTTCACAAGGTCATCATCATCAAGGACGGTCAGATAAAGAAGGATTACCTTAATGAGACCATTATACCCGCTGCTCAGCTGGAGGATCTGTGATGAATAAAGTGCTTTCAAAACGTATCCTGCGTGATCTTAAAGATAATTTCATGCGCTATCTTGCGCTTATCGTAATGATAATCCTTTGTATGTACATCATTGTTTCGGTTGTGGCAGCGGCTGATACCATAATCGACGGATCAACTGCGGCTGCTGAGAAGAACATGGTGGAGGACGGCCACTTCTCCGTTTTCCTGCCACTGACCTCGGCACAGGAAAAGGAGATAACCGACAAGGGCGTTACGCTTGAAAAAATGTCCTACATAGATGTAGAAGCTGACTGCGGCGGCACGCTGAGAATTTTCCGCAACAGAAAAAGCATTGATCTTATTGACATTGATAACGGACGAACTGCCGAAACAACAGGTGAGGCTTTCCTTGAAAAGCGTTATTGCGAAGAGCATGACCTTTCCGTGGGCGATACCGTAACAGTTCTGGGGAGCACACTTGATATTGTGGGAACAGGCTCCGTTCCCGATTATGATGCTCCCGTAAAAAGCATTTCGGACGTTTCTGCCGTAAGCTCTCTCTTCGGACTGGCATTCGTTACAGATGAGCAGTACAGTGATTTCCTCAGCTGCTCCGTAAAGGCAGAGGAATCCGTATATGCTTACCGTCTTAACGGCAAAATGACTGATGAGGAGCTGAAAGAGCTTATCAGGGGCTTTGCATTTGATTACAATGACGTTGAGGATAAATATTACCGTGAGGCCATTGCGGACACCATTGGCAGGAAAGACGACCTCAGAGACGGCATAAACGAGCTTCTTGACGGCGCAAATGAGATGTACGACGGAACAGACGAGCTGTACGACGGCACTAAGGAGCTTTATGACGGTCTGGGCGAGCTTGATTCCAACAGCAGTAAGCTGAATGACGGCGCTTCCGAGATATTTGACGCTTACATTGCACAGGCAGGAGCAATGCTTTCCGCACAGGGCGTACCTGAGACTCTCACAGCCGATAACTACGGCGATATCCTTGATAAATATGCCGCTCTTACAGGCAATGCCGAGCTTACAGCCCTTAAAGAAACTCTTGACAGCTTAAAGGAATTTGCCGACGGTACAGTCGAGTACACAGACGGCGTAAAGGAAGCATATGACGGCTCCGATGAGCTGCGTGACGGTGCAAAGGAGCTTCGGGACGGTGCCTCCGAGCTTCGTGATGGCGTGCAGGAGCTTAAAGACCAGACAGATGATGTTATAGACGAATTTTTCACCGTTGACCTTGATAACCTTACCGAGTTTGTGAAGCGCAGCGACAACCAGAGAATACTGGGAGCGGCAAATGATGTTGTAACAAACAAAACTGCGGGACTTCTTTCAGGCGTGGTCATTCTTATGCTTTTCACCTATGTAATTTCCGTTTTCATAATTCACCAGATACAGTCTGAAAGCAGTGTTATCGGCGCTCTCTATGCTCTGGGCGTAAAGAAAAAGGACCTTATCGTCCACTATCTTACGCTGCCCACAATAGTCACCCTTATAGGCGGTGCTGTAGGAACATATCTGGGCTTCTGCGATTTCGGCGCACGCTATCAGATGCAGGACAGCTACAGCTACTTCTCATTACCCGAGCTGGATACAGTTCACCCATTGTATCTTATTATCTACGGCATTGTGATGCCTCCGCTGGTGTGCATCATCGTAAACTACATCGTTATAAACGGCAGACTTTCACGCTCTGCGCTGTCACTTATCAGGAATGAGCAGAACACAGGAACATTCAGCCATGTGGAGCTTAAAGGCAAGAGCTTTGTCCGCAACTTCTGTATCCGTCAGGTGCTTCGTGAGATGAGGACCAGCGTGACCGTGGCGGCAGCATTGTTCATCTGCATGATGCTCTTCATGATCGGCGCAGACTGCTATGTGCTTTGCAGCAACGTTGACAAGGAAACCAAAGCCGATACAAGATATGAGTATATGTATATGCTCAAATACCCCGAAAAGACAGTTCCCGCAGGTGCGGAGTCGGCATATATCGAGTCACTTTCAAAGACAGAGTATGACAATACCCTTGATATAACAATAATGGGTATTGATGAGGGCAACAAGTATTTTGACTATGAGACTGTCAAGGGCAGGAGCAATATCGTAATGAGCAGATCAGTCCAGCAGAAGTACGGACTTAAAGTGGGCGACAAGCTTATTCTTTCCGACAACGCAAACGAAATGGACTATGCCTTTACAATAAAGGGCGTGGCAGACTATTCCGCAGGACTTACAGTATTCATGGATATCGACAGTATGCGTGAGCTTTTTGATAAGGACGATGATTATTACAACGTCCTTTACTCCGATGCGCCGCTTGACATTGATGAGGGCAGACTTTACTCCATTCAGACAAAGGACGATATCTACCGTTCCTCCGATGTGTTTATCAGGCTTATGATGCCCATGATAATCATGATATCGGGAGTATCCGTAATAATTTTCTGCGTGGTGCTTTTCCTTATGATGAATGTTATGATAGACAGAGCAGGCTTTGGAATATCCCTTATAAAGATATTCGGATTCCGAACCAAGGAGATAAAGCGGCTGTATCTTAACGGAAATACCGCAGTTATCGCAGTCAGCTCGATTATATTCATTCCGCTTTCCAAGAAGATCATAGATAAGTTTTTCCCCGTACTTGTGGCGAATGTATCCAGCGGAACAAATCTCACATTCAAGTGGTATTATTATCTGCTGATATTTGTTGCAGTAATGGTGATATATTCCATTATAAATGCTGTACTTGTAGGCAAACTTAAAAAGATCACTCCTGCGGAAGTGCTCAAAAACAGAGAATAATACTAATCACTAATAAAACTATAGACAAAAAATCATCGCATAATCCATATACGCAAGATTATGCGATGATTTTTTTGTACAGTTTTTAATTGGTGCTTAGTATAAATAGAAACGGAGCTGTTGCACAAGATGCAGCAGCTCCGTTTTATTGTTTTTATTACTTCTTTTCCTCGGCCTGAACAAATCCCTTTCTTACAAAAGGAATAAACATACCGCCCACTGCATTTCCCAGTGTCATCACCAGCAGATATACCACTGTGTTAAGTGACCATACCTTTGCAACGGTGAAATAGAACATATTTGCTATGCAGTGCTCATATCCGCTGAGAATGAACACCACAACCGGGAGAAAGATGGCAAGCATCTGACCCGCAGGATTCTTTATCTGCTTGTAGCCGTCAGCCGCAATGAACATGAGCATTCCGCAGAAAATTGCCAGAATGAATATGCTCAGCAGGTTATCGTTGAATTTTACGGCGCATATCTCAGCCGCTTTTTCGCCGATACCCGAAATTCTTGTACATAAAAGCATACCGCCCATTATCACAGTACCTGCCAGATTTCCCAGCCATATCACGATAAGGTCAAGTATGTACGAGGGCTTGTTTACTACAGCATATCCGACTTTTCCCGTAAAAAGGTTGAAGCCGAAGCTGAGTATCACGAAAAGGCCCGTTCCGAAAAGGAATGCTCCCAGATATTTATTATCGCAGGAAAGATAGACCGCTCCGCCTATGCCAATGGCAAAGCCTGTCATAAGCGCACGGAGAAAAATGTCAGCATAACGTTTCATTACAATTACCCCTTCTTAAATTTATAACGACTTAAATATTATTATAACATAAAAGAAGTTCCTGCGGTAATATAAATCTGTAAATGAGCAATGCAGATGTTTATATATCAGTCAACGGGAGTTGTTTCCTTGAGAATACGTCCGTCACGGAGAAGCTGTCTCAGCCTGTCGTGATCCTCGTTTGCGATAGCGTCACGGTACTCGGCGAGACGTGCCATGATGTAGTCTATCTCAAAGCAAAGCGGCTCCTTGTTCATGATGAACAGGGGAGTCCACATATCCTCATTGAGCTTTGCAACACGGGTAAGATCCTGGAAAGAGCCTGCGGAAAATCCCAGCTGCTGCTGATGTGTTGGGCTTTTGATGTATGCGTTTGAAACAACGTGCGCAAGCTGGCTTGTGAAAGCGATTATGCGGTCATGCTCCTCGGGAGTGGTCTTTACCACTTTCTTGAAATGAATGGAGCGTGCCAGGTCTTCGATAAGGTTTATCTCCTCCTGAGGGGTGTTTTCGGTAGGGGTCATGATAAAGCTTGCGTTGTCGAAAAGGTCGTCCAGAGAATACTCAAAGCCGGAGAACTCACGGCCTGCCATGGGGTGAACGCCGATAAATGTAACGCCTCTTTCGGCAAGAATTGGTGTTACCACGTCAACGATAGCTTTCTTGATACCGCCTGTATCAATAACAATGCTGCCCTCCTTGAAAAGGTCGGCATTTTCCTTAATGAAGCTGATTATTGTAGGGGGGAAGAGGGAAACAATAGTAACGTCCGCCTCGGAAACGTCCTTTGCCTCATAGTCGATAGCATTCTGGGAAAGAGCCATTTTAACGGTCTTTCTGTCTATATCAATACCGCCCACCAGATGATTGGTGTGCTTTTTTATTGCCTTGCACATTGATCCGCCGATAAGTCCAAGACCTACAGCAACTATTTTCATCTTAAAATCTTCCTTTCGCTGGTTTATATCATTCATTATATACTATATTATTGAACAATACATGAACGCAAAGTAATTTCTTTTCTGTGCATAAAAGCTGGAAAGCTTTAAATCAATAAAGTTTAGAATGCGATAAAAAAGGGACGTGTTGCCATCCCTTTTGATATCATGATATGCGAGTGATGCTTTGTGCTTATGCTGTAATACTAAGAACCAATTAAAAACTATACAAAAAATCGAGCATAATCTTGCGTATATGGATTATGCGATGATTTTTTTGTCTATAGTTTTATTGGTGATTAGTATAAGACCAGCCCGAAAACCCATTGTCAGAACCAATAAGTGAGGTAAGGTTTTTCCTCGCTGCTGTCTGCTGAAAGCTTATATATCAGCAGCCTGCTGTTACCTGAACAGCCGATGACTATGCCGGGTTCAACGGTGTCATTTTCGGTAACCATGACAATGTTTATATTGGCATAAAGGTAAATGCCGCTGTCTCCATGATCTATAACTGCTGTATTTCCCAATTCGTCTGTATATCCCGAAAAGATAACGGTACCGTTACTCATGGAAAATATGTCGGCGTTCATGTTAGGCTTGAATTCGTAGGCACCGTAATAAAGAGCGCTGTCCGAATACACCTTATCAACGGGAAGGCAAAAATCGGTATCAAAGCTGCTTTTCAGCAGTTCGCAGGCATCATTTCCATAAATATACTCGCTTTTGCTTAGCTGCTTCGGTATAATTCCCGAGCTGTCGGTAAGCAGAGCGCTCAGAAGCCCATAATTATCCGGAGCAACAGGCGTAACGCTGATCGTAGTGCGGAATTGATCTACTACATTTTCGCCCGTTTCATCATAAAGTGGAATGAGAATGTATTCATTGAAAAATGAATAGCCGTTTATTTCATCGCCGTATTCAGAACGGAACTGCTGGCGGTACATTTCAATCTCACTTTCATCGGTGACAAGCTCGGTGTGCCTTTCAAATTCATATGGATCAGGGTTATTTAGATCTTCAGGCTTCATATATCCGGTAATGCCGTTCATTCCGAGAGCAAGAGTGTTGTCTGCCTCGCCATATCCGATAATTACATACGGTTCGATTTCAAGCACATTGTAATAGTCATATTTATCACTGTTTGTTATTTCAAGAACACAGGAACCGTTTATTTCTTTATTGTCCTCCACGACCCCTATCAATGATGTGTTGACGTTGAAAATAAATTCCTTTGTTTCTTTCGGCGCAAAAGTGTATTCCCGAGGCAGCTCGTTTAAAGTCGGATTTATCACATATGAGCTGTAGCAATAGCTGAAAAACTGAGTAAGTCCTACAGTCAGCTCATCATCGGACATATTCGTAACAGCAATATCTATTTTATATTGGTCGATGAGAGGAATAATATAGGCTTCCGCACCGAATGCCGATGTACTGCTTATATTGACTTTTTTGCCTTCCCTGCGGATAAATTTTACACCGCAGTATTCAAGGGTATTCTCATTTATGTATGTGATTTCCGAGCTGTCATCATGGTCAAGTTTAAGAAGTATTTCCGTTTCGCCCTTATTTATTTTGTAGCCTACAGGATTTTCCCATTTTAATTTTTCGCTTTCCGCTCTGTTATCACTGCCTGATTTCGTATCAAGAGGATCAAACAGACCCATAATGTCGCTGTCCGTTCCGAAAAGCTGTAAAGTTCCGTTTTTAACAGTAAAATATGTATTTGTGTTTTCGCTGACAGCATAATACTTACCGTCATTCAGAGCATAATTATTATCGGCATTTCTTCTGTCAGCACAAAGCACCACAGAAACTGCCGCAGCGGCTATGGTCAGAATTATGATGAACCATACTGCAGGCTTTTTGAAGCTGAGAACGTTCTTCACCCTTTCCCTGACGCTGCTCTCGCCGAAATTTGCGGTAAATACCGCAGCAGGTCGGGAGGATATTTTCAGAAGCGTCTGAGAGTAATCTGCTTTTTGCTCTTTTGTCATATCTGCTGTGACCTTTTCATCGCATGACATTTCCATGTCACGCTCAAAAAGCCTGAACATTACCCACACAAAGGGATTGAAGCAGTGTATGCAGAGAGCTGCGTACATTATCAGCTTTGCAATGTGGTCGCCTCTGTGCATATGCGCCTTTTCGTGCCTTATGATAAGCTCGCTTTCGGCGTAGCTCAGCCCTGTGGGAAGATATATTTTCGGACGTATGATGCCCATAATGAACGGGTCGGATATAGCAGGGGACACATACACATTTTTCCCTGCTTTCTGCGAAGACCTGAGAGCTTTTGAAAGCCTTGCCCATGAGATGACCCCACGAAAAGCCATTGCGATAACCGCTGCCGCCCATATGTATGAGGCAAAGACGATGAAATTTATCTGCTTTTTTGCAGGTGCCGTTTCAGCAGGCGAGGGCTGTATTTGTGTCATATCCTGTGTCTGTGCGTCAGGTTCGGACTGCACAGCAGCTTCGGGGAATGCTGCGTTATCGGGGGAAGTATTGGGCATAAGCGATCCGTTTGTGCTGTAATCAGAAGCGTTTGAGATATACGGCAGCTCAATGCTTGGAACGGGAGCGGCTGGCAGTTCAAAGCTTATGGGGCAAAGCAGCCTGAACAATGCCGCTGCCCATAACACGTAGGAAAATACCTTGGGCGCTTTTCGCAGAAGCAGCCGCAGAACGATTATCACAGCTATTACCACGGAGGCGGTTATGCTCATTTCAATGACCTTGATAAAAATGTCAGTCATAGCCTTATTCCTTTCTGAACTTATCTATCATCTGCTGAATTTCGTCTATTTCGTTTTGGGAAAGCTTTTTCCTGTCCGCAAATGCGGCAAGGAAGCGGGGCAGGGAACCGCCGAAATCCTCTTCAAGCAGCTTGTCCGTTTTGATTGCGGCTATCTCTTCCTTTGATATAAGAGTGTGAACGTGACCGTCCCTGTTTTCGCAGATGCCCTTGTCACAAAGGCGGCGGAGCATGGTGTATGTGGTGGATTTTTTCCATTCAAACTTATCCGCACATATCTTCACAAGCTCGCCCGAGGCAATACCCTCGTTTTCCCTGATAATATCGGCAAATCTGTTTTCCATTTCTCCAAGCGTGATGTTCATGCTATCATGTCCTTTCTTTGGTCTAATGCTTGTAAACTATATCTATAGTCTAACACTTGTAAACCAATTTGTCAAGTGATTTTTGCAAAAAAAATTCCTGCTGTTTGAAAAAAACAGCAGGAATTTTTTATATGAGTTATCAGCAGTCAACCTGAATTTCAAGTATAGGCTCTGCAACGGAAGCGCCTGCAGGAACCATGGGAAGAACGTTGATATCCTTGTCAATGTGGCAGTTGATGAGAACAGGCTTGCCGCAGGTAACGGCATACTCCAGCTTCTCACGGACTTCGCTCTTCTTGGAGATATCCACAGGCTCAAGACCGAATGCCTTTGCCAGCATTTCAAAGTCGGTGGTTTTTTCGAGAGTTGTCTGGGAGAAATGGCAGTTGTAGAAAAGTCTCTGCCACTGTCTTACCATTCCAAGAACCGTGTTGTTGAATACCAGCTCGATGACGGGCATATTGTACTTTGCCAGTGTGGAAAGCTCTGCCATGTTCATATAGAAGCTTCCGTCGCCTGCAATGTTTACAACAGTCTTGTCGGGATTGCCTACCTTTGCGCCGATGGCAGCGCCCAGACCGTAGCCCATGGTGCCAAGTCCGCCTGAGGAAGCAAAGCTCTTGGGATTCTTAAAGGGGAAATACTCGGCGGTCCACATCTGGTGCTGACCGACCTCTGTAGTGATTATTGCGTTGGAATCGGTGATATCTGCCAGTGTTTCAAGCACATACTGGGGGAGAACTGCCTCAGGGTCATCGGATACCTGACGGAGAGGATATTCGCTCTTCCACTTTTCAATATCAGCCATCCACTGGGGGTGATCCTGCTTGGAAAGCTTCTTCATAATTTCGGTGAGAGCAAGCTTAACATCGCCCTGAACATGAACATCGACCTCAATATTCTTGTCAAACTCAGCAGGGTCAATCTCGATATGTACAATCTTTGCGTTCTTGATATTTTCCTTGAAGGACTTTGCGCTGCAGGTAACACGGTCGGAAAATCTGGAGCCGAGAACAACTATAACGTCGCTGTTGACCAGCGCAAGGGAAGATGCCTTTGTGCCGTGCATACCGAGCATACCAAGATATCTTTCACTTGTGTTGTCGAATGCGGACATACCCATAAGTGAGAGGGAAACGGGAGCGTCTATCATCTCCGCAAATTCAGCCAGCTGCTTTTCAGCGCCTGAGAGGCATACTCCGCCGCCTGCGAAAATGAAAGGTCTCTCAGCGGAAGCGATGACCTTAGCTGCTTCCTCGATCTCACTGTTGTTTACAGTGTAGCTGTGAGCTGCGGGGACCTTGTGTTCAAACTCACACTTTGCAGCGGTGATGTCCTTGGGGATATCAATGAGAACAGGACCCTTTCTGCCGTCGTTTGCGATAAAGAAAGCGCTGCGGACGGTCTCAGCCAGCTCACGAACGTCCTTTACGATAAAGTTGTGCTTGGTAACGGGCATGGTGATGCCTGTGATATCCACCTCCTGGAAGGAGTCAAGACCCAGCAGGCTTGTGCCGACATTTCCTGTGATAGCCACCATAGGAATGCTGTCCATGTTTGCGGTTGCGATAGCGGTAACAAGGTTTGTTGCGCCCGGGCCTGATGTGGCGATAACAACGCCTGTTTTGCCTGTGGTGCGGGCATATCCGTCAGCCGCATGGCCTGCGTTCTGCTCGTGGGAAGTGAGTATATGAGTTATCTTGTCGCTGTAATCATAAAGTGCGTCATAAATATTGAGAACGGCACCTCCTGGGTAGCCGAAGACTGTATCCACGCCCTGCTCAAGAAGGCATTCGAGAAGTATCTGAGAACCATTGAGAAGCATTGCAAAATCTCCCTTATAAAAACTTGTCGCATTATGCGCATATAGTAGTATTTTACCACACTGAAATGTTCTTGTCAATATTTTAGCGGAATTTTGCGCAATATTACAGGATAAATTATGATGATAAATAAAAATGGCTGCCATGCCATGCACAGCAGCCATATATTTATTTCAGCCTATTACTTGCCGAGAGTTACAACGATGTCGTTAACATCCTTGAGCCTGTCAGCAGGAATGTGGTTGGAGGGAAGCTTTTCGCCGTTGAGGACGATCTCCTTAACGCCGCTCTCTACGTGATCGGGATTGTTGAAGGTCATGTTGAGCTTCTTGCCTCTGAATGTCTTGGTAACAGTGTAGCTGCCCCAATCGGAGGAGATAGAAGGATCTACCTTAAGACCGGAAGCGTCGGGTCTCATACCCAGGATACCCTCAACAGTACCAACCATAACGGTGGAAGCTGTACCGGTGAGCCAATGTACGTGTGCACGGCCTGCATAAGGGCTGTCCTTGCCCTCTACGAACTGACCGTAAACGTAAGGCTCAAGGCATCTGTGCTCTGCATTGTCATTGTAGGTAGCGGGAGCTGCTTCCTTCCAGTACTTGTATGCACGGTTGCCGTGACCCAGGAGAGACTCGGCAAGGATCAGCCAGCCCTGAGGCTGAGAGAAGATACCTGCATTTTCCTTGGTGCACTTGTTGAAGCACTGCATAAGAGCGCCGTCAAATCCGTGTTCAACATAGGGAGGATACATAACCATTGCGCCGTAAGGAGTGTTAAGCTCTCTTTCAACGCTGTCCATAGCCTTTTCAGCCTGCTCCTTGCTTGCAAATCCGGAGATAACGGACCAGGACTGGGGATTGAGCCACATCTTAGCCTCGGGATCGGTTCTCTGACCGATAACGGTGCCGTCTTCCTTGTAGCCTCTGATCCATCTGTCCTCGTTCCAGCAAGCACTGAGGATAGTATCGAGCTTAACCTTGACTTCGTCGAGGTACTTAACGTACTCAGCGTCGTTCTTGAGCTCTGCATAGCTTCTGAGGATCTTAACTGCGTAAACCAGCTGGAATGCAACGAATGTGGATTCGCCCTTCTTGCCGAGACGGAGGCAGTCGTTCCAGTCAGCGTGGAGACCTGCGGGCATACCGTGGTTTCCAAGGTTATTCATAGAGAACATGATAGCTCTCTTGAGGTGATCGTAAACAGTACCCTTTTCGCCATCGTTAGCGTAGAGGATCTCTTCGTCCAGGAACTGGATATCGCCGCTTTCGGAGATGTACTTGTAAATAGTGGGGAAGAGCCAGAGAGCGTCATCTGCACGGTAGGAGGGATGACCTGTCTCCTTGGCATATGCGGTGTTGGGGTCATTCTCATCAGGATGATTTTCCTGACCTGCCTTGTGGTCATACTTGACCAGAGGAAGACCTGCGCCGTTTGTTACCTGTGCGGAGAGCATGAACTCGATCTGCTTCTTAGCCATTTCGGGAGCAAGGTGAATGATACCCTGGATATCCTGAACGGTATCTCTGTAGCCGTAGCCGTTTCTCAGACCGCAGTACTGGAAGGAAGCAGCTCTGGACCAGATGAATGTGATGAAGCAGTTATATGCGTTCCATACATTTATCATGTTGTTGAAGTCAGCATCGGGAGTGTTTACGCTGAGGTTAGCAAGCTTGGAGTGCCAGAACTCCTTGAGTTCAGCGATCTCAGCCTCAACAACGCCGTCCTTCTCGTACTTGGCGATGATCTCAGCAGCAACTGCCTCAGGTCTCTGACCGAGAACGTAGATGATCTCCTTGGTCTCGCCGGGCTGGAGAACGATATCGCTCTGGAGAGCGCCGCAGGAGTTGGTGTTGTAGTTAAGGTCGCCCTTGAGGCCTTCTTCAATGCCCTTGGGGTTAGCATAGCCTCTGTAAGCGCCTACGAAGGAATCTCTGTCGCCGCAGTAAGCGGAAACTTCTGCCTTAGCAACGCCGAGGAAACGCTCATTGTTGGGGTTCTTGAAGATCTCGTTCTGCTTCTGGAGAATGAAATTCTTCTTGAAGTAGGTGCGAGTGATGAACAGGGTGTACTGAAGGTTTACCTGATCCTGCTCATAGTTATTGTCGTTAACGAACTCGCAGTAGCCAGTTACGGAAAGCTTTCTGGGTTTGGTGTCGTTGTTGGTGATCTTGGAAGCCCATACCTCGTACAGAGCATTTCTGGGAACATAGTATGTAGTCTCAGTCTTGATGTTCTTGTACTCGGAGGTGATAACGGTGTAAGCAGTACCGTGACGGCATTCGCTCTTGTATTCGTCAAGAGGCTTACATACGGGAGACCAGGAAGCAGACCAGTAGTCGCCTGTTTCTCCGTCCTTCAGGTAGATGTATCTGCCTGGCTGGTCAACTGCAACGGAGTTGAAGCGGTAACGGATGATTCTTCCGTTTGCACCGGACTTTACGAAGCTGTAGCCGCCTGCATTGTTGGAAATGATAGCGCCGTACTCAGGGTCGCCGAGGTAGTTGGCCCAGGGAGCGGGAGTATCGGGGCGTGTGATTACGTATTCCTTGTTTTCAAGATCGAAATGACCGTAATTCATTTGGTTTAAACACTCCTTATAAAATATAGTATTCATATGCCGTCCGCATTTAAGCGATACGGACAATTTGTGCATTGTGCATACATTGAGTAATATGCACACACATTTCATTTGTCATTATATCATTTTTATATAGTTTTGGCAAGGGGTTTGGAAAATTTATTTGTGAATTTTTTCAAATCGTGATTTTGATTATATCTTTGATGTTTTCAAACGTTTAGTATGTAAACGTTGCCAAAAATTATGACAATGGCTTCGAGACAGTCTTGACAGAAACGTGCTTTAATAAAAAATTTACAAATAAATTGAGAAAACCCTTGCAAAATTACTACGGATATGGTATAATCAATTTCGTTGTGATTATTCCATAGCACTACTGTCCGAGATAATGTGATGGGCTGCTATGTACATCATATTATACTTGAAAGTGAGGTGCCCCAGTAATGAAAGAAGGAATTCATCCCAACTACGTTGAGACCACTATCACCTGCGCATGCGGTAATGTGATCAAGACCCGTTCCACTAAGGAGAACATCAGAGTTGAAATTTGCTCCAAGTGCCATCCTTTCTACACCGGTAAGCAGAAGCTTGTTGATACAGGCGGACGTGTTGACCGCTTCAAGAAGCGTTTCGGTATGGACAAGTAATTTTGATTCCGCTTGTGCTTGAACTGCACAGGCGGAATTTTTTATCACATAAAACCATACAAGAAAGGAATATTTTATATGAATACTCCCGACTATGATACCGTTGGCGGATATGCCGAAGCGTCGTTTATTGAAAAGAAGTCGGAGTTTATCGGCTACATCACCCATGCCGAGACCGATGAGGAAGCAGTGGCTTTTATCAACGAGATAAGAGGCAGGCACAGAAAGGCAACTCACAACGTATATGCCTATATCCTCCGAAACGGCAGCATAACAAGGTACAGCGACGACGGCGAGCCTCAGGGAACTGCTGGCGTGCCTGTTTTCGAGGTGCTGCGCAAGGAGGGGCTGACGGACGTTTGCTGCGTTGTCACCAGATATTTCGGCGGCATACTTCTTGGCGGCGGAGGGCTGGTGCGGGCATATTCTCACAGTGCAAAGATCGCTGTTGACGCTGCCGAGCGCAAAAAAATGTGCTCCTGCTATCCTATGGAGATAACGTCGGATTACGGGCTTTACGGCAAGATAGTGAATATTCTTCCCGAATTTGAGGTGAAGATAACCGATACCGTCTTTGAGACCGATGTAACTGTCAAGCTCTTATGCCGCAGTGCTCTCACCGATGCTCTTACCGAAAAGCTTATCGACACGGCAAACGGAAAAATAACTGTACACAAAGGCGAAGAAGGCTTTGAAAATTTCGCTTGATTTATGCAAAATGACGAAAATAAAAATATAAAAAAGTTTTTTCGCCATTTTGTGAGTATATACTATTATAAATAAAAGCGGGGGAGTGAGTATATGACCATTCGTGAAGAACTTGAAATAATCGAGCTGGGTACTCTCTGTGAGGACGCCTGCACGTCAAAGCATACAGGCAGACGTGTCCGCCCCGAGCCGCAGTGCCCTATCAGGACTGATTTTCAGCGTGACAGGGACAGGATACTTCACTGCAATGCTTTCCGCCGCCTTAAACATAAAACTCAGGTGTTCCTTGATCCCATAGGCGACCATTACAGAACACGCCTTACCCATTCGCTTGAGGTGGCTCAGATAGCACGTACAATTTCCCGTGCCCTGCGCCTTAACGAGGACCTTACCGAGGCTATTGCACTGGGTCACGACCTGGGTCATGCGCCTTTCGGCCATGCAGGGGAGTCGGTGCTCAACGAGATATGCTCCTGCGGCTTCAAGCACTATCTTCAGAGTGTTAGGGTCGTGGATTATATCGAGAAAAACGGTATGGGTCTCAACCTTACATATGAAGTGAAGAACGGCATCGCCTGCCACACCAACAAGGTAGCCGTTACAAAAGAGGGCTACGTGGTGCGGCTTTCCGATAAGATCGCATACATCAACCATGATATCGACGACGCCATAAGAGGCGGAGTGCTCACCGAGGATATGCTGCCCGCAAGCGCAACAGATGTGCTGGGTCATTCCAAGAGCGAGCGCATCACCACTCTGATAATGTCCATCGTTAAAAACGGCGTTTCCGATATCCATATGGACGACGATATACAGCAGGCATTCAACGAGCTGCGGAACTTTATGTTCGAGCACGTTTACAGCAACAGCATTGCCAAGGCTGAGGAATACAAGGCCAAGATGCTGGTGGAAAAGCTGTACAGATATTTCATCAAATACCCCGACAAAATGCCTGAGGAATACATCAATATAATGAACCGCTTTTCAAAGGAAAGGGCTGTGTGCGACTATGTGTCGGGCATGACCGACCTTTATGCGGTGAACCTTTACAATGAGCTTTTTATCCCCAAAAGCTGGAAGCTCACCTGATTCGCATTTAGAGGAATGAACCTATGCCACTGCCCGAAGATTTTGTATTGCAGCTCAAACAGAATAATCCCATTGAGTCGGTGATGGCGTCATATGTGCGGCTTAACCGAAGCAGCAGGGATTATGTCTGCCTGTGCCCATTTCATTCGGAGAAATCGCCCTCATGCCATGTAAACGTTGCGGGACAGTATTTTCACTGCTTCGGCTGCGGCGCAGGGGGTGATGTTATCACCTTTATAATGAAGGCGGAAAATCTTGAATACATAGAAGCTGTGCGCTTTCTGGCGGAGCGTGCGGGAATGTCAATGCCCGAAGATGCGAAAAACAACGATTTCAGCCGACTGAAAGCCCGTATCCTTGAAATAAACCGAATGGCAGCCCGATACTTTAACCATGTGCTCATGAAAGAGCCGTACGGCGAAAAAGGACGGCTGTATTTCAGTTCAAGAAAGCTTTCGGTCAAGACCATCACTAAATACGGTCTGGGCTATGCTCCGGATGACTGGCGCAGGCTGACGGATCACCTTAAATCCCAGGGCTGCCGTGAAGATGAGATAGTTGCCGCAAACCTTGCAAGGCAGAGTCAGAAAGGCGGCGTTTATGACAGCTTCCGTGACAGGGTGATGTTTCCCATAATCGACCTGCGTGGAAATGTCATTGCTTTCGGCGGACGTATCATCGACGGAGAAGGCCCCAAGTACCTTAACTCCTCCGATACTCCCGTTTTCAAAAAGAGCCGCAACCTTTTCTCACTGAATTTTGCCAAGCGTTCCGAGGAGCGCAGGCTCATTCTGGCAGAGGGCTATATGGACGTTATCGCCGTAAATCAGGCGGGCTTTGAAAACGTGGTGGCAACGCTGGGAACGGCGCTTACACCCGAACAGGCACGGCTCATGTCCCAGTATGCGGACGAGGTGATAATCGCCTACGATTCGGACGGACCGGGTCAGGCAGCGACCCAGAAAGCCATAAATCTTCTGGGCGAGGCAGGGGTAAAGACTAAAATAATCAAAATGGAGGGAGCAAAGGACCCTGACGAATTTATAAAAAAATTCGGCGCTCTGCGGTTCAAGCAGCTCCTTGACAATTCAGACGGCGCAATAAATTTCCAGCTGGCAAAGTGCAAAAACGACCTTGATATCGAGTCTGATACGGGCCGTGTGGAATACCTCAAGCGGTGTGTGAACGTGCTTGCGGCAATAAACTCGCCTGTGGAAAGAAGCGTTTATGTATCAAAGGTCGCCAAGGAGCAGGGAATTTCCCGTGAAGCCCTTGACGCTCAGATAAATTCAGTCATAAGGAAGAAGATAAACAGCGGCAGGAAGCAGGAATGGACGGATATCCGAACATTCTCCGACAAGCGCCGTGCTGACCCTCAGGCAGCCGCATTTCCAAAGGAATATCGGGCGGAGCGAGGCATCATTGCATACCTTACTATCCACCCCGACGACCTTGAATATGTGGCGGACAGGCTGCCTGCTGACTTTTTTGCGACAGATTTCAACAAAAAGCTGTACGAAAAACTTATAAGCGGCATGAGGATATCTTCGGATTTTAACATATTATCACTGCAAAGTGAATTTTCAGCCGATGAGATGGGCAAAATAACCGATATATTGTCGGAAGCCCGTCAGATAGACATCAACCGCAGTGCTGCGGAGGATTACATAACCACCCTCAGGAACAGTCACGAAAAAAGAGCTTCGGCATCACCTGCCGCTGCGCTTTCCGACGATGAGTTCCTAAAGCGTCTGAACAGGCTGAAAAATGAAAAATAAGCTTTTAACGCTGCGCTGAGCGGCGATAAAATAGTAATATTCCCGAAAGGACGGTAAAAATATATGACCGGTAATGAAAAAGCTATGGAAACCCTTATGGAGCAGGGCCGTGCTCACGGAAAGCTCACCACTACCGAAATCAACGACGTAATGGAGAAGCTGGATCTTGATGTTGACCAGATAGATTCCTTCTACGACAACTGCCAGAGCATGAACATTGATATCATTGAGGACTTTGATGCAGAGTCCGAGCTTGCGCTCTCCGACCTGAATCTTCAGGACGACCTTGGAATGGCGCTTTCCACCGAGGGCATCGCAATAGATGACCCCGTAAAGATCTACCTCAAGGAAATAGGCAGAGTTCCTCTTCTTACCCCCGAGGAGGAGATACAGCTTGCCGAGCGTATGGCAAAGGGCGATGTAAAGGCAAAGCAGAGACTTGCGGAAGCAAACCTGCGACTTGTTGTATCCATCGCAAAGAGATATGTGGGCAGAGGAATGCAGTTCCTTGACCTTATCCAGGAGGGTAATCTGGGTCTTATCAAGGCTGTTGAGAAGTTCGACCATACCAAGGGCTTCAAGTTCTCCACATACGCAACATGGTGGATAAGACAGGCTATCACAAGAGCTATCGCCGACCAGGCAAGAACTATCCGTATCCCCGTTCATATGGTCGAGACCATCACAAAGGTAAAGAAGGCTTCCAGCCAGCTGCTCCACAAGAACGGTCACGATCCCTCACCCGAGGAGATCGCAGCAGAGCTTAATCTTCCCGTTGAGAGAGTACGTGAGATAATGCGTATCGCACAGGATCCCGTTTCTCTGGAAACACCTATCGGCGAGGAGGAGGACAGCCATCTGGGCGACTTTATCCCCGATGATGATGCTCCCGCACCTGCGGACGCAGCTTCCCTTATCCTGCTCAAGGAAAAGCTTGGCGAGGTGCTTTCCACCCTTACCGAGCGTGAGGAAAAGGTGCTCCGTCTCAGATTCGGTCTTGAGGACGGCCGTTCCCGTACTCTTGAAGAGGTGGGCAAGGAGTTTGACGTTACCAGAGAGCGTATCAGACAGATCGAGGCAAAGGCTCTCAGAAAGCTCCGTCACCCCAGCAGAAGCAAAAAGGTCAAGGATTTCCTTGATTGATATCCCGAAAGGAATGGTAAAAGAAAATGTGTCTTACTCTTGAGTCTGATTATGCAGTCAGAATAATCGGCTGTCTGTCGGCTGAAAACAAAAGGATCGACGCAAAAAATATATCAGAACGCACGGGAGTCAGTCTCAGATTTGCTCTGAAGATACTGAGAAAGCTTGTATCAGCAGGCCTTGTAAAATCCTACAAGGGAATGCAGGGCGGATATGAGCTGGCAAAAGCCCCTTCGGAAATAACCATGCTCGATGTTATCGAGACGGTTGAGGGCAGCTATTATCTCAATCGCTGCCACGAGGAGGAGTTTGTCTGTACCAGAGGCGCAAAGGGCTGCTGCTGTTATCAGAAGGTCTTTAACGAGATAACCGATATTGTCAGCAAAAAGCTTGCAGAGTACAATTTTGAAGATCTGCTGAAATGATACATATCGCCTTCTGTTCTTTATTTATCCATTGACACGCCGATGAATACGTGATATAATGAAACGGTATGATATAAGGGCTGTTCGCTTGTGCCATCCAGCCGGTGTCTGATGCAAAATGCGTCTGACGCAAAACAAAACCAGGACATTTGTTTGCTTTTGCGGCGGACAGGTGTTTTATGCGCCTGTCCGCTTTTTTGCTGAAAGGGTGTTGATATGTATATTCTGAAAACCGAAGCCGCATTTGATTCGGCTCATTTTCTTCATGGCTATAACGGTAAATGCAGCAATATCCACGGTCACAGGTGGATAATCGAAGTTGAGATATGCTCCGAGAAGCTTATCGAAGAGGGTCAGACAAGGGGAATGATAGTTGATTTCGGAGACCTGAAGCGTGATCTTAAAGAGATCGCCGATAGCCTTGACCACCGCCTTATCTACGAAAAAGGCTCACTGAAAGAGAAAACTCTCGAAGCGCTGAGAGAGGAGAATTTTGCACTGACAGAGGTGGATTTCCGCCCCACTGCCGAGAATTTCTCCAAGTATATCTATGACCTGCTCAGTGACGACGGCTACAGGGTAAAGCGTGTGACAGTCTATGAGACCCCCAACAACTGCGCAGTTTACGAAGCTGGTGATGATAATGATATTTAAGGTCGCCGAGAAATTTGTAAGTATCAACGGCGAGGGAACAAAGGCAGGTCAGCCTGCGGTGTTCATCAGGCTGGCAGGCTGCAACCTGCGCTGCTCCTACTGCGATACCATGTGGGCAAACGGCTCCGATACGCCCTTTGAGCCTATGACCGAGGACGAGATAGCCGCATACATAGCCGACAGCGGCATAAAGAATGTCACCCTTACAGGCGGCGAGCCGCTTATGGCTGAAAACGTCCGTGTGCTTCTTGAAAGGCTTTCCCACGAGGATATCGCCGTGGAGATAGAGACCAACGGCAGCGCCGATATTTCCGTCTGTGACGGCATATCGCCCCGTCCCTCCGTTACGCTGGACTACAAGCTGCCCTCCAGCGGCATGGAGAAGCATATGCTTATGTCCAATTATGACAGGCTCACAAAGAATGATACTGTCAAGTTCGTGGCAGGCAGTCACGATGATCTTGAAAAAGCACTTGAAGTCATAAAAAAGTATGACCTTACCAATAAATGCCACGTTTATTTCAGCCCCGTTTTCGGAAAGATAGAGCCTGCCGAAATGGTGGATTTTATTCTGGAGCATAAGCTCAACGGCGTGAATTTCCAGCTCCAGCTGCACAAATTCATCTGGGACCCCAACAAGAGAGGTGTGTAAAATGATAGATACAAAAGCCATAGAAGAGCATATCAGGGGAATACTCATTGCTCTGGGCGATGACCCCGACCGTGAGGGCTTAAAAGAAACTCCCCAGCGTGTGGCAAGAATGTACACCGAGGTATTCGAGGGAATGAACTACTCCAATGCCGAGATAGCTGAAATGTTCAACAAATCATTTGAGCAGCAGAGCGGCAGCGATGATTTCGTTCTGGTAAAGGATATTGAGGCATTTTCATACTGCGAGCACCATATGGCTCTTATGTACGATATGAAGATATCCGTGGCATATATCCCCAACGGCAGAGTGCTGGGGCTTTCAAAAATAGCCCGTATCGCCGATATGGCGTGCAAACGTCTCCAGCTCCAGGAGAGGATAGGCTCCGATATTGCCGAGATAATGGAGCTTGCCAGCGGCAGCAGCGATATTGCGGTATTTATTGAAGCAAACCACAGCTGCATGACCGCAAGAGGAATAAAGAAACCCGGGTCAAAGACCTCTACCGTGACCCTTAGAGGAAGATTTCAGAACGATACAGCCCTGCAGAACCGCCTGATGATGCAGCTGAGTATCGGCAAGTGATGAAAGGAGAACCGCAATGGATATAGTATCATGCTGCGGAATGATGTGCAGCGAGTGTCCCGTTTACATAGCCACCCAGAGGGACGACGAGACCATGAGAAAATACCTTGCCCATGAGTATTCCATGGGGGGAGCGGTATTCTATCCCAAGGATATCGTCTGTCACGGCTGCCGCACAGTATCCGCCGACCACAATAAGTTCGGCAAGGGCTGCGAGATAAGAAAGTGCTGCAAGGAAAAGCACGTTAACCTCTGCGCCGAGTGCAAGGAGTTTCCCTGCATTAAGACAGAGCAGTACATTCCCCAGGACAGCGAGCAGATGTTCCGCCTTTGCGAAATGCACAAGGCCTGCGAAAATCTCATAAATAAGGACGAATAAGCTCCGATGCCGTACCTTGTGTGCGGCATTTTTTATGAGTTTATGCGCATTTATACTAATCACCAATAAAACTATAGACAAAAAATCATCGCATAATCCATATA
>ENA-UAPO01000383-UAPO01000383.1-human-gut-metagenome-genome-assembly--contig:-NODE-383-length-22463-cov-11.379864_pt1 | contig 22463 bp, 19 predicted proteins | sample MGYA00243481_ERZ654579 | MGnify/ENA primary metagenome ERZ654579 (study PRJEB26926, sample SAMN06164546) | human gut metagenome | biome: ENVO:00009003; feature: ENVO:2100002; material: ENVO:00002003... | reverse complement strand
ATCCATGGGCAGCAAGCCATGAGAAACTAGCATTTGCAATCCTCTATCTGCTGACTGCCTTTTCTGTTCTTAGCTGGATTTCTGCTCTACGACGCAAGTGGCAGGAACATCAATACTACAAAGCTATGAAAGACGATATGTCCTTCCAGATTTCTCGTGCCAGACAAAGAGGGATTCCTTTAGATTCTGTCCATTTTGATTCTCAGGGGAATATGCGGTATAACAATAGCAACAACATTGTAGAATAAATTTTAAGGATGCTTTCGGGCGTCCTTTTTACAATCCCATCATTTCCCTCACTACCCTGTCTGACATCTTCACCGCACCGACCAGTACCAACATATTAAAAATCAATTCTCCAATATAGCTCCACACCATAGTCACTGCCGCTGCATTTGGATCGACTACTGGCGGTGATGATGCAAACAATGAAAATATAATGCAGGCAAGTACCACGATTGCTCCCTCCAGACACACTGCTGCATAGGATTTCAAGAAACTTCTTCCAATATTTTGGCTCGGCTCTCCCGCAAAGGAAGATAACGGAATCGGTGCAATTGCTGTATATAGGAATAATCGAAAAAATCTTCCATATACACTCATAATCATAATGAAGCTCAGAACTGTAATAAAAAGTCCACCGATCAACGTCACCGCCCATAGAGGAATACTTTCAAAAAATCCACAATCTTCTACCGCTTCTATGATTTCGTCCGGTAAAACGGTATCTTCTGTACTTCCAAATCCTGCGGTCTGCATAATTGTACTGGTCACTCCTTGTATGATATTGAATAATGCCATCATCAGCTCCAGTCCATACGTGACTACGCCTTTTGCAATCGCAAAACGGATAAATATTTTTAATGCATGTTCCGGTCTTTTTACCTCTGTAAAACTTCCACAAGTCTTGACCACTCCGACTACAAAGAAAAGCACTAACAAAGCATAGCCGATTGCCTGCAATGCTCCATGGATCTGCACAATCACCTGCCAGATACCGCCACCTTTAAAAGTTTCCGGTGACTGTGTGAGTATCTGCCATATTTCCGCAAGTTTACTGTTCCAGGTATCCAGGGCATTTTGCAAGTTCTGTACTACCCAGTTATCTGACACTTTCTAAACACCTCCTGTCTTAGCCGGGTCGGTGCGGCTCCTTTCGGGCCTGCACCGTCCCATTTTCTTGTTTTCTTCTTAACCTGTAATCAGATTCAGGATTTCTTTTGCAAATGTAATGATTACACCGCCTGCTAACGTTAAAAATCCGTTTGCTCTCTGGCTTGGATCATGAGATTTCAGTGATAAACCAACCTGCACAATTCCAAATCCTAATAAAATCATTCCGATAGCACGAATCAATCCAAAAATAAATGTGGACAGATTATTGATAACGGTCAGTGGATCGTCTGCCGCAAATACGGTACTTGCTCCTGCTGTCATAAACAGTACCATTGCAATATACACTGCCATGGCACGTTTCATTTTTGCTGTCATTGGCAGCTTCTTCGTTACTTTTGTGGTTTCTTTCTTCTCCTGCTTCTTTCGCATATCTAACTTCATTTTTGATAGCCTCCTATATATTTTTCTTGGATTTACTGATATTTCTGTATGATTTCTTCCAGATCTTCATCGGATAATAATTCGTAATCTTCCGATTCCAGTGAATCGTCTGTAAGTTCACCTTCTAAACTGTCTCCCAATGAGATACTTGCCACCGCCCGGTCAACCGTACCATGCAGATATGGTTTCCCGTTTCCGTCAGTCGTAAGTCCCACATTGGGATGCTTTAAAATATCGAATTTCTCGTCTAAAATTGGTCTTTCTCCACGAATAAAAAGAATCGCATATCGGTTATCCAACATGCGAACTTCATCGGGTGTCATCAGCTCCCGCCCTGTATTCTGATAATTGGTGGAATAGTTCCCGGAATGTCCTGTTGACTTTCCATAGGTGTTCGTGTCAATCGTTGCCTTGCCAAGAAGTTCGCTGACATATTTATGTGTTCCCTGCTCATTGCCGCCTAAATATAAAAATTCATCACAATTTCCCATAATGCTTTCCCACTGCTTTTCGAACAATGCCTTTAACTGTGCCAGATTCTGCAAAATAATACTGACTGACACTTCTCTGGAACGCATAACGGACAGAATCTTATCAAAGTCATCAGGCAGTGAAAATAGCGATAGGTAAGCCTCTGGCGTTTCCACCTCGGGCTTTTCCCCCGCTCCACACCGTGCGTGATAGTTTCCCATCACACGGCGTTCCACCGACTAAGATTACTTTTTAGTGCCTATATAGTCCTCGAATTGTATTTCCTCCAACTCTCTGTGTTTTCGGAGTTTATTGATTTTATCTTTCATTTCTTCGGTCAACTGTAAGTCTTTAAGCAACTTTCCAATTTTTACAGGATTCGTTGCCCCAACCAGTTCTGACACCTCTTTTGACAGGATAATCAAATTCCTGTAAGTGTCGTTTCGCTCTCCCTTACATGGTTTGATATGCACACATACCATATCTGATATTGACAGGGCATTGTGCGTTACCGCACATTTGCCTTTTTGTGCGATATATCTCGAAAGAGCGTTGTCTGCCATCTCCAACGTAGGGTAGAGATGTGCATTTTCCATCATGTATTTCATAACATCGTAGCTGATACAGTTTTCGATGTCTGAATACTTCCTCACATATTTATTGACTTCACGCCTTTTATATTTGGGGTATTCATAAGCCACATATCCAACAGGGATAATCATTCTTCCCTTTATCCATCGGAACTGCTTAGACTTTCCATACTTTTCCTGAATAAACTTGCTGGTTATCTCGCCTTGACGTTCTATGGGGTAACAGCGGTTATTATGATTCATGCCGTTACTTTTTCCCGTTACTTTAAAGGCGATTTCCGCAAAGTCTGCTGATACCATAGTTGCCATACAGTAATAGTTGTGCATTCCCATAACCATTGCATTATAAAGACTTATATTTCGGTCTATCTCGCTTTGTTTGCTCGGATTCTTTATGTCTTTCCAAACGTCACTTAGCTTTTTAATGACCTTTGCTTTACTCTTGTCTGCCATGTGGGAACGTATTACCCACTTACTGCCTTTTGGTACAACCTTAAATTTGATACCGAGGAAAGTAGTGTAATTCTTCCGCAAGTTTGTGATACCCGACTTTTCTCCACTGGTCTGTAAATGCAGATTTTCTGCCAACCAGAGTTTTGTGGCACACATTACCTTTTTCGCCGTTGCATAATCCCGACAGAATAGCTTAAAATCATCTGCATACCTTACGATATACATTTCTTTCAAATCGGTTTTTGCTCTCAGCTTATTCCATTTCTGCGTTCTGTCTACTGTGAGGACGTTTCCCTCTTTATCAGTCTTGTTAAACTCTAAACCTGTTTTACCCTCTTTGATTTTGAACATTTCCCACTGACTGGCAATCCACCAGTCCAGTTCATTCAATACAACATTTGCGAGAAGTGGGGATAGAATCCCCCCTGTGGTGTACCCGTTTCGGGAGTGATTATAATGTCATTGAACAGGATTTCCGCTTTCAGCATCTGCTTGATTATCATAATCAGCTTTCTGTCCTGTATGCCGATTCCCCACAACTGCCGAATCAACTTACTGTGGTCGATATTATCAAAGAAGCCAACAATGTCTACATCTACTACAAAGTGCAGATTCTGCAACTGTGCCATTTTATAGCATTGTGCGATTGCATTCTGCGTTGACCGATATGGTCTGAAACCATTGTTCCGCTCATGAAATTTCGCTTCACAAATCGGCTCCAGTATCTGTAAGATACACTGTTGTATCAGTCTGTCCCAAATACTCGGAATCCCTAATGGGCGGGTTTTTCCGTTGTCTTTCGGGATTTCAACTCGTCTAACCTTTTTTGGCTGATAATAGTTCAACTTATTTCTGACGGTTTTAATGACCGATTCGATGGGCAGTGACTGTATCGCTACAATCGTTTTCCCATCTGTGCCGGGAGTTTTGCTCCCACTGTTTTTACAGATATTTCGATATGCAAGTATGATATTCTGCTCTGACACAATCAACGGCATGAGCCTGTCAAATGTCTTTCCATTCTGGCTGTCCTCAAATAATCGGTAGCCTGTTTCTTTAGCGTCATACCTTTCTGCATTTCGCTCTGCTTTGTTTACAATTCGTTTTGCCATAGTAACCAGCTCCTTATCAGAGAATGATTTTTTCTTAGTCGCACCACGACAGCTATGAAAATCTCCATTTTGGTGATTACTATATAGGCATGAAAGAAAATCTTAGTATCGGCTTGAGGCTATCCCTCCACCGCTTATTGTTACGGCTTCACAGGTACTGTGCCTCTACTCTCACAGCCACTAATGCACTTATTATAGAAAGGCTCTTTCAATCCCTTTCCTTTTCGATACAACTACGGTACTTTTTCCGCTGATACAGTCAGCTCCCGTATTGGCTGCTTTCCACGTTCCGCATAACTTAGGATTGTTGCCACTTAGGTCGTTCCTTTAGCCCTGCAAGCATTATCTTCGAGCGAATCCCTCAAGATACCTGTGTCCTGTAAACACAGAGGGCATTTCATACTAACAACTTTTACTTTGCCCCGCTTGCGTACCCATTGGTACACTTGCATTTCTGCAAGCCATTCGTTTAGAGCCGTACATTCGGAATCTTTGTCAGACCGCCTTTTTGGTCATTCTAACCATATGGCAACCCCACCCGCACTGTCACACACAACCCGTACCTCTACGAATCTTTCCTCGCCATTAAGCGTTAGGGTGTGCTTCGCACGACTTCCCCGAGCTTATAACCCCAACCGTCTGTATTCGGCTGACGCTATTCGGAGTATTAGTGAATCCCCTTCAGGGCGTTACCCCGTCATTTGAGATTTCAGTTATGCAGTTCTCTAAAACCACATTTATTTAATTGTTTGTGACTTTAGGCTACGCTTTTGTCGGTTATTCCCACCGTTTTAGGCGTAGAACGTGTCACACCATTTGCAAATTCGTCCATGAGGAAATGCACATGAACTGGAAGTCTTCCACCATATTTATGGTCTGCCAGATAGAACAACTGCTGAAATAACTGGGTATATAAAATTGACACCAGAAAGTTGTAACTGGTGTCGTTGTCCGGGATTAACGCAAATAAAGCCACTTTCCGCTCTCCCAGTGATGGCAGGTCTAAATCATCTGTTGCAGTCAGTGCTGCCAGACTGGATAAGTTGAATTTCTCAAGTCTTGCGGCTAATGTGATTTGAATGGATTTTAATGTCTTGGCACTACCAGAGTGATAATCTTTGTAATACTTTACTGCGATATGTTCCGGGTTCTTCATTTCCAACCGCTCAAACAATTCATCAAGCGGTGACTGGTACTGGTCATCGTCCTCTCTGACTTCTCCGGCACGAAGCATTTCCATTACCATCGGGAAATTCTGCTCCTCCTCTGGTGCTTCATATCTCAGATAGAAAATCAGTGCCAGTAACAACATGGAAGCTGCGGTATCCCAAAATGGATCGTTGGACTGACTGCCTTTTGGTGTAGTCGCTTTGAACAGGTTCGTCACCAGTCTCTGCACATCGTTATCATCCTTCAGATATACAAACGGGTTATAGCAATGGCTCTTTTCCATATTGATCAGGTCAAGCACTCTTACCTCATATCCTTTTTCTTCCAGAAGATACCCAGTGTCCCGCAAGTTCTCTCCTTTTGGATCTAAAACCACAAAAGAGGTATTAGCCTGCATCAGATTCGGCTTTGCAAAAAATCTGGTCTTTCCTGAACCGGAACCGCCAATCACAACCGTCAATACATTTCGCAAATGTTTCCGCATATTGTAGCTGATTCGTACATGCATGGTCAGCAACTTATTTTTTGTAAATCGCTTCTCCCTGTATCTGCGATTGATTTTTTTCACATTTCCCCATTTGGCAGAGCCATGTTCTTCGCCTCGTCGGTAATGCTTCCTAGTAGAAATATAAATCCCGATTCCCATGGCGTAAGACAGCAAAAAAATAAGGACAGTTTTTACACTGTCCCCACATAACTGAATCGAAAACGGGTGGTTCATTGCTTCCGGGACTCCTTCCAGAATCCCCATAAGACCAGACGAAAGATAAGGTGCGACAAGTAACGCAAACCAGATAACCGGGATAATTCCAATTACTGCCAGTATCAGACCACTCTGCTCATCATCGTTCTTCATGGCTTCTGCGTCCTCGCTTTTCCTTCTCCGGCGGTACTTCGATTTTCTCTATCACTTTCATCAGAACATTATCGACAAGCTCCGTATCCTTTCCCTCTTTCAGCATCTGATTCCGCTTATCTTTCAGGGAATGGAACACCACACCGCTCTCATATTTATCCAGTTCTAACGTGATCGTATCACTGCTCATTTTGCATTCTCCTTTCCCTGATTTTTCTAGCGTGCTTCACCTCTATCATGCTCTTGAGTTTTCTGTTCACCTGTTTTAACTTCAGATTCCTTCTGTTCAACCTCGCTCTTTTCCTGCTGACGCTGATTCAGATTTTTGTCCTGCTCTAACACTCTCGTCATTCTTCCTGATATTGCATTAGCTGCATCTCTTGCTTTAGAAAGCTCTCCTCTTACCTCCTGTGGTTCCATATTTTCAAAAAACTCTGGTGCATGAGTAAAATCAAATTGGCTGATATCCATTCCATACTTTTTAGACAACATATACGTCGCACAATATGCGTGGAATGCATCTTCACTCCTGTCATAGTCAGGATTACCTTCTGCATATCCTGCAAATACCAGTTCCGGTACAAGACTTTGAAAAATTTCCTGTGCGTCCATACCTTTTCTCACATAAATACAATTTTCTTCCGGTTCAAAATATGCCCCTTTGTTATCAGGCATCTGATCTGGCTCTGCTACGACAATATTTGCCGGGGGATTACTCACCAACGCCCGAATCAGACTTCTTTCATCATACGAAACTTCTTCTATACTTTTATCGTTCATTGTTGTCTGAGAAATATCGTACAGCTTTTTGGCATTGTAATACGTTCCTATCGAACCGTCTTCACGTTCATAAGTCTTTCCCGGCTCCATGATCAAAATTGGATTTTGACGCTCCATACGTTTTACATAAGTTCCATGGTCTCTCCAATATCCATAATCCCCTAATCTCTGTGCATCTGGTCTCTGTGCAAGAATCAGAAGTGCATTATTTGCCGTATAACGGTCAAAGGTACTCTGCACGTCCAGATATTTCTGGAACATCTGACCGTCTGTCGCTACCTGTGCGGTTACCTGTTCTGACAACTCATAGCAACGATTCCGGTTATTCTTACTCTCTGCGATAAATGCCTGTACCTTATCGTCCTGTGGTACGGCAGATACATTTAATAAAGAATCAAAACTGTTATCCATAAAATTTACCTCTCTTTCCCTTTTCTTGGTTTTCGTTTCTGTTGTGGCTGTTGGTGGCGAATCTGATTCCGGTCTTTATTGCCCTGATTTCTCACCGGATCATTTCTATGCTCACGCCGCTCCGCTTCTTTCTTCCTTGCATTCTGTATCTCCCGAAGTTCCTTTCTGACCGATGGTCTCTCTGGTTTTTCCGGAGCGTATAACTTAGAAGTACCCTCTGCGGTTTTCTCTTGCTTCTTTGAGGTAGGCTCGAACAGACGGGATTTGGTTGTCTTTGCCAAAGAGGGGTTTTGCTCCTTACCCTCTTTCTTCACCGGCTCTCCTAACAATTCGTCCATAAGCTGATCCTCCTTGGATTTCTGTGGATAATCTTTCTCCGGCTCCGCCTGTCCCTGTTTTTCCTGCTGAGTCTGTACCTTTTCCGGTTTCTTTTCCTGCTTCTCCGATTTTCCGGCTTTCGCTTTTTCTGCACGTGTCCGTTCAATTTCCGTCTTAATCTTCGCCGCTTCTGTAACAGATGCGAACTGGAATCTGTCTACGATACGGTTGATTCTTGGTGCATCTTCTTCCTTTACAATCACATCTACCAGTCCGTCACTGCTTCCTTTAGGATTTCGGACTGCACAATACAACACGCCATATCGTTTTGCTTCCTGCACAAACTGCTTCAGGTCACTTTCTTTCACTGAAAACACCGTCAGTGGTCTACCCGATTTGACCAGTGTCTCAAGTCTTGCCCTGCCTTTTGTCTTTTTCTTCTCTTTTAAGACTGCATACAACATCACTGCCAGATGCTTCGCACCTGTACCGCTGATTTTCAATGCAGCTTCACCGACTTCCAGAGACATTCGTACCACCTGGTCAGCGGCTTCGCCTGATGTGTTCATGGCTTTGTTCCTCCTTCTTCTCTTTTTCTTCCCGCACCATCTTAAATTTTTCTTCAATCACCTTGGAACGTGCGGCAATCCCATCGCAAAGCACCACCTCCTTTCTGAGCGTTCCAATTTCTTCTGTCAGATCTTTTATCTGTTCTTTCAGGTCCTGTATTTCTTCTTCCGGTCTGTCCGCCCGGATCTTATAACGCAGGTGCTTCCGTTCCTCCACGCACTGCTCCATTTTCTTCTGCAACCTTTCTTTCAATGGAAAAAGCTTCTCTGCAGTATCTATGTGATAATGGCAGAGTAGCTTCGCCTCTTTTGAAATAGTATTCAGTTTTAACAAATCCTCCCGGAGCAAGACATGCACTTGTTTGGAAGATATTGACGGGTGGATCTTTGGCAGGATTCCCAAAAGATAACAATAATGTAAATATAATCCCCGAAGTCCTCCAATCTTCCTTGGCTGATAGGAATTCCCGGATATTCGAATCCGGTAATGCCCTAGAATCGGAAGTTTTTTCTCGGCGAGTAATTCATTTTCTTCCAGAATTCGAACCCGGATTGCTTCCAGTGAATAATTCTCTCCAAAATTCCGCTTTAGCTTCAGACCTCGCTCCCGCCCTTCCGGGCGAATGGTAATGTCTTTCCCGAACTTAAAAGAATATCCTTTTTCCCGCAAATAAAAAAAGAACTGTTTTTCAGTCCTCGCTTTTCGGATTGCTTCATCAACATCTGCTTTTACCATGCTGTGATAACTCGGCTTTCCTTCCTGTTCTGCCTGCCACTCGACATAATGTTTTCCTTTTCCCTGTTCTGGCTGTTGCACAACCGATAGCTGATATTCTTTACATAAACGGTCCGACACCATTCGCATATCACGATAATCCTGATTTGTCCTGTGGTATCTTTTTCCGTCAAGGAATGAAACTGAGTTCACCACAAAATGATTGTGCAGATGATTTGCCTTATCCAAATGGGTTGCAATCAATACCTGATACTGACTGCCCCACAATTCTTCTGCCAGCTTCTTTCCGATCTCATGTGCCATTGCCGGATTACATTCTCCCGGTGCAAAAGACTGGTATCCATGAAATGCAACAATTCCGTCCTCTTTTCCAAAACGCTTTTTGACTGCGATCATTTCTTCTCTGGCGGTTGTCGGTGCACAATTAACTCCAGATACATACTGTTCCATCAGTTCTTCCGATTCTCCGACAAGTTCCCTTTCCATAGATTCAGATTGTCCCCGTCTGGTCTTTTCAGTATTCACCGCATAGGTAATTACATCCTCTAATCCCTGTGTGGATTGTGATTGATTCTCAGATATCTGCCCTTCATTGTTCTCTTTCGTCTTGTCCGGGTTCTCCGCATACTTAATTACTTTTCCTATCCAACCTTTGATACTCCAGATTGATGTCACTGCCATGATTCGTTTTTCTCCGGAAGTATTACTGCTTCTGTAATCTTACGGACTGCTTCATTGAACTTCTGCACTTCCTGATCGTATCGCTGCACATCTACCACATTTAACACATGTGCTTTCTGTGCAATCTGATTTAAGTTATTTCCAATTTTGTGAAGTTCCCGCATCATAGAATAATAATCTGGCGGCGGTGCATCTTTGGGAACAACACCGGAGATTAACTGTCTCAGGTACGCTTCTCGGTTCAGTCCGCTTTTCTTTACTTTCTTATCCAATGCCTCGGCTTCCTTTTTGTTCAACCGAAAAAGAATTGCTACATTACGTTTTCTCAACGCTCCATCTCCTTTGCTTTCTGTATAGAATCTTGTTCCTGGCGAATCTGGTGTTTTTCTTTATCGTATCTGTAAACTCTGTCTGAGAGAACCTCCTCACGCTTAACCTCTGCCCGGTTTACTTCCCGCACCATTTCGCCCAATCTTCTTGGTTCAACTTCGCCATTATCCGGTACAATCAAAACTTCATGGACTGATGACGGAAGAACATAAAATCCTTCTGGAAAAAGCTGATTGAGTTTATTTAAAACCTCTGGTTGAGTAATCATAGATGCTCCATACTGATTTTCCATATTCGTAAGTACATAGGCTGTTTCATGCGAACTAAGTCCAAATTCCGTTGTATTCTCATCTAATAGATTCTTTACACATGCGTCTTCATCAAAAAGGCTTTTCCATGTTCCAAACATTGTCTGAAGAACTGGTGTATTTATCGGCTGTGTGTTTGCCCTTGCCTGTTGAAACAACGCTTTTTCATCAATATTCCAAATACTGAGATATTGATTTCTTATCTCCATAGTCGCTTTTCCTTCTCTAGAATCTACTGGGAAATCCACATAGCAGATAGCAGATAAATCTTCAATATTTTCATGAGGCATTTCCTGCAGCATCTTTCGATTTGCCTGTGTGTTCACAAGTTTAATTGCCAGATGCTCTTTTAACGAATCATAGTTTGTCAGATCAATCCCGCTATTCATAAATGGAGCCCGGCTCGATTTCTCTATACAACTTGCAATCCTGTTCATTACACGCTCAACAGGTTCCCCTTGTCGGATTTCATCAAAGAATTGTTCCATATAAATAATCGGACTTGCATTTCTTTCCGGAAGATTTACCTGTACTCCTATTAACTGAATTCCATTATTTTTATTTTTCTGCACGACCTGAAAATCTGCATCTTCGTACTCTGGTGGAAGATAATTACGAATATCCTTTGCCACTCCTTCCGCAAATACTTTTTCTGCTATCATTTCTTCTGTTCCCCTTTCTTCTGTTCCACTTTCTTTTTGCCCAACTTCTTTAAATACGCTTCATAACGTTTTGCTTCTTTTTTCTTATTTCTAATTGTCAAATCAATACTTGCCATTTTCTTTCTCCTTCACTTATTTTCTGTTCACCTGTAAAATGCACATTGCAATTACACCGACCGCACTTCCTACAAATATTCCTGCAACAAATAAAATCATTTTCTTCATGTCTCCTGTTTCTCCATATTGTAAATTTTTCTAAGGGTTTCAGGGATTCTCCCTGACAAGCTGCCGCTAGACTGACAGACAGGAAACCTGTGTGGCAATCCAAAGGCGTTGCTTGCTGGTATTGTGTATTCTTCTGCACCCGTCTCGTTGCTCCGGGTACCAAAGAATTTACCTTCCGAAAAACAAATGCTTTCCTGGCTGTAATTCCAACATTGGATTTGTACAACAACCACATTTTGTACAAGCAAATCCACATTCTTTGCACTCCTGCCCGCAATCATGTCCGAAGTCTTTTTCCTCTTTTAGTTCACATCGCCCACAAGTTTTACACAAATATTCACACTCTGTACAGCGTACATTTTCATCAGTTGCCATACATTCTTCACTCGCCGGACAATACTTTTGACAGCTTTCACACTGCTCCGTACAGCTTTCTTCTGATACCTTTTCAGCAATAATTCCAATCAAGCCGTCCTGTTCTTTTTCTTCTTTCACCTGTGTTTCCAGAAAAATCTTCAACAGATTTTCGCTGTCCACATCATCTTCCATCATTAAAATCAACTCTTTTTTCTGAACCAATGACAGCTCATACTTCACTATTTTCATGTAATTCCGTCTCCTTTCTTCCTGCTCAGCGTTCCCATGGACGGTTGCTTTTCTGATTTTTTGACTTCTCCCGCCTTGTTAATCCAAGATTTAATCTCAGGCACAACATATCATTACAGTCCTTGCCTTTCGTTGGTGGTTGGTCTTTCACACGATATTTTTTGGGTACAACTGTTTGGATTGCTTTTGTTGCAAGTCTTCCGGTACGGTCATTATCCAAATGTAATACAATCTCTTTTACATCCGAATGTTCCTTCAAAAATCGTGTCAATGCCGCTGGGACTTTGCTTCTTTCTATCTCTTTTGCAGGTTGATACACACCCGCCAACGACAATAAATGCTCCGTCCGCCACTCTTTCCCGTCCAATTTCTGCATCGTTGCATAAGATAACAGGTCAATAGCCGATTCAAATACATGCACTTTATCACTCATTTTCTCTGCCGGAATTAAAAAAGAATAATTCTTATCACTTCCATTTGCTTCTCCAATAAAATCTGTATTGATTCCACGAAGTGCTGCATATTGTGGTTTTCCCTGTTGATCCATACCAACAAAAACTGCATTATGATGATACGCACTCTCATAAATTCTTCCAGTTTCTATACAGAATCGAACAATATCATTGTCAATTCCCCGTCCAGTAAGATAACTGAACACATTTGTGTGATACCGATTTTCTTTTGGTAACAGCAGATGTTTTTCCACTGGAAGCTGCTCAGATACAGAAAGAGGCGGTTGAATATTTGCCTGTCCTGCAAGCAATTCAACCGCCTCCAAAAAGCTGTAATCTTTTACTTTAATCAGATAATCCAGTGCTGACCTGCCACCAATTCCTCTACTCCACCACATCCATTTACCATTAGATATCTTCAAACTGTCATGCGTTCTGGTGGTATAAGTGTCACCGGAAAAGTGAACCAACTCATAAGGTTCATAATTTTTCAGATACGTCAGCAAGTCTATTCTCTTTACTTCCTGCACAACCTGAGGTGGTATATATGGCATAAGCTCCTCTCCTTTCCTGCCCTGAATTGATATTTTCATATCCGGGCATAAAAATAACCGGGCAATTTCCCATTCAGGAAACCACCCGGTTATGTAGCATTTTCATGCTAAGCAATCACTTTTTCATCCAGAGCTTTGACTTCATCTATGGACAATTCTGCTATTTCAGCTATTTCTTCATATGATAATTTACCAGACTGCAACATACCTTTTGCAACTTTAATTGCTTTTGCATGTTCTGTTTCACGTGCAGTTTCATTTCTCATTTCTTCCATCGCTCTACACATAGTCGCAACTCCTTTCTCATCTTCTTTAAAATATCGAACTCGATCTGCCAGAATTTTATATTTCATATCCTTGGCATCGGTACAGGAAAAATCATGCATCAGCTTTCCTAATGCAGATTCGTCTTTAATTTGTGAGTTCACATATATAATATGCGATTCATCACCAAACAATTCGCCTGTTTCTTTTACCGTTCTGTCAATATGATAGATTGGTAATCCCACTTTCATTATATCATTTTCTGTAATAAAAATAACATAGGATTCACACAAATTTTCATATTTTTCACCAGGCTCTGTCACATTTGCATCGATAAGGCTGCTGTTGTATCTTGCTCTTTTCACTCCGGCACCCTTATCACTTCTCTGTATCTCGATATTATATACTCTGTTGTCTGCATCAACCGCCAGTATATCCAGTCTTACTGAACGTCCCTGAAGATTCTTAATATCCTGCTGTCCGTTCACTCGCAATACTTTCAAATCTGTACGGTTTAAAATAATCTGAAGCAAAAATTCCGTACACGCTTTATCCTCAAATACCTTTTGCATGAAATCATCGTCCAACAATCTCAGTCCTCGCAGACGCTGTAAATCTTCTTCATGCTTCCGGTCAAAATCTAATTCTTTTGTATTATTCTCTGCCATAGTATCACCTCTTTCTTTTTCCGTATCTTCCTTATTTCCCGTTTGTTTATAAGAGCTTAACATAATTTTATCCCCTTTACAAGTTCTTCCTATCTTCAATAATTCCAACAATTCCATGGCATGTTCCATACCTAACAGATACATTTGTAACCGTTGCCAACAGTTAATATCTTCTTCTACTGTACAAAATCTTTGTAATGCTTTTGTTTCTTCATAACTCAGATTCAGTGCATTTGTAACTCCATTGGTATCAGTGATTGTATTAAGAAACCAGTATTTATCCAATAGCTCATGATCTTCTCTCATCAATTCAGTAAACTGTGGGGATTCTTCCAGAAGTTTTCTACATTTATCTTCAATAAAATCCACAAAACTTCCCATCAAAGGTGGCAAATGATAAATATCAAAATCACTGATTTTCATGCTTTATCACCCCAATCTTTTTCATATATTCATAGCAATGGATATGTCCATACAGATAATGATACAGACGTTCTTCATTTTCCATACAATCCTTAACCAGAAAATACTCCAAAAGTGCTTTATGCTCCTGTTCTGATATGGATACCTTTCCTTCATCGTCTATGACTTTTTCTATAATCGGATAATGTTCTAACAACTCTTTTCTTCTTATCTGCATTTTCCGATATTCTTGATTCTCAGATAGTTTCTGGATTGTCTCACTGTCTATTGTTTCCAGTAATATCTTTAGCCATGACGGTAAAATGATTTCTTCGTTTGCAAATAATGATTTCATGCTCTACTTCCTCCTGTTCTTTTTGCTAACTATAACAACTTTCTCAGGAGAAAACGACTGTGCGATTTTTACATTCAGTCTGCCAGAACCCCTCTGGCAGACTGAATCCTTTCTATCGCTCATGTTCTTTTTTCTTTTGTTCCGGTTCTATCTCCACTCCTTCTCCATCGTCCAACAGCACCTGATCTTTCTTATCCATATCCAGAAGTACATTTAATTCTCCAAGTCTTGCTATCTTTTCTGCCAGTTCTTCTTCCTGCGGAAACTCTTTCTGTGCTTCCTCTTTGGCATTCTCCAGCTGCACCTTGAGGTTTTCCAACTTGTCCTGACACCGTAACATCTTGTCTGGCAGTTCCTGAATCTTATTATCCAGACGTGTGATATTACCATGAATATCTGTTCCAAGCGGTACATGGTACACTTGTTTTCCATACATGGAGATTACAAACACCTTCTGAAAAGAATCATAAGACAACTTCATTGGAAAACCACGATACCTTCCAATCAGCACTGCATCTGCCGATTTCATTGCTTTACACGCTTCTATGATTGCCTGACCTGCTTCTTTCTTTTCTGTATATACCACATCATGGATCTGCATTTCTGGAAATGTCTCTCGGTCTGGCGGCGTATTTTCCTTTGCCAGCGCAATATCTGATTCATAATCCGCAATCCGTTGTTCACACTGCCTGATCTCATTTGGGAAATATCGCACTGCTTTATCTTCCATTTCATACTTCTGACTAAGAAAGCTCTGCTTCAATAGTTGAAGCTTTGATACCTGAATATCCAGATCCATCTTCTCTTTTATATACGGATTTCCAACAGCTAAGGCTTTGATTTCTGCATACGACAGTGCCACTTCATCAATATCCTCTACTGACCTTGCAGGACTTTTACTGGTCATGATTTGAGAAATGAATTTTTGCTTATTCTCTATAATCTGATACAAATACGCATCGAATGTTCCTTCTGTAACATATCGGACAACATCTACCTTCGGATTTTTGTTTCCCTGCCGGACGGTTCGTCCTGCTCTTTGTTCCAGATCCCTCGGACGCCATGGGCAGTCCAGATCATGACTTGCAATAATTAAATCCTGCACATTCGTACCTGCACCCATCTTAAAAGTGCTGCCCATTAAAATACGGACAGCACCTCTTCTCACTTTTGAAAATAATTCTTTTTTCCGGACTTCGGTATTAGCATCATGAATAAATGCAATCTCCTCTGGCGGAACCCCTTTGGCAATCAATTTGTCCCTTACATCGTTGTAAACACTGAAACTTCCATCTGTTTTCGGGGTAGATAAATCACAAAATACCAACTGCGTCAATCTCTTTTCCTGCCCTTGCTCCCAGAAGTTATAGACTTCCTCTACACACGCATTGACTTTACTCTCCGGGTAATCTGGCAACAGGTCATTCATCATTCTCTGATCCAGTGCAAGTTTTCTTCCGTCATTAGTAATCAGAAGCATATTATCTTCGGTGGCATTGACCAGTCCTTCCCTTACACGCTCCGCACGTTCTCCCAGTTCTACAACCATTTCACGCTGCATTTCGCTTGGTTTTACAGATACAACCCGATATTCTGCTTCTGGTACTGGAAGATTCAGCATGTCAGCAGTCTGAATATCTGCCACCTCCCGGAACATCTGCATAAGCTCCGGAAGATTATAAAACTTTGCAAATCTCGTTTTCAGACGGTAGCCTGTCCCTTCCGGAGCAAGCTCGATTGCTGTCACTGTTTCTCCGAAAGTGGATGCCCATGCGTCAAAATGCTGTAAGTTATGTTCCACCAATGTGTGGTGCTGCAAATATCTCTGCATGGTATATAGTTCCACCATACTGTTACTGACTGGTGTTCCTGTAGCGAATACTACACCTTTCCCTCCAGTCAGTTCGTCAAGGTACTGGCATTTCATAAACATATCAGAGGACTTCAACGCTTCTGTCTGAGCGATACCTGCTACATTTCTCATTTTCGTATATAGATACAAATTCTTGTATCCGTCCGCCTCATCGACAAATAAGCGGTCAATTCCCAGTTCTTCAAAGTTGATCACCTGGTCTTTTTTACTCTGGTCATTCAGTTTTTCCAATCGGACAAGCAATGACTTCTTCGTCTTTTCCAACTGCTTGATTGTAAATTTATTTCCATTCCTTGCTTTTTCCTCTGTAATTCCCTGCACCAGTTCCTCAATCTGACTGCGGATTGTATTTTGCTGACGCTCAATGCTCAGTGGAATTTTTTCGAATTGACTATGCCCGATGATTACCGCATCTACATCACTGGTAGCAATTCTGGCACAGAATCGTTTTCTGTTTTTGGTTTCAAAATCTTTCTTGGTTGCTACCAGTAAATTTGCTGCCGGATAAAGCTGTAACCATTCGGCTGCAAACTGCTCAATAATATGATTTGGTACAACAATCATGGACTTATGACAAAGTCCCAGTCGTTTACTTTCCATTGCCGCTGCAACCATCGTATAAGTCTTTCCTGCTCCAACTACATAAGCAAGCAGTGTATTTCCACCGTATAAGATTCTTGCGACACCATTTTTCTGATGCTCCCGCAACCGGATTTCCGGATTCATTCCGTAAAAGTTCAGATGGCTTCCGTCATACTCTCTTGGACGGATTGCATTGAAATTTTCATTATAATAATCTGTAAGTCTCTGCCTGCGCTCCGGATCTTTCCATATCCAATCCTGGAATGCCTGCTTGATCAGATCTTGTTTTCCCTGTGCGATGGCAGTTTCTTTCTTATTTAAAATGGCTTTTTTCTTTCCGTCCTCGTCCTCTACATAATCGTAAATACGGACATCTCTCAGATTCAGGGTATCTTCGATAATACGATAGGCATTTGCTCTTGTTGTTCCATAGGTATTGTTCGCCTTTACATTTCCCTTATCCAGACTTCTTCCCTCTACCTGCCATTCTCCCGTATATTTGGAAAAATGGACTTTTATTCTCCATTGCATATAATTAGGTGTGTTCAATAACTGGAACATAAAATCTTCAACATCACTCTCCGGGAGCCATGTTGTCCCCAACCGGATATTGATTTCTGAAGCACTTAAATCCTTTGGCTGTACGTTCTGCAGTGCAGTCACATTGACCTGATACCTTGCATCTGACTGTGCAGTAAGTTCCGCTACTTTCAGCTTCTCTCTGACATTTCCTGACAGGTATTCGTCTTCGGAAACATACTTTGGATTCTCTGTGCCACTTTCCGGTAAACGGAAGACAACACCAGACAACTCCCGTTCCAGTTCTTCTTCTGATTTCCCTGTCAGTTCCGACATGAAATCCATGTCTACCTTCGCTTTTTCTGCAAGAGAAATCGACAGTGCTTCACTGGCAGTATCCACACTGGTCACTGCCTCATGTGCTTTGATCGTCCGCTTAGAAAACACATCTGCTTTTCGTTCCAGGGTTCCGTCTTCTGCAAGAATCTCCAGCGAACTCAGCAACGGATAACTGTTATCGTCTGCAAATACACGCATATTGGCACGATCATTTAAGAGTCCGTATTTGCTGCGGAAGAGGTCATACAAACGGTTCAATTCCTTCTGTTGTCCTTCAATTATTTCATCGGAATATCCTTCTGTCTGATACCTAATCAGTTCTCTTGCACAATCCCGTATCGCAATCATGCCCTTCACACGATTTGTTCCCGTCATTGGCAGACTCACAGGCTTCATACGGCTATTTTCCCGATAATAAAGCTTTCCATCTACCAATGTGTAAGAATAATTATTTACCAATGGATCTGCAGGAATCGTATGATCTTCTTCCTCTACCAATTCCTCAAGTTCCACTTCTTCAATCGTACCCTTTAATGCTTCAACTGCAACTGATAGAAGTTCTGACAGTTCTCTTCCCTCATACGGTCTGCAAGTGCTTCTCATGCCATACGGACCGGATTCCATGACCATTTCTCCCAGTATCATTTCCGGGTGCCGCACATAATAGCGATTCTGCTCAATGCCGTTGTCATCATAATCCAGATATACCCAGTCCGGTTCCTCCAGTATCATATGGTCACGCTTCTGGAGGAATATAATATCTGATGTTACTTTCGTTCCTGCGTTTTTGATAAAGGTATCATTCGGCAGACGGATCGCACCGATCAATTCTGCTCTCTGTGCCAGGTATCTTCTGACATATGGATTTTTCTTATCCATGGTTCCCGATGATGTGATAAATGCAATCACACCGCCCGGTCTTACCTTGTCCAATGTCTTTGCAAAGAAATAATCGTGAATGAAAAAATTATATCTGTCATACCTGTTGTCAAATAATTTGAACTCTCCAAACGGTACATTTCCAACTGCAACGTCAAAAAAGCTGTCCGGGAGATTTGCTTTTTCATATCCCTCTACTGCTATTTTTGATTTCTGATAAAGCTGTGTAGCAATTCTTCCGGAAACAGAATCCAGTTCCACACCATATATCTTACAATCCGAAAGAGATTCCGGTTTCATGCCGATAAAGTTTCCCACACCGCAACTCGGTTCCAGAATATTTCCACTCTTTAGTCCCATATTTTCCAATGCCTGATACATACTCTTGATTACAATCGGCGGGGTATAGAACGCTGTCAGTGTTGATTCTCTTGCCGATTCGTATTCTTCTTCACTTAGTATGGTCTGCAATTCCAGATATTCGTCTGCCCATGCAGATTTCTTTGGATCAAATGCATCGGACAGACCGCCCCAACCAACATATTTTGCCAGTATTTCCTGTTCTTCCGGTGTTGCATAACGATGTTCCATTTCACATTTCTTCAGAAGTTGAATGGCTGCGATATTCGCCCGGAATTTTTCTTTGGCTGAACCATACTCCGGTGTCTCCTCTGTAATCTGATACTGGTGTCTGTTTTGCCCGGAAACTTCCGGATACAGATCATATCTCTGCATTTTCTTCGCAGGTTTGCCTTGCTCCCATGAAGGTGCTAATTCCAGAGTATTTTCTTTTTCGGCTGGTAATACGACATCTTCAAGTTCGACTGCTTCCTGTACCGGAACATATCCCTGCTGCTCGATTGTCTGGAACCACTGGTGTGCAAACAGGTTTAATTCTTCTTCCAGTTGCTCATTATAGCCATCATTACCATAGACTTCATCGTATCTTTGTAATGCGTCCTGTTGATAAGTTCTTGCCTGAAGCGTTTTCCTGTCATTATCATAAGCAAATTCCATATCCGGATCTGCCATGGCATCTCCGTTTTGCTCATAGTAATGAGAAATTGCAATATAGTTATCACCAATCTGCTCAATCGTAAGGGGCATGAATCCTGCCCCTGCTTCAAAGGTTTTGGAATCTACTTCTCCCCGTAAAACCTCTCCTGCCAGCTTCATCACAAACTGATAATTCTGCTCTGGAATATTCAGCTCAGTCTCTATCTCTTCTGCCGGAACGTCTGTCGGCTGTGCCTCTTTTTCTTCTTCGGCTGGTAATTCCGGCAATGGCCGTTTGAGTTTCAAATGGTCATTTGCCGGATTCTCACGTATCTTACGGTCAAATTCTTCTCTGGATAGTTCTTCGGTAAAAATCGGATACTGTTGATCCCGAAGCACCACTCTTTCTTCTGACAGGAACTCAATCTCATAATCTTTCATTCCTATCGTAACAACAGAATCTACAGAAATATCGTAATCTTCCAGACCATTTCCCGATTCTGTCACCACTTCATTTGAACGTGTTGGATGTTCCACTTGGGTAACAAACGGATGGGATTCTGTTCCTATTATATTTTCGTCTATAATCGGTGTGGTAAGACTATATCTTCCATGCTGATAATCCAAAATATCTTGATACGCCTTTTGCATATCAGCATATCTTGTATCAAAATCAGCAGTATCCGCCAAAACCTCAGACATCTGTGAAACTAATTCTGTTACCCGTTCAGGTTCTGCCAACTGTGGAAGCAGTAATTTTACCGCTTCATAATAATCCGTTCCTGCCGGATACGGACGCATAACATTCTCTGGACAGTTATAATAGAAATGATAGATTTCCCCTGCAAGCACTCTTCTCTCATATTCAGGGATTCCTTCCAGTTCACACTTGGAAAGATACCTTCCTACGTCAATCAATTCTCCAATCCTTTTTGCAACCGCATTCCATTTCAGCAGTATTTTAGGAGAATCTTCCCCATATCCCCGGTGCAGTTTCAGTCCTTTTCCATCATGTTCTTCACCGATACCAGTTCCAGTCAAGATGGAAGACCTTCCCCCGACTCCATATTCATTTTTCAGGAACTTCACCGTATCTTCCATACTGTGTCCCTGTTTAAAATAACAGTAAATACGATACTTCCCTTGTGAAAAGCTTGAACCACTTTGAAGTGCCCGGTCAATAATTTCCTGCGTAAAAGAAAAAGTAGAAACATCTTCTACCGCTCTGTCATCAATTAACTGAAGCTGTCCATCAACACTCAAAAGTGTTTCTCTACTATCCTTCAATTCGCCCAGGACACGCATTCCGTCATAATACCCCGCAATTACATACCAGTCATAATATCCCTGCTCTATTCGATTCTCATATGTTCCTCGCCATATATGCAGCACATTTTTATACTTATCGAATCCTACTGCATCGCCATTTTCCAGTGTATACTCTGTCACGCCCGTTGGAAAAAGTGATTTCACATATTCCATCTGGGCTTTTCGTTCCTCATGGCTCTCATAAAAATCACTTATTTCCGCATTGGTTGCTTTTAAGTGTGGTGCAAAAAGGAGCAGTGATTTGATGATTTCGTCATTTGATAAAAATGCGATTTCATGATCTTCACTGCTCCTGTCATGCCATTTTAATTCTCCAGAATTTCGTTCCTCACGATTTCCTGTGCTCTCTGCCGGATATTGTTCATTCGCCCGATCCACTCCATCTGATCTCTGGCTTTCAATTCCTCCGTCACTCCCTCTTTCTCTGCCATCTGCTGGATAAGTGTTTCCATTCTCATCTGTGCTTCTTCCTCCGTCTGAAGCAGATGCTGATTCAAGGTTCCTGCTGTCAGAAGGTTCAGATACATTCCGTACCGATTCTTCATCAGATATTGATTTCGGAGATATGCGTACTTCCCAAGGTGAACTTCCTCTTCCTCTGGAATTGTAAGATTCGGCAGGAGATAATCTCCCTGTCTGCTGTATGTGATTGCTGCCATTGTCCTGTCTCCTTTCTGTTGTGGTTTCCTGTTTGTTATTCACATTATAATCTGCTGTTTTCCGTTCAACAAATGTGCGTTGCTTCCGCTCCTGTATCTGCAATTTTCGTATGGTGTCCGCAACTTCACCTAATGCCATTTCTGACATATCACTTGCTGCCACGCCAAAGAGATTGACCAGCTCTTTGGTATGAAACTCCCGGATATTCTGAAAATCCCTTGTCTCCAAATAGATTTCTGGTTTAATTCCACAACGAAAAAAAAGCATATAGGAAATACTGTTTGCAAGCAGTTGTTTCATTTTTAACCGGATATTGAACTTATCCATTTCTTCCAGCGGACTGTCCTGTGTCGCAAGCAAGATATCTTGAAGATAATCTCCAATATTATCTTCTGCAATGTTCAGAGATGCTTCCAGAATCACCATCGCAAACTCTTTTCTGTCTCCATCTGCCACGCCAAACGCATTTACCAAGGCTTCTTTTACAGATTTCTGTTGTTCTTCTGACACACTCCATAAAGAAACTGGACGCACCAGACGTTTGTATTTTCCTTCTCTGGTATCAGATACATCGAAATAATATTTTAACTTTAATCTATCGGAACTCTTATCAAATACCGCAATTCCTTTGGAATCCCGTTTTACCCACCGTCCAAACTTTTCATTCCATTTTTCCATAGGAAGTACTGCGGTTGCTTCTGGACGCTGCACATGAACTGTCTCTTATACACATCTGACGCTGCCGACGATCTTACG
>ENA-UAPO01000375-UAPO01000375.1-human-gut-metagenome-genome-assembly--contig:-NODE-375-length-22707-cov-19.631644_pt1 | contig 22707 bp, 18 predicted proteins | sample MGYA00243481_ERZ654579 | MGnify/ENA primary metagenome ERZ654579 (study PRJEB26926, sample SAMN06164546) | human gut metagenome | biome: ENVO:00009003; feature: ENVO:2100002; material: ENVO:00002003... | reverse complement strand
CTCTTCAGACTAATGAAGATCTATGCCTAATCCACACACTTTTACTGGTGACCCCGATAAATTCTACCAATCTGAACAGAGTCATTACCAGCAATGCCAATACATGCACCGAAAGGAGATACCCAAAAGCCTTAAAATATCGTTTCATTTTTATTCTACTTTAGAAATCGGGTGCAAAGTTAATAATTATATCCCAATAAAAGCAAAATTTCTAGCCTTATTCTGTCTATAAACAAATAATTATATGTAACTTTGCAGCCAAAATAACAAAACAAGACTTCGATAAGACATGAACATCAAGTACAACAAAGCCCTATGGCTCATCATCATCCTGGCTATCGTGATGATGATTCCATTCCTCGGACTCACAGATTTCAATACCAAGGGAGAGCCGCGCGAAGCAGTGGTTGCCTACACCATGCTGGAACATGGCAACTGGATTCTGCCTATCAACAACGGAGGTGACATCCCTTACAAACCGCCATTCTTCCACTGGTGCATCGCCTTCTTCAGCCTCTTCATCGGCCATGTGAATGAGTACACTTCACGCCTGCCGTCTGCCGTATCGCTGGTATTGATGAGCATCGGCGGTTTCGTTTTCTATGCCAAGCGAAAGGATACACAGACCAGCCTCATCGCAGCCATCCTCACGCTCACCGCCTTCGAGGTGCACCGTGCGGGTATGAACTGCCGTGTAGATATGATGAACACCGCCTTCATGGTGGGAGCCATGTATCTGCTCTACCGCTGGTGGGAGAAAGGAAAGCACCAGTTGCCTTGGCTCGCTATCCTCTGCATGAGTGGCGCTACGCTTACCAAAGGTCCTGTGGGCATCATTCTGCCTTGCTTTGTGATGGGCGTATTCATGCTTACCCAACGTGAGAACTTCTGGGGCATCGTATGGCGCATGGCTCTAACCGCCCTGCTCTCGCTCATCATCCCATTCTGCTGGTATTATGCTGCCTATCAGCAAGGCGGCGACGAGTTCCTGCGCCTGGTGAAGGAAGAGAACATCGACCGATTCATGGGCAAGATGGCATACGAATCGCACGAGAACCCAGCGTGGTACAACCTTCTCACGCTCATCACGGGCTGGTTGCCTTACACCTTATTATTATTGTTCTCGCTCTTCATTCTGCCATGGAAGAAGTTCTCGAAGACCCGTTTCCTTGAGAATGCGAAGAAGGCTACTCCGCTGCAGGTGTTCACCTGGCTCGCCTTCCTCCTGGTGCTCTTCTTCTACTGCATCCCAAAGAGCAAGCGCAGCGTTTATCTGCTGCCATGCTATCCGTTCATGGCCTATCTCATCGCCGAATACATCGTTTGGATGATGAAGGAGAAGATGGGAGCCTTGAAGGTTTATGCCGGGGTGATTGCTGCGATAACCCTGATTCTCAATATCGCCCTGCTGGTGGTAAAAAAGGGATGGGTGCCAGAAAGCATCTTCCACGGCAAGCATGCCATAGACAATATCGCCATGCTCCATGCGCTCGAAAACAACGATTTGCTCATCCCATGCAGCATCTTTATGGTTATCACTTTGGAGGGAGTTTACCTCATCTTCCGAGCACTCAAGAAGAAGAATTCAGGCAATATTGTTTCATATACTCTTGCCACCACCGTGGGGCTCTTCCTGATGCTCGACTCCAGTCTGCAGCCATCTGTGCTCAACACGAAGGCAGATAAGCATCTGGCGCCGGTTATCGAGAAGAAGTTTGATACCAGCAAACTCTATTCTTATATGTCGGTAGATATGCTGCATTTCTTCAGCCTCAACTTCTATCTGGGCGATAAGATCCAGCAGTTTGACAAGGTATTGCCACAGGATGGCGTGCTGATGATCCCGGAAGAACACATGCCTGATTTCCTTGAGAAATTCGGCAAGGACTACACCTTCCAGAAGGTTTGGGAAGTAAGAAAAACGGTAGAATGGCACAACAAGGTAGGTTTCTACCGATTCGTGAAGACTAGTGCCAATATTGCACTTAACAAGTGAGTAGTGATTAGTGATTAATGATTAGATACAAAAATAGCATCGGGATTATAAGTACCGATGCTATTTTTGTATCTATCAAATTGATATTCTTCTTATTTTCTTTCTTCGATAAGATTATACTCTTTCTTCGATGAAGTATCGTGGGCGACGCTTCACCTCGGTATAAATCTTGCCGATATAAACACCCGTAATGCCCACACCCGTGGTGATGATGCCACCGATAAACCACATGGAAACAAGCATAGAGGTCCAGCCCTGAATGGTCTTGCCCTGGAAATATTCTACCAAGGCAAAGATTATCATGATGACTGCTACCAAAGTCATCGCCAAACCCAGGAAGGTGATAAACCTAAGAGGGGCTACGGAGAACGAGGTGATGCCATCTATACTGAAACTCAGCATCTTGGTAAACGGATACTTACTCTCACCCGCCTCACGAGCCTTGCGGTCGTAATAGACGAATCCCTCACGGAAACCCAACTGGCGTACAATGGCTCTAAGGAAGAGATTGCGCTCTGAATACTGCATCAGCGCCTTCAGGGTGCGGTTGGTCATCATGCGGAAATCGGCATGATTGTAAACCGTCTCCTTATCCACACTCTGCATCAACTTATAAAAAGCCTGGGCGGTAAAGCGCTTGAAGAAGGTATCGGTCTTGCGCTCCTTGCGCACACCATAGATGATATCCTTGCCTTCCTGCACCTGGCGCACCATATCCACGATGACATTCTCATCGTCCTGCAGGTCGGCATCGATACTTACCATCGCATCACAATGGTCTACCGCAGCTTCCATACCTGCCCAGAGCGCATTCTGATGGCCCCGGTTATGCGACAGTTTGATGCCATGCACATATCCATGTTCCTTGGCAACATCCGAAATCATCTGCCAAGTATGGTCACGACTGCCATCGTCGACAAGCAGCAGTTCTGTGTCGGCATCAGTCTCTTTCTTAATCTTTCTGATCAATGCCCCCAGCACATCTAAGGTCTTAGGCAGCACTTCTTCCTCGTTATAACAAGGGATAACTATCAATATCTTCATTTGTAAGCCAGTATTTATTTAGATGCAAAAGTAACTCATTTTTTCTATTTAAACAAGAAAAACGTTTAATATTTTTTATTCTTGATATATATTTCCCGTTTTTCTCCATTCTTTCTTACCATTTCCACTTTACCTGTATCTCCAGATCGGTTTGCGAAGAGCGGGAGATTTCCTGCAAACCAGAAGAGATGTGAGAACGGTCGAAATAATCGGTTGTACCCAATTTGGCGATAAGCAGCAGATGGGAACCTATCTCAGAGCGTGCCACCAAGGCGTAACGGATGCCCTCGCCGTAGTAGCTGCCGAAACTCATCTGATAGAGCAGACCAGGCTCATAAGCATAGATACGGGAGGCTAAATCGGAAGTATGGAAATAGCCCAGACAGCCTCTCAACGTTCCTTTCAACTGCTTCTTCCATTTCCATTCCCATCCTATATGCTCGCTCACCATATAGCCTTTACTAAGCTCATCGCCCTCATTCTTCATCGTGCTTTCCGCCTGGCTCATCGTATAGTCGAAACTGGTTTTGGCGCTCCATCGTTTTTGGACTATTGTGGCATAGAGGCGCAGATGGCCGGTTGTGGTTCCCGCCTTATCCTTATAACGGAACCTTCCTCCTACCGTCAGGACTCTTGAGGGCTGGAAGAGAATATTCAGCAGATTATCCCAACTCTGAGTGCTCTCCCTGGTCTGATACTTAGGCCAGGCGAAATAGGCGAAATCGCTATAGGCTGTGATGCTCCAATGATGGGCAGGAATCCAGGTAAAGCCCAGATATACGCCGTTTTCATCCTGGACATCGCTCCCCTCAGAAAAGCTGTTGCTGAAGAGAGAATAGTAACGGGCAGAATAGAACCTATGGAGAGCCATGAGCGTGAAATGATCGGAACAGAGATAGGAGGCTGCATTGAGCGTGGCTATGGAACCGCAATCGCCCGTAGCCGTTTCGCCGGAGAGAGTGAGGCGATGGGAGATATAACCATAGCTGATGCTGGCATTCCAGAAGGCATTCCCCTCTGGAGCAAAACGCTTGTAAAGCTGGCTTTTATTGGGCGTGAGCGGCAGGGAGAAAGAGGTATAAAAGGCTGTACCTCCGATGTGCCAGCCCTGATGCCGGTAACTGATGTTGCCTCCCACAAGTGTATTGGATGCTACCTTCTGTTTAGCAATCTCATTCACCGTGCGATGCAAACCGGTCTTCAGGATGGTCTTGATGCCCCCGCCGCCAGCAGAAAGCGTAGCATCTATCTGTCGATAAGAAAGAAAGCCGGTCAGTTCGAGGCCCTTTAATAAGGTATAGGTGGCGGCGGCGCCTTGCAGATAATTGGCTGAAGAACGGGAGGAATGACCGCGGATGATGCAGGAAGATGATCTGCCCAAGGAGGTTAAGGCTGAGAGTTTGCCGAAGCCGAAATCATTATTGAGTATCAGTCCCAATCCTGCGTTCAGTCTGTATCTGCCCAGGGTGATATTCTTCCATCTGCCCAGGTTCTTTACCTGAAGATAAAAGGAATAGAAGTCGTAACCCATCGTGTTCCTGCCTCCGAAGAATGGTTCGCCGGCATCCTGAGAAGCTACGAATCCCAGTTTGACGGAATTGCCGTAGCGAAACTGGTAGCGCAGTCCGTGCTTGTAAGGATAACCCAGATAGCTGTCGGTTCCGCTCGCATCGCCCTTGCGCTCATAAAAAGGAACCTTCAGCATGCCCATCACCTCGTGCTTGCCATACTGGGCGATGTTTTTAAGACTGGGGAAAGCCGGCTTGCTCCCGTCATCGGCCACATAGAAGAAACAACTCATCAGCTGGCGCTGGTACCAGCCGATACTGCTTATCAGGGTAAGCTCGCTCATACTCTTCAGCTGTCCATAGCGGTAGATATAGAACAGGATGTCTTCTACCTGCGATGCAGTAAGAAACGGCATGCGCTCCAGTTCTTCTCTCGTTGCCGTATTCAGATTGACGGGATGCTGTGCCATCTCCTCCAAATCTTCTTCATAGTCCTGCCAGGCTACTTGCTCGAAATCTTCGGATGAAGAAAGGTCGGACAGCAGTTGCTGCCAAGGGGGCGAAGCGGAAAGAGAATCTTCGGGCGCGGCGCCCTGTTCTGAAAGAGAGGAAGATTGGGCTTGAGCCCATGAGGCACAGAAGATTTGGGAGCTGCCTACGAGAAACAGTTTCAACAAGAGGGATGTTATGGAATGGGCATGCTTCATCTGCAGTAGGCACTTCATTTATTAAATTAAGACAAAGTTACTGCTAAAATATGAAAAAGAGAAAGAAAAAGCCAAGAATCTTTCTCAAATTGAGAAATAATCTGTAATTTTGCGGCGTAATTAGTAACACAAAGGGGCTTACACCTCTTTATATATAGAAGAAGCTCCACGAAGAAAAGGAGCTGGACAAAGAACTTTGAGGAGATTTACATGAAACAGAAAATATGCTTTTTACTGGCGATGCTCTTCTGCATCACCCTGCAAACCATGGCGCAGACCGATGGCGACAACCCTGAAGACAGAGAGGTGGACATGGATACTCCTACCTTTGAACCGATGGTGAAGGTAGGAAAAGTGCTCCTGGATCATGACAGCGTGCAATATGTTCAGGTGAACAACGTGTACGTTTATCCGCAGCCGGTATTCAAGAACGCCAAGGAACGAATGGCTTACAACCGTTTGGTATACAACATCAAGAAGGTGCTGCCGATAGCCAAAGAGGTAAGAAAGATTATCATCGAAACGGGTGATTATCTGGAAACGCTGCCTAACAAGAAGGCGAAGGATGCACACATGAAACTGGTGGAGAAAGGTATCAAACAGGAATATACCCCAAGAATGAAGAAACTCACCTATGCACAGGGAAAGCTCTGCATCAAACTGGTGTATCGTGAGTGCAATTCCTCATCTTATCACCTGATTCAAGCCTTTTTGGGTCCTATCCGTGCCGGATTCTATCAGGCATTTGCAAGCCTCTTCGGCGCCAGCCTCAACAAGAAGTACGACCCGAACGGCGTTGACAGATTAACAGAAAGAGTGGTAAGACAGGTAGAATCGGGGCAGATTTAACCAGCTCATCTTATTCAGAAAGCCCATACACTTAGGTATAAAAGCATTTCCAGTTAATAGGAATTGCTTTTATACCTAAGTTTTTTTGTTGATACAAGCAGAAGAAATCTCCGTTCATAGACATTGAACCGCCGTTCAAAGACATTGAATGTCGGTTCAAAGACACTGAACGGCGGTTCAACGTCTATGAACGAAGATTTAAACAGGCTGAAAAAAGAAATGTTCCTAAGAAAAGCAACAACTTTTCCTAGGAACATTTCCTTTTATATTCGAATGGGATGCCCACCTATTCCTCAGTATAAAGCACCTGAATCATGGTCTGACCAACCGCCTTAAGCACATTCTTATCCAGATGAGCCATATCATCGCTCACGGTGTGCCAGGTAGGACCGAAACTGCTCTGCTGGCAGTCTGGATAATAAGCTATCACATCTACAGTAGGAATCTTAGCCTTCTCGTTGACCGGAATATGATCATCAGTAATCATTCCGCCATCGCTCTTAGGGAAGTAAGAGCCAAAACCAGCCTGACGGGCTGCAGCCCAAACCTTCTTCACGATGCCACCCGCATACTGCATAGACATGCCTTCACGATAGAACTTGGCTCCCTGTCCGCCCACCATATCGAGGAGGATTCCGAAACGTGGATTATATCCCTCAGGCTTGTTCTCGCTCCAGTACTGGGCACCCAATGCCCAAGTATCGCCATCGTCCTGAACATCAGCCCACTGAGGTGTTCCCCAGTCTTCGGTATCGAAACATACGAAATCTACGCCGATGTTAGGATTCAGCTTCTTGTCAGCCTGCAGCTGGCGGGCAATCTCCAACATGACGGCTACTCCGCTGGCTCCATCGTTGGCAGCCATTACAGGCTTGCGCCAGTTGGTACTGTCGGGGTCGTTGTCTGCCCAAGGACGGCTGTCCCAATGGGCACAGAGCAAGATGCGGGTTTCAGCCTTCGGGTTGTAATGGGCGATGATATTGGTATTCTTCAGGATGGTACCATCATAGCCCTTGAGATCAGCCTTCTGGGTTTCTACCTCGCAACCAAACTGCTTGAACTTGCTCACAATCCATTCGCCACACTTGTCGTGCGCCTCGCTGTTCATGACGCGAGGACCAAAATCGCATTGTGCGGCACAATAAGCCAACGCCGAATCGGCATTAAAGGCAGGACCTACAGGATTCAGCTTCTCTGCTTCCTCTACCTCCTGGATTTCCGGCGAACTGGTGTTGGCATTCTTATAGCTGATAGCTCCAGCTACCACTCCGGCAGCAACTACCAAGCCTAAAATTATCTTCATTTTCTTCGTCATAACATTAATGTTTAAAGTTCTGCACCTGCGTCATCACTCTGAGCCAGTTGCCTCCCCAAATCTTGACAATATCCTGCTCGCTATATTTGCGGCGCAACAGCTGGAGGGTGAAATTGATGAGTTCAGAAGAGTCGGCGAGCCCCCGGATGCCGCCGTCTCCATCAAAGTCGGTACCCAGACCTACGTGGTCGATACCCATCACATCGATGGCATGCTCAAGATGGGCGATAGCGTCCATGATGTCGGCTTCACCCTCTTTACGCAGGAATCCGTGATAGAGCGTGGTATGAGCCACACCACCCTTTGCTGCGAGGGCACGCATCTGGTCATCGGTCAGATTGCGAGGCACATCGCAGAGCGCACGGCTGCTGCTATGGCTGCAGACAATAGGAGTCTGGCTGATATCAAGTGCATCGTAGAAACTCTTCTCGCCACCATGACTCAAATCTACCATGATGCCCAGGCGGTTCATCTCATGAATCACCTTCTCGCCAAAACTGCTCACACCATTATGGGTATTGCAGCCGCGGGCACTATCGCAGATATCATTATCACCATTATGGCAGAGCGTGATATAAACGATGCCGCGCTGGGCGAAATGCTTCACGTTACTGATATCGTGCTCCAGGGCGAGACCGTTCTCGATGCCGAGCATGATGCTCTTTCTGCCCTTCCGCTTATCGCTGTAAAGATCGGCAGGAGTGCGGGCTATGCTGAGATACTGACTGTTCTTGCTTACAATCTCTTCTATCTTGTCGAAGATGAGGTCGGCATACTGCGCAGGTCCCTTTACATCGAAAGCCACCTTGCTGCTGAAGCTCTCGCCTATCTGAGGCTGTGGCAGGTAAGCTACCATCGTGGTAGCATCCTGATGACCATCGGTCATCTTATGGAGATCAACCAGGATGCGGGAATCGCGATGATCAAACTTGATGCCCTGAGGGAAGAACATCGGAGTATCACAATGGGTATCGAGCGTAAGGATGCGCTTATGCAACTGCTTGGCTGCATAAAAGTTGTTAGCCTGATTAACCAGCCACTGGAAAATCTTCAATCCTTCTTCTTCCAGCCATTCCGGATGCCATTGCACACCGAGAATCTGCTTATATTCGCTACTCTCTACAGCCTCTATAATATGGTCGGAAGATTTGGCGATGGTGCGCAGATGATTGCCTGGCTCGCTTACCGCCTGATGGTGGAACGAGTTGACAAAGATCTTCTCCTTATTATATATATTATATAAGGTGGAATCTTTCCTGATTTCTACGATGTGGGTAGGTTCAGTACGGTCGGCATCCTGGCTGTGTTTTACCAGCTGCTTGATATCCTGACACACCTTTCCGCCCAGCGCAATGGCGAGGGTCTGGATGCCCCGACAGATGCCAAGCATCGGAATCTGGCGGTTGAAAGCCAATCGGGTAATCATCAGTTCGGCAGCATCACGTTCCTGATTGATGTTGTGAAGACGGGGAGAAGGCTCTTCGCCCATCCACAGCGGATTATGGTCGCCGCCACCCGTCAGAATCAATCCATCAAGATGCTCCAGGGTATTGACGATGACCTGAGCATCGGCAACAGGAGGAATAATGACCGGCGTACCGCCAGCCGCTATTACCTGCTTATAATAACGGTCGCGAAGCGTAGCATCGATACCTTCATAATTGGCAGTAAGGCCAATTACAGGCTGATGCTTCGCTTCGGGAAATCTAGAGTATGCATCCTGGAGATGCGACTCTAAGTCAAATGTTTCCATTTGTTTATCTTTCAAAAAATAATGATTCAAGATCTTCTAAAAATCGTACTCAGGTATGGAGACTCTTATTAATCTTCATCGAGAAGTACAGGAATCTCACGCTTGATGCTCTGCTCAAGAGAGATAAGCGTTTCGGTAGAAACCACACCAGGGATAGCCTGAAGCTTATTGTTGAGCAGATCCATGAGCTGCTCGTTGTCGCGGGCATAAAGCTTGATCAGCATGGTGTATGAACCGGTTGTAAAGTGGCACTCTACGATTTCAGGAATGTTCTGCAAGCGCTCTACCACCTTTTTATACATATTACCGCGCTCCAAGTTCAAGCCTACATAAGTGCAGGTAGAATAGCCCAGGCTTTTAGGGTTTACATCAAAACCGCTACCGGTGATGAAACCATCCTCCATCAAGTGCTGAACGCGCTGATGGATGGCAGCACGAGACACGCCACATTCTGCGGCTACGTCTTTGAAAGGAATACGGGCATTCTTGGAAAGGATGCCGAGAATCTTTCTGTCTAGATTGTCTATTTTCTCCATTTCGTTTTGTTTTATATTATTCTATTTATAAGGTACTTTGCTATACCAGATAGCAAAATTAATAAAATCTATTGAAACTGCAAACAAAATGCACGAATATTTTGCAATATCCGTGCATTTTGTTGTTTTTTATACTGTTTTTAACCAAAAACCTTGGCATTTTGCTACTTTTAGTAGAAAAATCATACGCTTATCTGATAACCTCGGAAAAGTAATGATCACGCAAAGGTTTCACCACTTTATCACCCGACAAAACTATCTGCTGTGGACAGACTGTTGCATCTTGCGTATTGATATCCGAAAGAACTTCCTCGTTAAAAAAGAGCCAAAGATAACACTCTATCCTTGGCTCTTACCTTATTATATTTTAGTAGTAATTACTTGTTGAAATGAATTCAGTAATTACTTTCTCCTCTTTGAATGCGCAGCTTTCTTGGCTGCAGGTTTAACAACCTTCTTCTCTGCTCCTACGGCTACATCTTCCTTCAACTCGCCAGCAGGCTCAGCCTTAACCTCAGGCTTTACGATGCTGACAAGCTCTAGGTCGAACACCAAAGTAGAGTATGGAGGAATCTGACCAGCCTGACGCTCGCCGTAAGCCAACTCGTAAGGAATGTAAACCTGCCACTTACTGCCCACAGGCATCAGAGTAAGCGCCTCGGTCCAACCCTTGATCAAGCCATTGGCACGGAACTTATCTGTCTTGCTGCCACCATGCTTGGATGTAGCATCAAAAACGGTACCATCAATCAGACGACCCTCGTAGATAACCTCTACCTCATCGCTTGCCTTAGGCACCTCGCCATGACCTTCGGTAATCACCTTATACTGCAAACCGCTAGGCAACACCTTTACACCAGGTTTCTTGGCATTAGCAGCAAGGAACTTCTCGCCGGCACCAGCCAAAGCTTCCTTCTGGAAATCGGCAGCAGCCTTAGTAGTAAAGAATGTTGTATCATTAGCCAAAGCTGCGATAAAACCATTCTGGAACATAGCATGGCTGATAGAATCGCCTGTACTCTTCAACTCTTCCTTTGTGCCAGGATATACGCGCTTCTCTACCAGTTTGGCAACCTCCATACCTGCAGAATAAGCTACGGTCTTAGGATTGATTCCCATGGCAAGCGCATCCTTGTAACCACGAAGGAAATTCTCCATATAGGCAGTATCTACCTGAAAACTCTGCTGGATATAAGGAATCAGTCCACGAGTGGCATTCATACCAGCTACATAACTCAAAGAATCGGCTGATGATTTCAACTCAACAAGAGTAGCCGCCTTCTTAACCTTCTTCTTGCTTGCAGCACTAGCTGTAAACAAAGAAGCACCCGCCACGAGGACGAGTGCTGTCATTAATATTTTCTTCATTTATTAGTCCTCTATAAAAATGAGTTCCCACAAAAATTACTTGCCACCAACTGAAATCAACTCAATCTTGAAGATCAATACAGAGAATGGCTTGATCTGACCCTGCTCGCGCTCACCATAAGCCAACTGCTGAGGAATGTAAACCTCCCAAACAGAACCTGCTGGCATGTGAACCAAAGCATCAGTCCAACCCTTGATAACCTGGTTAGCACGGAGATCTACGGCCTGACCACGCTTGAAAGAAGAATCGAATACCTTGCCGTCGATTGTCTTACCCTCGTAGTTAACCTTTACCATAGAAGTATCCTTTGGCATAGGGCCGTTACCCTCCTTGATTACCTTGTACTGAACACCTGAAGGCAGAGTAACAACTCCTGGCTTCTTCTTGTTGGCAGCGAGGAACTTCTCACCAGCAACCTTGTTAGGACCATATTCCTTCTCCATGTTCTTAGCCTTGATAGCCATCATCTTAGCCTGAGCTATCTGAGCAGCCTGCTCAACAGTCATCAAGCCCTTCTTGCCTGTAGTACCTGTGATGAAACCAGCCATGAAGTTCTTCAGAGAGATAGACTTTGTAGAATCCTCACCGAATACCTCGTGATTGATGCCCTTAACCATCTGGTTAGAGATCTGCTGACCAATCTGGATACCTGCATAGTAAGCAGCCTTCTTCTTGTCGTCACCAGCGTTGGCACCATCGTTAAGACCCTTGATGAAATCATCCATGTAAGCAGTATCAACGCCCATGCGCTCTACCATAAACTCCTTCAGACCCTGAGTCTGAGACATACCCATAGCATAGCTCATAGTATCTACATCAGTCTTGAGATCTGCCTTAGGAGTAGAATTGCCACAACCTACAAATGTAGCAGCAGCACAAGCCACGAGGGCTCCGAAAAATAACTTTTTCATTTCCTTATTTATATTTTAAATCTTTATTTTTATCTATTATATTCCAGGATTGCCTTTACTTCATTTAAATATATCTACTAACAGATTACTTAACGGCAACGAGTTCTACATCGAAAATCAATGCAGAGAATGGAGGGATAGATGCACCTGCACCACGCTCGCCATAACCCAACTGATAAGGGATGAAGAAACGGAACTTGGCACCCTCGGTCATGAGCTGAAGACCCTCTGTCCAACCAGCGATAACCTGGTTCAATGGGAAGGTAGCAGTCTGACCACGGTCGTAAGAACTGTCAAACTTAGTACCGTCGATAAGCGTTCCCTCATAGTGGCACTCTACCTGATCGGTAGCCTTAGGAGCCTTACCATTACCCTCGCGCAAAACCTGATACTGCAAACCGCTCTTAGTAGTGATGATACCATCCTTCTTGCCGTTCTCGGCGAGGAACTTCTCACCAGCTTCCTTAGCAACCTTACCCTTCTCGGCAGCAGCAGCCTGAGCCTTAGCCTCCTGCTCAGCAAAGAAGTTCTGTACCAACTCCTGAGCCTCCTGCTCGCCGAGCTGAAGCTTACCTGCGATGGCATCCTTTACGGCCTGTGCAAAATCATCAATATTCAAACTCTCTGCACCCATAGAAGCCAACTGGCGACCGATGCCGATGCCCAAAGCATAACTTACTTTATCCATAAAATTTATTTATAATAATGTATTAATAATCTTAAAATGTACTTTTTGTCCTTAAAACGAGTGCAAAGATAACATTTTTCTCGCTTAAAACGATGTTATTTGCAGAAAAATTGCTAAATTTGTGCATTCTTAATAAAAAGATTAAGAAAATATGAATAATTAAAACGTGATAAGATGAAGAAACTCGTATTTTTAACCGGTGCAGGCATGTCTGTGGAGAGTGGTTTCAAAACTTTCCGTGGCAATGATGGATTATGGGAAAACTATCCTGTAGAACAGATAGCTACCCATGAGGGATGGGAAGCTGACCCTACCCTAGTAACAAACTTCTATAATATGTTGCGCCATAAACTCTATGCTGCACAACCTAACGAGGGGCATAAACTTATCAAGGAACTGGAAAAAGACTTCGATGTGACGGTAATCACCCAGAATGTAGATAATCTGCATGAGAAGGCAGGTTCCAAGAATGTAATCCATCTGCATGGCGAACTATCAAAGGTTTGCTCTTCACGCGACCCTTACGACTATCGCTACATCAAGGAATTACCTGAGGATGACTGCGAGGTAAAACCTGGAACCGAAGCTGGAGATGGAAGCCTGTTGCGCCCATTTATCGTTTTCTTCGGCGAAAGCGTTCCTATGATTGAGCCGGCAGCCGAAGCTGTACAGCAAGCCGATATCTTCGTCATTATCGGAACCTCACTCAACGTTTATCCTGCTGCAGGTCTGATTTCATATACCAAGCCTCACATTCCTATCTATCTGATAGACCCGGGTGCCGTAAACACCAATGGATATTACAAGATAGAGCACATCATGAAAGGGGCTTCAGATGGTATGAAGGAACTGAAGGAAATATTGGAAAAATAAAAACATTCAGAATACCTAAACAACAAAAGCAAACGGGGAAGCATCCATTGATACTTCCCCGTTTGCTTTTATTACTTTAATTTCTTTCTATCAATAACATTCTGCATTACACAGCCTCAGATGTTCTGACTCCCATGCGAGCCTCGGCGACATTAACCACATAATCACCCAGTTTTTCGCATTCCTGAATGATATCCATATACAATGTACCTACACCATAGGTATAAAGATGGTTATCCACATCATCCAGGTTCTGGTTTCTCAACTGAGTACGATAATTATTAATCTCAGTCTCGATATTGTACGTATGGTTGAGACTGATAGAATGGCGTTCATGAGCAAACATATAGTTCATCTGAGTCAGCGCCTCATCTACCAACTTAAACATCTGATGAATGTTTTCACTCTGCTTGGCAGTAAACTCCTCCTTGTTTTCACCCTTGCGCTTAATGGTGCGGGCAAGATTAAAGCAACTGTCACCAATACTCTCGATTTCAGAAATCTCACGCAACATCGCACGGATCTTCGCCTTGGTATCATCACTCAGATGAGCATCGCTCACCTGATCAAGATACTTGGCAATCTCTATCTCCATATTATCAGAAATACCCTCATACTTCTCGATATGCTCATAGAGTTTGTCGAAAGTCTTGGAATCCTGAGTATCCAGCAACTCTCTCACCATACTAAACATACGATGGATACGCTCGCCGAAACTGCCGATTTCCTGCTGTGCCTCGAAGACAGAAAGTTCTGGGGTCTTCATGATGCCAGCCTGGATAAAGCGCAAACGGAAATCTTCATCCTCCTTATCTGCCTTAGGCTTGATAAGTTTGCAGACAACTTTTTCCAACTGTGGGATAAACCAAATCAGAACGCCCGTGTTGCAAACATTGAAACAGGTATGGAACATCGCCAAAACAATTGGCAACAACTTTGCCTTCTGTGCCGCAGACATACCACCATCAGGATCATACCCCACGATAGAGCAAACGAAATCTACAAATGGATAGAACAGGCAGAGAACCCAGATTACACCAAAGACATTGAATACCAGATGGGCCAAGGCTGCACGACGAGCCTGGGCATTGGCACCCAAAGCGGCAAGATTGGCTGTAGCGGTAGTTCCGATATTCTCACCCATCACCAAGGCAATACCCAGATAGATAGGGAGTACACCCGTAGAACAGAGTAAGATGGTGATGGCCATCACAGCTGCCGAACTCTGTACGATACAGGTTATAAGTGTACCAATCAGGAGGAAGACCACAATCGTAAAATGACTCTTCGTATCAAAAGATCCAAAGAAATCGATAACCGCCGGATTATGTTCCAGATCGAGAGCCTTACCCGCACTACTCAACAGAACGAGCGAGAAGAAGAGGAAGGCGATACCAAAAAGGAAATCTCCGAAATAACGGCGCTTCTTACTATAAATCAGCATAATGCCGAGGAAGAACGCAGGGAATACGACAATCGTTAAATCTACATTATAACCCAGCGACATAATCCAAGCCGTAAACGTGGTACCAATGTTGGCACCCATAATAACGGAAATTGCTTGGGCTAAGGTCAGCAAACCTGCATTTACAAAAGAAACCGTCATAACGGTAGTTGCAGAGGAACTCTGAACGGCACAGGTAATAAAGGTACCTGTAAGCATTCCCGTAAATCGGTTGGTTGTCATAGCGCCCAAAATGTGGCGCAACTGAGATCCTGCCATCTTCTGCAAGGCCTCACTCATCACCTTCATACCATAGATGAGCAAAGCTAAAGAACCGAGAATCTGAAAAAAAATCACAAGATATTGACTTGTATCCATATTCATTTGTATTTGTGGAAATGTTTGTTACGTTTCGGTTGCAAAAATAATAAGAATTTCCCTTATTCCGAAATATTTATTACGAATATTTTAAATTGTAACAGCATTGTAATATTGATGGCAAAAAGCATCTGTAATCGCCCATGCTTAATAGAAGAAAAAAGAAATGGCAGATGTATGCCCATATCATTGCATGGAACAACATCTGCCATTCGTTAATAGGATTTGATTCTACTACCTATCTTATTCCTGTCTGAACATCAAATAAGACGCTTTTCCCGTACCACTCATAGATGGAGAGACATCCGTCTTCAACTCACCTGCTGAGCCAACCATCGGGAATTGATAAACATGATAGCCAGTAGCTGTATTGGTAACAATCACCATATCATTGAAACTTTCCCCATTTTTATCCGTACCTGTAAAGTTCTGGATAAAAGAAATGTTCTCACCCTCGGCAAAGGTCTTCACCAAACAATCCTCGCCTGTAGTAACCTTGTGCATATACAACTTGTTGTCTATAGCATAGTAGATGACAGAGGCAGTCTGAGGAGAAGCCATAATCTTTGCATGATTCAAAGGACTATCCGCAGCAAATTCAGAATATTTAGCCTTACATACAAAAGGAGGGGAAGTAGAAACATCAGCTACATAATACTTACCATCCTCGCCACTCTTTGCAACAATATAGAATTCAGCAGAAAAACCGCCAATATGCGGAACGACAGCAGAAACCTGCATGTCTTTATCTTTGAATTCTGTAAAGTCACCGCCAGAGAGAGATGGAGCATTTTTCACCGTTCCATCAGAGCTGCAATTTACAATCATCTGATTCTTCATATCATAAGCAAACTCAACCATAAAGCCTAATACTAACGAAGGATACAACTCATAATCGCCTGCTCCTTGATAGCCCCATTTGCCTATCTCGGAACCCATCGCATGAAGTTTGCCATTGTTTATCAAATAACAATGATCAATATCCAAACCTTGGTCACGGAAAGAAGAATCAATGAAAAGCTGACTGAAATTTATATGAGAAGGAGCCTCATAAAACTCTTGCTCCAAATTCTTCAACAAACTGAAGTCACTACCATTCAAGGTGATGAAATCCTGGGTTGACATGATATGATAAGCAGAGAGTCCTGTTTCCTTGGTAGTTGTACCATTCGTATTTTCCTCCTCATGATTATACGAAGCATTGAGGAACACCATACCGACAGGAGAGCCCTTCAGAGGTTCCATGCCCAGAGAAGAGGTCAGGAAATCATTGACGGTCTTCTGACCATCCAAAGAATAGTAATCGAAATCAGTTCCGCCAGACACTTCTTTCATGACATACCATCCGCTTGTTACGTCGGAAGCTGTTACCGTAAGAGGAGCCTCAACTGAACGGAAAACTCCATTCGACTGATTGGTCACCTGATAATACAATGTATATTTACCCTCTTTCAGATTGACAGGAACATCTAGAATACGCTCCTGTGACAATGTATCCTTCGTTACATTATAAGTACCACTAGAAAGAGTATACCAGAGGTAAGTGAAATTATCCCCTTCACCACCTTTCATCTGAGGCTCTATCTTCAATACATCATTTACCTTGACCGTGGCTCCTTCCATGGAACCCAAAACTACGCCAGCGGCATCATCTTCCGAGATATAGTCGTAGTTACCCTTGTCTTCATAACAACTTGTAAACAGCCCCAAGGCCATTGACAAGCAGAGCAACATTTTTGTTATTCTTTTGTTTGTCATAATCTTCTAAACTTTAAGTTTCTATCCTCACTTTACGAATGTCAAGAGACTATTCCCAAACATAAGGATTCTCAAATTCTACAAGTGTACCATCTGCCTCTTGCAAAGGTTGGTCATGAGTGGAATTGTATTCAAACATCTTAGACTTCAACTTACCATTCAAATAGATGAGATAGTCATAGTCCTCAGGCACCTCATCAAAATTGGTAATACCTGTAACGTCAATGATAAAGCGCATCTTGACCGTACCCCAACTTGCACCGAAAGCATAATACCAGGCCTTCCAGTTGGTAGGTTTCATCGCCTGAGAAGAGAAAGAAATGACCGTGCTGTCTTGTTCCACAACTCCCAAACCGAAATTATCATTAGGGCGTATGCCTATCTTCAAATTAACAGTCTGTGTATCCAAACTCTGGTCTTTCAACAAGATGATAGGCAATTTTACCTCGCTCTTGCCTGCAGGAATCACCATCGCCTGTTTCATCTCATCAGTATCAAAACCCAGGTAATGCACACCAGCCTGAGCTGCGCCAGCCTCTCCTGCATTTTCCTGATAAAGCGTAAAAGCCCTATCTACATCGGAAACTGGCCCCATCGCATGTACCGTGATATCGACAGAACTTCTATCCCCGTCATCTTCTGCATAGAAGAACGAGAAATTGATGTCATCATTCGCAAAAAACAAGGCAGGTTGCCCCTCGTATGCCATCGGCTCGTTTTCCGAGCAGGAAGCCAAGGTCAATATTCCCAAGGCTGCCATCAGAATAAATATATATTTCTTCATGTTTTAATCTACATTTTTGATTGGAATATTACTCAAAAAGAATGGTAACATTACTCATACATGGTTTGACTCTTTGGCTTTGGCAATTGGTAAGCCCCTACAGGAACCGTATAGCTTGTAGGCCAAGAATAAGCCGAATAATTATGCTTTTTGTAGAAGAAGAACATTTGTCCCTCGCCCATGAACTCCTTGCGCCATTCCTTCTCCATACGAGATACCACAACAGGCTCACTGGTCAAAGTCTCATCAAGAGAAGCATCCAAACCACGAGATAGTCGCCATGTGGCAAAATAAGGTTTCATCTCTGTAAGCGACGCATCCTCAAACAAGATGAAATACATCTCGCTCAGGCGCATCACTGGCATCGTGTTGTAACCATACCAAGAACCATTGTGTTGGTATTTGAGAAAATGATAGTCTGACACTGAGGCATTGTCAGCCATCTGATTCTTCCAGTAGCGACTTCCCTTAAAACGGATATCATCAGGATTAAGAGTTGACTCGTAAGCCGTTTTTACATATTCTTCCTTTTGGGTGAAAAGAGGGTGTGAATTGGAATAGTACTCCTGATAGATGTCATCCTGGAAACTTGAGTTATAGACACCATAGAGCTGCTCCATCTTCATGGTCAGATTGGCATTGCTATGAGCTGAATAATAAGCCTCATCACAAAGAGTGAACACCTGCTTCCCTGCCTTGTCTTTGGCCTCTATCACCTTCTTGGCATATTCTACCGCCTTCTCCTTATCACCTATCCAATAATAATAACGAGCCTTTGCTCCTATCACTGCCCAATAATTGAAATGCAACTGACGATAGATTTCATTCTCGCTCAAATCAACATCGGTATCGTCTGCATCATCTGAACGGTCTGGGTCGTCTGCACTCGCCTTGGTTTCCACGATAGGATCAGATACAGCAAGAAGACTCTCTGCCTTGTCCAGGTCGGAGAGAATATCGGCTTTTACCGCATCATAAGATTCCGACTTCAGTTTTGCCACATCATTGGTCAATTCCTTGACGTATGGGATACACAACTGAGAACCATCAGCACCATCAGGCATAGGACCATAGAATCTCAGCAAGTCCAAATGCAGGAAGGCACGCAAACCATAAAGTTCTCCTTCCATCATCTGGCGCTGGGTACCAGAGAAGCTGACAGAAGAGCCCTGCAAGTTGGTCAGGATATTGTTGATCTGTGCGATAGCAGTATAATAGTTTGACCATAGGTCGTCCAATGTTGTCTCCACATTAGAATTAGTATAGTCATTCTTCGCCAAATAGAAGGCTGAAGGATCGGTTCTCTCTGAAGGAGAGGCCCAGGTATGCGCCAGGAACTCTGGCACAAACATAGATGCCTGGACACCATAAAGAGGCTTCTGTCCCAAGAGGATATATACGCCAGACATCGCATTGCGATAACCAGCCTCGGAAGAGAACAAATCTCCCTCTCTCACTTCGGTCTTAGGACTTACATCCAGCCAGTCGCTGCAACTGGTCAATGAGGAAGCTGCTCCCAAGAGAAGCAACATTGAATATATTGTCTTTTTCATCACGTTCTGTTTTACATTAATAATCCTTTTAGAATCTCAAAGTCAAAGAGAAAGTATAAGTACGGGCGTATGGATAATCGGTACCACGCTCACGCTTGACACTTGACATATACAACAAATCCTCTGCATATCCTGCAATAGATACATACTCAAATGGCAGATGCACCTTCTTGAGCCAAGTAGCAGGAAGATCATAGCTTAAGGAAAGAGTATTCAGACGCAAGGTATTCTCATCCTCCACAAAACGGCTTGTTGCGTATGTCGTAGAGAAGTCGTTGATTGCCTTGTATCGTGCATTTGTATTCTCCGGACTCCAGCGGTCATAAAGAGCACGTCTGTCGCTATTGTTGTAAGGATAGTTATTCTCTATCTTACTTGCTAAAGTACTATTGTATATCTGACCGCCGAAGCGATAACTGAAAATGGCGCTCAACTGCCATCCCTGATAACGCAAGCGAGTATTAAATGTACCTTGGTACTTTGGTTCACTGATACCACAAGCCACCTTGTCCTTGCTATCCCAAACATAGGTAAGCGTACCATCCTTCTTTACATAGATTTCCTTACCATTACTTGGATCAATGCCCTGGCTGCGAACTGCGAAAATCGTATTGATACTCTCGCCTTCCTTATACATGAAACTTGGATTTACATCCTCTTCATTCTCCATCAAGGAATTCAAGTATTCCAAATAATTGCTTATTTTCTTAATTTTGTTGACATTATGTATCATGGTTCCACCAACAGACCAGATTACCTGTCTCTTGGTATCACGAATAAGATAGGCATTGGCACCCAATTCGAATCCGCGATTCTCTACTTGTCCCACATTTCCTTTGAAACTGCTGAAACCTGCAGAAGTTGGCAGGTTGACATCAGAAAGCAAATCATCGGTCAACTTGTTGTAATAGTCAAAATTCAAGGCAAACCGATTCTTGATGAGTTCCAAATCAAAACCCACGTTCCACTGCTTGGTTTTTTGCCATTTCAATTCAGAGTTGCCTATACCCATCAATTTGACACCATACAAGCCATTGAAGTTATAGCCATCAATAGTATTATAGCTGGTGAGAGCCTGATATGGAGAGAAGGATTGCGAACCACTCGTACCATAACTCAAGCGAAGACGAGCCACATTGATGAAGTTATTTCCCTTGAGGAAATGCTCATTATGGATATTCCAACCAGCACCTATGCTAAAGAAAGGAGCAAAACGATTGTCCTTACCAAACTGAGATGAACCCTCCGTCTTGAATGTTCCATCTACGAAATAACGGTCTGCATATGTGTAATTGAAATTTCCTGTTACACCGACACGGCGTACCGTACTTTCATAGCCATATGGAGTAGTACCCTGAGCATAAGCGGTAGCTGCACCCAAGAATGCCATATTGTTATTGGTGATACCTTCTGCCTGGAAAGAGTAGTCTTCAGACTTGGTCTGTGCCAAAGTATATCCCAAACCCACATAAAGAGAATGTAAGTCGGCAAATGTCTTGGAATAGTTGGCTGTTATATTCAGCTCATACTGGCTATTCTCACCGGTACCATATGTATAAGTACCCTTCCGACCATACTCAGAAGTAGCATAATCGTCGAAGGCAGTATTCTCTGCTGGTACATAGACATCACTTCTGTTTTTTTCGCTGGTCACTCCTAAGGAACCACGCATGAAGAAAGCATCATTAAGGTGCCATTCTATAGCAAAGTTGTTGGTAATGGAGGTATATTTGCTCTCATTCTTCTGAGGCAACATTGCATTATAGAGAGGATTATAGACCGTGACGCGAGAGTAGCCCAAGGAAGGGTAAGAGGTATCGTCCTCCAATTTCTTGGCATAATTACCATCAGTTCCAAATGGAGTATAATAAGAATTTACAGAAGTATAGTCGCTGAACGAGCCGTATGGAGAATTCTTGGATGTGTTACTGGAAATCTGAAGGTCGTTCTGGAACGTAAGGTTCTTATATTTATAAGACAAGAATACGCCACCCGTGAATGTATTGCGGGCAGATCCCTTCATTGCACCATTAATATCATTGTAAAGCAAATTGCCAGAATAGCGGAACACATCATCTCCACCCTCTACGCGCAAACTATGCTTATGACCGACACCGGTACGAATAGGATACTTAAGCCAATAAGTATCAATACCTCTGGCAGCATTCATCATTCGGGCATTGTAGAGATTGTCAAGACTCTGCTGTCTCTTGGCATCATCGGCAGCGGTATAGAGACCAGCCTGCTTCTCGTATTTCAGTTTCTCATCAGCATTCATCAAGTTATAGCCAGTAAGATCTGGAGCCTCAACAGTCAAGGTTCCTTTATAGGTAACACGCAGACGACCACTCTCTGGTTTCTTGGTTGTAATAACCACAACACCATTGGCACCACGTGTACCATAAAGCGCTGTAGCAGAAGCATCCTTCAAGAGGGTAATGCTCTCTACCTGATTTTCATCCAAATCGTTGAAACGCTCCAAACTTACTTCAAAGCCATCCATGATAAAGAGCGGAAGATTGCTGGATACCTTATTGCTGGAATTGTTTTGCATACTCTTCACGTCAGTTCCTAAAGCAGTGGAACCACGCATGGTAATATCAGGCATTTTGTTTGGGTCACTACCTATCAAATCGTTGGTCACGATATTGAAACTTGGATCCACATTAGAAAGTGAAGACAAAAGATTGGAGTTACCTGCCAATTTCAAATCCTTGGAAGTAACAGTCTTGGCAGAGCCCGTATAGGTCTCTCGACGCTTATTGAACATACCTGTCACAACGACTTCCTTCAAAGAAGAAGCACCGTCCTTCAACCTGATAACCAGATTGCGGAAATCCTCCTGACATCTGAACATATAATGCTCAGACTTCATACCTATATAAGAGAAATTAACATCTACGGCACGACCACGATCCAATTGCAAAACAAAAGTACCATCAGTATTTGTGACAGTAGCAATCTTGCTGTTCTTTCCAGCCTGCACGGTCACACCTGGCAAAGGTTCGCCATTCTCATCGACAACCTTTCCTTGCAACACGACAGTCTTTCCCGCCTTTACATCGGAAGACAACGAAATATTGGAAAACTGAGGAATCTTCTTTGATATGGAAACAAATTTTCCATTGATGGTAAAATCCAAAGGAAGATTGCCTAAAACTTGCGATAAAGCCTTATGGATATCTTTACCTCAGTTCGGGATAACGAGCTCTATCTAAAGGCTTTATAATGTTTTTATATA
>ENA-UAPO01000348-UAPO01000348.1-human-gut-metagenome-genome-assembly--contig:-NODE-348-length-24000-cov-5.003049_pt1 | contig 24000 bp, 26 predicted proteins | sample MGYA00243481_ERZ654579 | MGnify/ENA primary metagenome ERZ654579 (study PRJEB26926, sample SAMN06164546) | human gut metagenome | biome: ENVO:00009003; feature: ENVO:2100002; material: ENVO:00002003... | reverse complement strand
TTTGTGCAAACCTGTCATCGAAAGATGATAAGGCGGCACACTGCTACCTCACGAAAGAAAACTGGTGGAAGCATTGGAGGAAGAAAGTATCTTCCGTCAGATGGCAACGGTTATCAAGACTTCCAACGGCGACCGCAAGATTCCGATTGTGACTTCCAAGGGCGAAGCAGTCTGGATGGACGAGGAGCAGCAGTATACGCTCTCCGATGATACATTCGGTCAGGCATCGCTTTCCGCATATAAGCTGGGAACAGCAATCAAGATTTCTGAGGAACTGCTGAACGACAGTGTATTTGACCTGCCGTCCTACATTGCCCGTGAATTTGCCCGTCGTATCGGTGCAAAGGAAGAAGAGGCATTCTTTGTTGGTGACGGCAAGGGCAAGCCGACAGGTATCTTCCATACCGTAGGCGGTGCAGAAGATGGTGCAACAACAACCGGTGCAAACATTACCTTTGATGATGTGATGGAACTGTTCTATTCTCTCAGAAGTCCGTACCGCAAGAAGGCTGTGTGGGTTCTCAACGATTCCACGGTTAAGGCACTTCGTAAGCTGAAGGATAACACAGGCAACTATATCTGGAATCCGTCTGTGCAGGCGGGTGTGCTGGATACCATTCTCAATCGCCCTTACAAAACATCAAGCTATGTGCCGGAAATCAAGGCTGGCAACAAGTGTATGGCATTCGGTGACTTTAGCTATTACTGGGTAGCTGACAGACAGGGACGCTCTTTCAAGAGACTGAATGAACTCTTTGCTATGACAGGTCAGGTTGGCTTCCTTGCAAGTCAGAGACTGGACGGCAAGTTGATTCTTCCGGAAGCTATTAAGACACTTACTATCAAGAAAGCGTGATGCTATGGTTACGCTGAAAGAAGCGAAAAACTATCTGAGAGTGGATTGTGAGGAGGACGATAGTCTGATTCAGAATCTGCTTTCCACAGCAAAAAATCTGGTAATGGACGTTGGCAGAATGGACGAATCAGCACTTGCTGAAAATGAAGATACCGTGCGGATTGCGATGCTTTTCGCACTTGGGTATCTTTATGAAAGTCGAAGTAATCCTGATTACAAAAAGCTGACCTTAAATCTTCGTTCAATTTTGTTTGCACAGCGAGAGGGTGTGATGTAATGGAAATCGGAACTCTGAATCAGAGAATTACCATTCTGGAACACAGGACTGTTATTGATGAAATCAGCAACCACATCACTAAATGGGAAGAAACATTCTCCCTATGGGCAAAGGTGACTGTAAAAACAGCAAGTGAAAACACTGATGTAGGGGTAACTAAAGAAGTACAGAAGCTTGAATTTCTTGTCCGTCAAACTCCTGCATCGCTGAACATCAACAGCACCAATTTCCGTATTCTTTTCAGGAATAACATTTACAATGTCACCGGAATTACTCCTTTATACGACCACAACAACTACATGAAAATTGAGGGTGAGATACGAAAGGCAGGTGCTTCCGATGACTTCAATTGATGCAATGGCTGATGAGATTATGAAAGGTCTGACAGATTATGCTGACCTTGCAGATACGTCAATGAAAAAGGCGGTCAGAAAAACTGCAAAATCTGTAAAAGATGAAATATCTTCAAACGCTCCAAAGCGAACAAGTGCATATTCAAAAAGCTGGACTGCAAAAAAGACAAAAGAAAACAGTCATTCTCTTGAAATGACTGTACACAGTAAAAATCGTTACCAGCTGGCACATTTATTGGAGAAAGGTCATGCTAAACGTGGCGGTGGACGTGTATCCGGCAAACCGCATATTGCTCCTGCAGAAGAAAACGGTGTGGAAATGCTTGAGAACCTCATAAAGGAGGCGTTGTCATGACTTATGAACAGATTGCAGAAATGATGGAAGAAATGGAACTTCCATTTGCCTACCATCACTTTGCTGAAGGTGAAAGTCCTGCACCACCCTTCCTTATTTTCTTATCTTCGGGAGAACACACATTTTCGGCAGATAACTATATGTATCACAGCTTTAAGCGGCTGGATATCGAGCTGTATACGGATAAGAAATCACCGGAAGCGGAAGAACACATCGAGGAAATTTTAAGGCAGCATCGCATTTTTTACAACAAGACAGAAGCATGGATAGAGTCTGAAAGGCTCTATGAAGTGCTTTACGAAACGGAGGTTTGATTTTATGGCGAACAAGAAAAACAAGGTTAAATTCGGTTTGCAGAACGTCTACTGGGCAAAAATCAATGAGTGGGGTGAAGATCCAGACGGCAACAAAACTGTCCCGGCATATGGTCCGTCAAAGCATCTGCCCGGTGCCGTATCGCTTTCTATTGACGCAAACGGCGAAGCAGAGAATTTCTTTGCGGACAATGGCGTTTATTATGTCATCAACAACAATGCAGGATATACAGGTGACCTTGAAATCGCCCTTATAACAACTGAATTTGCAACTGAAATCTTAGGAGAAATCCTTGATAACAATGGTGTTCTGGTGGAAAAGAATGATACGGAACTTGCACAGTTTGCATTGATGTTTGAGTTCTTGGGAGACAAGCATCATATCCGACACGTAATGTATTGCTGTTCCGCTTCTCGACCTGCAACAGAATCTGCAACCACTGAAGAAAGCACAGAAGTCAAGACTGAAAAGCTGTCGCTGAAAGCTACTCCTTTGCCGACAGGTCTTGTGAAATCCAAGACTACTGAAAGCACCACAGATACGGTGTATAATAACTGGTTCAAGATGCCGTATAACCCTGATACGACGATTAAGTCTTCTGCAAAGTCATCTTAAGGAGGTATTACTATGGCTATTCAGAAAAATATTACAATTGACGGAATTGAAGTGCCTTTTAAGGCAAGTGCTGCTGTACCACGCTTGTATCGTCTGAAATTCCGCAGAGATATTTATAAGGACTTTGCATCGCTGAAAACTGAAGTCACTGAGGGCGATGAAAACAAAAGCGAAATCGGAATTGAAAGTCTTGAAGTCTTTGAAAATATCGCATATATCATGGCAAAACACGCTGATTCCAATGTTCCCGACAACCCTGATGATTTTTTGGAACAGTTCAACACATTCAGCATTTATGAAATTCTTCCTCAGCTTATTGAATTGTGGGGACTGAACACAGCAACGCAAGTAGAGTCTAAAAAAAACATCGCCAGACTGACCGCCCGATGACAACCCCTCTTTTTCTCCTGAGATGCAAACAGCTCGGTCTTTCTATGACCGAGCTGGATTTGCTTACGATTGGATTAATAAACGACATGTTCACGGAACGTGAGAATGATGAATATTCAGGGTGGAATGAGGTCGCTGGACAGGCGGATTTTGATGCGTTTTGAATCAACAAATGTGTGCTTGTAACCAAGCTAATAACTGTTCAGAAGATATTTCTCCGGCAGCTACACCAAGAATCAACCGTGTTAATTCTTCACCTTCATAATCAACATCAATTCCATTTAACATTAGAAAAATAAGCATTACATGAGTTCCGATTCTCTTGTTTCCATCAACAAATGCGTGATTTTTAATTAAACTGTATCCTAACTGTGCTGCCTTATCAATTATTGTAGGATACAATTCTATTCCTGCAAATGTTTGAAACGGAGCATTCAAAGCCGATTCCAGTAAACCTTCATCACGTATTTCAGGTGAACCTCCTGACTGAGCAATGACATCTCTATGAAGCAGTATAACTTGTTGTTTTGTCAGACGAATCATTTCGCAAGCTCCTTATATACAGCAGCATTTCGTTTTAATAACTTTTTGGAAATTTCAAGAACATCTTCATCAGATGCAGTTTCATCTGTTTCGGTATCATCAAATACCCGTATTTCATAGCGTGGCTTATTGTTCTTAAAGATGATTGCTGTTCCATATTGGTCAACCGTTCTGGCAACCATAGAAAAATTCTGGTTTGCTTCGGTCATAGAAAAAATTGTGTTTGTATCAATGTTCATACGAACACCCCCTTTTTATTTATTATATCATAAAGTTAGGATAAATTCAACCTATTTTTCAAAAAAAAGTGAGGTGAAACCACAGTGGCAAACAGAATCAAGGGCATCACCGTTGAGATTGGCGGTGATACGACCAAGCTGTCCAAGGCTCTGGAAAGCGTCACTAAGAACATCAAAAACACTCAAATACAGCTAAAAGACGTGGAAAAACTCCTGAAGCTTGACCCGAAAAATACAGAATTACTCTCACAAAAACAGAAACTTCTTGCTGACAGCATTTCTGCTACAAAAGATAAACTTGCAACGCTGAAAACTGCCGCAGAACAGGCAAATACTGCTCTTGCAAATGGTGACATCACACAACAGCAGTATGATGCCTTACAGCGTGAAATTGTCGAAACAGAAAATGAACTGAAACGTTTGGAATCAGAAGCCAAAAATGCAAATTCTGAACTTGCTAAAATCGGTGAGGCAGGACAAGTCCTCCAGAATGCAGGCGATAAAATTTCAGGTGCAGGTGAAAAACTTCTGCCTGTTACCGCGGGTATAACTGCCATCGGAACTGCTGCTGTGAAAACCGCTTCCGACTTTGATTCTGCAATGTCAAAAGTTGCTGCTGTATCCGGTGCAACGGGAGATGATTTACAGGCTTTGCGTGATAAAGCCCGTGAAATGGGCAGCAAAACAAAGTTTTCAGCAAGTGAAGCTGCCGAAGCTATGAACTATATGGCGATGGCAGGCTGGAAAACAAATGATATGCTGTCGGGTATTGACGGCATTATGAACCTCGCCGCCGCCAGTGGTGAAGACCTTGCTACAACTTCTGATATTGTTACAGACGCACTGACCGCTTTCGGCTTAACAGCTGCTGACAGCGGACATTTTGCCGATGTGTTAGCTGCTGCAAGTTCTAACGCAAATACCAATGTATCCATGCTTGGGGAATCCTTCAAATACTGTGCTCCGATTGCAGGTGCTTTGGGGTTCTCCTGTGAAGATACTGCTGAAGCTTTAGGCTTAATGGCGAATGCAGGTATCAAGTCTACACAATCCGGTACTTCTATGCGTTCTATTATGACTGCTCTTTCCGGCGATGTAAAATTTTGCTCTGCCGCCTTTGGAGAAATGGAGATCGCAACTTCTAATTCCGATGGTTCAATGCGAAGTTTATCTGATATTTTAGCGGATTGCAGGGTTGCATTTGACCAGATGTCGGAATCCGAAAAAGCAAGTGCCGCAGAAACTCTTGTGGGCAAAAATGCCATGTCGGGCTTTCTTGCTCTGATGAATGCTGCACCTGCGGATATTGATAAATTGTCGGGTGCCATTGCAAACTGTGACGGCACATCTTTACAAATGGCGGAAACCATGCAGGATAATCTCGCAGGACAGCTTACTATTTTGAAGTCACAGCTTGAAGAACTGGCTATTTCTTTTGGAGAAATTCTGATGCCTGTTATTCGTGACATCATCACCAAAATACAAGGATTTGTGGACAAATTGAATGCCCTTGACCCTGCAACAAAACAGACCATTATCAAAATCGGATTGATGGCTGCGGCTTTAGGTCCGCTTTTGATTGTGGTGGGCAAAACAATTTCTTCTATCGGAAGTATGATGACATTCATTTCAAAAATTCCGACAATGATTGCGGGTGCTAAGACTGCATTTTCAACGCTTGGTGCGGCGATCGGCGGTATTTCTGCTCCAGTGGTGGCTGTAGTTGCGATTATTGCAACGCTGGTCGCTGCCTTTGTGCATTTGTGGAACACCAATGAGGATTTCAAAAACAGCATTCTTTCCATCTGGGAACAGATAAAATCGACTTTTGAACAGCTTACATCAGGCATTGTTGACCGAATCAACGCTCTCGGATTTGATTTTCAGAATTTCGGTGAAATGCTGAAAGCGATGTGGAATGGATTATGCAGTGTGCTTGCACCTGTGTTTGAGGGCGTATTTCAGCATATTTCGGATATTTTCACTTTTGTGACGGATACCATTCTAAGCGTGCTTGATGTATTTATCGGCTTATTTTCGGGAAACTGGGAACAGTGCTGGAATGGTATCAAGGGCATTTTTACAGGTATCTGGGATTTTGTAGTCAACCAGTTCAGCAATATTCTGAACACGCTGAGAGGTGTGGCAGATGTATTTCTCGGTTGGTTCGGAACATCATGGAATGAAGTGTGGACGAGTATAAAAGACTTCTTTGTTGGAATCTGGGACAGCATTTGTTCCGCTTTTCAGGCTGTTGCTGACTTTTTCACAAATATCTGGAATGCAATCTCCATGTTCTTTACAACGATAGCGACTGCAATCTATACCACAGCGGTCACAATTTTCACTTCTGTATATGACTTCTTCGCAGGAATTCTGACCAGTATTCACAACTTTTTTACAACTATCTTCAATGCGATATGGACGGTTATTTCAACTGTCTGCACCACTATTTACGACACGATTTCAAGCATCTGGAATGCAATTTACAGCTTTATTTCTCCGCTTTTGGAAGCATTCAAATATCTGTTTGAAACCATTTTTCAGGCAATTCACATCATTATCAGCAATGTAATGAATTGGATCTCGGAAAAGATACAGGCTATATGGAATGCGATTGTTGCATTTCTCACACCTCTGCTTGAGGGCATTAAAACGTTCTTTGAAACGATATGGAATGCCATTTATACAGCAATTTCAACGACATTAAGCACTATTTCAAGTATTGTTACATCGGTCTGGGACGCAATTTCAAGCTTTATTTCAAGTGTAATGAACACGATAAAATCCATAATTTCAAGTGTATGGAATGCTATCAGCGGTGCGGTTTCCAGTGTGGTCAATGCTATCCGAAGCACAGTATCTTCCGTCTGGAGCAGTATTTCTTCCACAATTTCATCGGTGATGAATACCATTCATTCAACTGTGACAAGTATCTGGAACAATGTAAAATCTTCAATTGGTTCTATTATCAGCGGTATTTACACCACGATCAAGGGCGGTTTTGATAACGCTGTCAATTATGTCAAAGGTCTTGCATCTGATGCTTGGAACTGGGGACGGGATATTGTTTCCAACATTATTGATGGTCTGAGAAGTATGATCGGCAGTCTTGCTGACAGTGTATCAAATATTGCCGATACAATTCGCAGTTATCTGCACTTTTCTGTTCCTGATGTAGGACCGCTGACAGACTTTGAAAGCTGGATGCCTGACTTCATGAATGGTCTGGCGGACGGCATCAGCAAAAGCAAAAAAGTCGTAGCAAAGGCGGTTTCCGGTGTTGCGGATACTATGAAACTTTCGCTCAATTCTGAGCAAAACTACAATCTTGACGGCATGACAGGAGCGATAATGAACGGTGCTTCTGAAAATTCGGTGGTCAACAATTACTACCAAAACGACAACAGCCGCACAGTAAATCAGACCAACAATAGTCCGAAATCACTGTCACGGCTGGAGATTTACAGGCAGACGAGGAATGCGGTGGATATTTAAAAGTTAGTGCAGAAATTGAAATCCCATAATAACAACACCAAGCACCACAAGAATAATACCTGTAGCACGATTTAATGTTTTTGGCTTTGCCTTATTTGCAAATACTGCCGCAATTCTTGCCCATATCAGCGTAAACACAATGCACAATACCCATGTCAGAATATCCGGTGTTCCGCCAATTGTAAAATGCGATATAGCACCCGTCAATGCGGTAAAAGTCATAATAAATACACTTGTGCCTACAGCGGTTTTTAATTCATATCCCATAACGCTGGTCAGAATCAGAAGCATCATCATTCCGCCCCCTGCACCAACAAATCCGCAAATAAAACCAATAATAATTCCACAGATAATGGACTGTATAGCACGTTTTTTCGCTGATGTTTCCGCCATAGATTCTTTAGTGTTCATAACAGGACGAACAATAAATTTTATTCCAAGCAGAAACGTCATAAATACCGAGAAACCGCCCATTGTTGCGGATGGCAGAATACTTGCCACATAGCTTCCGACAACTGTAAAAACAAGCACACTTGCCATCATAATTAATCCGTTTTTAATGTCCAGATTCTTATTTTTATGATAAGTATAGGCGGAAACTGCACTTGCCAACACATCAGAAGAAAGTGCAATACCGACTGCCATATAAGGGTCAATACCTAAAAAAGTAATCAATATCGGACTGATAACGGCGGCAGCACTCATTCCTGCAAATCCTGTTCCAAGTCCTGCACCCATACCTGCAAAAAATGTAACCAGAATAGTCATTATTGTTTCCATTATTCTTTTTCCTCCAAAATTTCATCTGAATTTTTACTGATAACCTGCATAACTTCTTCAAAAGCTTTCCTCATATTATCATCAATATGGACAAACAGCTTTTCAAAAAACATTTTTTGCAATTGCTGACCTCGTTCTATGATTGGTTTGGCTTTCTTTGTACACAGTAATTCTGTTTTACGCCTGTCACCTTCTACAGCCTGTCTTGTCAAATAGCCTTCCTGAACCAGACGTTCAACATTTACCGATACCAGATTTGCTTTGATATGGCGTATCTCTACAATATCTCTTGCATTTTTGTATTTCGGATTATTTCCAAGAAACATCAGAATATCAAATGCAGTTTGCGACAAACCCAGTTCTTTACAAAGTGGCTTACACACTTTACTGTATGCAAGTGAAATTTTTCTGGGGATTTCAATACTGAAGTTCATATGTCCTCCTGTTCTTTTTTGAATAGTTCAATTTTGAAGTATTATATCATATTATCATCTTTTTGTCAATGAAAAGCAGGTGAAATTTTGTTCTACACTTTAATTCTTGAAAACGAAGCAGGTCAAAAAATCGGCCTGTCCAAAACTGCAAACCGATATATGTTCTCCAAAATCAAAGGACTTGATCCGCCAACAGGAACAATCAGCACTTCAAATTATGCAGGAATGAACGGCAGCTATCTGAATAACGCATTCATCGAAAAGCGGAACATCGTCATTACCTTTCAGATGCGTGGCTTTGATGTGGAACTTCGCAGGCATGAACTATATCGTGTGGTCAAGCCGTCACGCTACATCAAGATATACTACTCCACAAAAAATATTTCTGTGTATGCTGAGGGTATTGTGGAAACCTGCGAGGTGGAGAATTTTGAAAAGCTGACCAATGGGCAGATTTCCATTCTCTGTCCCGATATTTACTGGTACTCCACTGAAACGCAGATTGCAGAATATTCCCGTGTCAGAGGTGCATTTCATTTTGTCTGTCCTGACAATGATGAGCCTTTTCCGATTGGTGCATATAATACGCAGGATATGATGACCATCAATAACAGCGGTGATGAGGTCGGATTCACCCTTGAAATCAGCGGAGGACCTGCGAAAAATCCGACTATTTACAACGCTCTGACGGACGAATATATGCAGATTTCAGGCGATATTCAAAAGGGAGATGTTATCACCATAACTACAAAAACGGGCAACAAAACCGTTCTTCTGGAGCGTGAGGGCGTTGTGACCAACATCATCAACCGCCTTGTTTCCGGGTCAACCTGGCTGAATCTGAAAACGGGCGAAAACAAATTTTATGTGACGGCATCGGAGGGACTGAACCGCATCAAAGTTCGCCTGATACACCGAAATGCGTACTTAGGGGTGTGAAAATGCAGATTGAAATTTACAATATGACTGTCTTGAATGATAAACTGAATATTTCACTTGAGGCTGTCTGCGACAGTTTTTCTTCGCTTTTATGGGATATTGAATATTACAAATGCGGTGCTTTTGAAGTGTACATTGCTGCATCTCCCCGAAATATTGAAATTTTTCAGACTGGCAGAATTGTGGGACGTGATGATGACAGGGAACATTTCGGACTGATTGAATCCGTGGAACTTGAAACCGATGCAGAAGATGGAGATTATCTCATCATCAAGGGCAGATTTTTAATGTGCTTACTTGAACGCAGAATCATCTATCCCACATTAAATTTTACATCACAAACTTCCTACGGTGCAATCGTTCAGAAAGCTGTAGAAAACAACGCTTTAGCAAGCGGAAACAGGCTGATTCCGGGCTTGAAACTTGGAAAAATTCAAGGTGCTTGCTGGGATACTGAAACCAAATTGCAGGTCAGTTATGATAATTTGATGGAATGGGTGTACACCATTTGCAAAAAAATCGGCGGAACGGCAAACATTCGTCTGAGTAAGATTGCAGAGGAACAGTATGAGATGATTTTTGACCTGTTGCAGGGCGAAGACAGAAGCATATTGCAGAAGGAAAATCCGCATATTGTGTTCTCCGACAGCTACAACAATCTGCTGTCTTTCACCTACTTTACAGACACTTCCGTCAAGAGAAATTTTGCCTATGTTCTTGGAAAGGGCGAGGGTGAACAGCGTAAAAGAACCACTTGTTTTACAAATTCTGAACCTGCCCTGCTTGACAGATATGAGGTGTATGTTGATGCAAAAGACATCTCGGACGAAGAACAGGAAAATGGCGAAACAAAACCATTATCTGAGGAAGAATATTCGGAACTTCTAAAAGAGAAAGGCAAGCAGAATCTTGTACCCACAAAAACAAAATCAGAATCACAGATCGCAGTGCAGTCCACACAGTTTCAATACGGTGTGGACTATTTTGTTGGCGATTTTGTCACCGTAGAACATCATAGGTTTGGAATCAGACAGAATAAAATACAGCTTGTCGGAATGATCGAGAGCTTTGACCACAACGGCAGAAATTTAACACCGACATTTAAGGAGGCTTAACATGGCATTTTCATTCGGATTTTTCAATTCTAAAAATCTTGACAGAACATATACTGCTGAGAATTTCAACGACTATCTCGGCAGTATTATCTGTGACGGAATTCAGGACAACTTCGGGCAGTGTTTCAAACTGTCTGTAAACAAGTTGAAGCTGACGATAGGCAGCGGAAAGGCTTGGATTCAGGGGCATTATTTCATTTCGGATACGGCATACACCTATGATTTATCTCGCTATGTGGACGAATCCCTGCCGAGATATATGGCGGTTGGAATTTGTTGCAACACTTCTGAAAACGTCCGTAATGTCAGCTTTGAAATTCTCGCCGGAACACCTGCCACCAATCCTGCAATACCGAGATTTCAGAATACAGATTACAAGAAATATCTCACCCTTTGCATTATCAGACTTGATGCAGGCACATTAGAACTCAGCATTACAGATTACAGAGAAAACAATAATTTCTGCGGATATGTCCGCTGTATTCTTGGCAAATGCAAGGTTACAGATATGCTTTCACAACTTGCAGAAATTCAGACGCAGATAAAAGATTACAACATCACAGTCGGTCAGCTGACAACAAAGATAAACGAGTTAACGCTGAAAATTGATGAGATGACAGGCGATGTGGTTTCTATCGGAAAATGCGGTCAAAGCGTGGATTTTGTACTTTATTCGGACGGCAGACTGCTCCTCAAAGGCACAGGGGCAACATTCGATTATTCTACCGACAGCAATCCGTCACCGTTTCAGAATAATTCCAATATCAAGTCAGTTATTGTTTCAGAGGGCGTGACAGGCATTGGTGAACGACTTTTTCAGTATTGTGATAACTTAAAAACAGTATCACTTCCGACAACGCTTACAGCAATCAAAAAGGCTGCATTTCTGCCGCATATTGATGGATATATTTATCATCAGAGTCTTAATGGCTTAACGGAACTGAAGATTCCGGAACGTGTCACGGAACTTGGCGTAAACGCATTTGCAGGAACGGCAATCAAGTCCGTAACCGTTCCGTCCTCTGTGGTAACCGTAGGTGCAATGGCATTCAGTGAGTGTCAGTATCTTGAAACGGTGAGATATGGCGGCAAAGTCATTAGTGACAGAATGTTTGTACGATGCACAAAACTAAAAAACCTTACGCTTACCCGAAACGTCAAGGAAATTGTGGGCGGCTGTTTCAATTACTGTGAATCTTTGACCACAATCACTTATGAGGGTTCTCTTGCTGATTGGAACGCTGTGAAGAAAAATACAAACTGGGACAGCCATGCAGTTGATATTGAATCTCCGCTTTCAAAAATCCAGTGCCTTGATGGATACATGGAATATGTCACAAGCACGAAAACATGGAAAGAGGTGAAGGAATGATGCTGAAATTTCTTGTAAAGGGACAGAAAATTGAGATTCTGGAACGTGAAGTGATTGCCTCCGACCAGATTGCATTTGTAACACTGAAATTTGTATTTGACGGTGACTGGAAGAAGTTTCACAAGGTGGTGCAGTTTACCCAATGTGATGAAACATACAACCGTGTGCTCTGCACTGACGGACTGTCCTGTTTGCTGCCTGCGGAGCTTCATGCAGGTGCGGTAAAGCTATCCGTATTCGGATATGACGCTGACAATACATCCGGACTGCGTGCCACAACAGTTCCGGTGACACTACATATTCGTGCATCCGGATTTGTGGGAGAGGATGCCGATTCTCCCATTCCGCCGACGCCTGATTTGTATACACAGCTTTTACAGAAAATCGGTGAAGTGCAGCATGGGAAAGATGGTGCAGACGGCAAGGATGGAAAAGACGGCTTATCTGCATATGAACTTGCTGTGGAGAATGGTTTTACAGGGACACTTGCAGAGTGGCTTGCTTCTCTCAAAGGGAAAGACGGCGAAAATGGCGTGGATGGGAAAAACGGTGTGAATGGCTCTGACGGTAAATCCGCATATATCATTGCAGTGGAACACGGCTTTTCAGGAACAGAAACCGAGTGGCTGGAATCGCTGAAAGGAGCAGACGGAAGTGACGCAGATGATATGGATTTATCCGGCTATGCCACCAAAGCGGAACTGCAAAAGATAACGGAAAATGCCGTATATCTGGAAAATCTCATCAAACAGACAAGTTCTGTCAGCGATACCGTTTTATTTGAATCCGGTACAGATGCCCTTGAGAAATACGGCGAAAATATTTACACCTATTACAATGACGGCTATCGTTCTCTATCCGGTTTTTCGGAGAGTTATCCGCATTTCTGCTGTGCCGAAAATGATTATGCACTGCATGTCAATCAAACAGATTTTGGTTGGGCAGGAACGGTATTTGTGATGTGTCTGACACCTGTTTTCATCACTTCTGCCATGCACTTGATTTTGAATTATGTGGTTGGTGCGTTGGAAAATGCCGAGTTTTATCTGGTGAGAAAAACCGATAAGACAGGCTCTGAGCTTGCAAGGCACATCTACGAAGAAATCCAAAACGGCAATGCTGTTTCACTGTCATTTCAATGGCTTTATTCCGATACGTCCATTTCAGTGATGCAGTCACTGGAAAATGTGTCGGATGGAGAATATTACCTTGCCTTCCAAGGCACATCGGATAATTCCCATCCGATGGTGAAATCTATCAAATTTATGAAAGGGTGATGTTTATGAAAGAAACAATCTGTATGATTGCAGGCGTGGTGGGAGGAGTGATTACCACACTGCTCGGCGGCTGGGATTCCGCATTGGCAACACTTGTAGTTTTTATGGGCATTGACTTTGTGACAGGTGTCGTAACAGCTGTCATGGGCAAATCCAAGCACAGCAGCAGCGGTTCTCTCAGCAGTAAGGCAGGCTGGATTGGGCTTGCGAAGAAGTTCTGCATTCTGCTCATGGTGGTGGTTGGTGTCAGAATTGACATTCTTGTTGGCACAAATTATATCCGTGATACAGTCTGCATCAGCTTCTGTCTGAATGAGCTGCTCTCCATTGTGGAGAATACCACACTCATGGGAATTCCGTATCCGCCGGTAATCAAGAAAGCAATTGACGTTCTGCAAACAAAGGTAGGCAGAGCTGAGGAACAAATCAAAGAGGAGGAATCTGACAATGGCAATTCTGAAGGCTGATAAGACAACAAATCTCGGCGGTGTAACCGTCAATGAGTATTTACTCACAAAGCACAATCCAAATCATATCGCAATGCCCTCCGCTTCTATGGAGGGTAAAATCATCGGTGTAACAGTTCACAATACCGACTGGATTTCTGTGGCAAGCGGAACGACACCTGCGGAGCAGTATACAAGAGCAACTGTTAATGGCAATATGAAAGATGTCAGGGTGCATTATTACGTTGATAATACCTGTGCATGGCAGAATCTGCCCCACAGTCTGAGCGGCTGGCACGCCGCTGATGGTAGTGGCAACGGCAATCGCAGGACAATCGCAATTGAGTGCATTATGTCATCTGCGTATAATGTGACAGATAAGAAGTCTGAGGACAATTGTGCAAGATTGGCGGCAGCTTTGCTGAAAAAATACAATCTTGATATTAACCACCTCTTTACCCACACCCACTGGCTCAATGTCAGGGACGGAAAATCGGGTACTGTGGATTATCTCAATACCGCAAAAAATCCGTACAAGACCTGTCCGCTGTATATTTTGCCGCACTGGTCCGCATTCAAGGCAAAAGTACAAAAGTATTTGACCGATGCAAAACCGACCGTCAAAAACATCTATCGCATTCGCAAATCGTGGGCAGATGCAAAGTCGCAGATTGGGGCATTTTCTTCTCTTGAAAATGCGAAGAAATCCTGCAAGACGGGATATTCCGTGTTTGATGCAAATGGTGTAAACATCTACACATCGAAAACAACAGCATCCGCCGTGCCGTTCAAGATTAAGGTTGCAATTTCTGACCTTAACATCAGAAAAGGTCCCGGCACAAACTATGCCAGAACCAAATATATCCCTGTCGGTGTGTATACGATTATCGAAGTGCAGTCCGGCACTGGCTCTGATAAGGGCTGGGGAAGATTGAAAAGCGGAGCAGGTTGGATTTCACTTGATTTTTGCACAAAGGTTTAAGCATATCATGGGAACACAAGACACAAGTGACACAACAGGCTCGGAAAATTCCTATACGCGCGTATGTGCGTATACGTGTGCGTGTTTCCCTCTATAAAATAGAAAAATAATTATATAGTAATTCTTGTGATACTTGTGTACTGACTTGATGCCCGTCTTGGATTTTATCCTTGGCGGGCATTATTTTTTTGCCCTTGTCGAAATTCGTGGTTCTTGAATGATGTGTTTCTGTCCTTTCACTGTTAGAGGCGATGACCTCATAACGATGGGAGGTGTCAGTAGTGACAGAAAATCAGAAAGCGCAAATCTGCGCACTCCGAAAACAGGGTGTGGGATATATGAAGATAGCACAGCAGACAGGCATTTCACAGAATACCATTAAATCGTTCTGCCGGAGGAATAACCTCACTGGCATTGAGAAATCCGATGTGCCTGTTGCAGACGGTTCTGTCTGCGAGTGCTGCGGAAAAGAAATGGTGCAGATGGAAGGTAGAAAGAAAAAGCGATTTTGCAGTGATGCCTGTAGGAATAAATGGTGGAATGCACATCTTGATCAGGTACAGCGAAAAGCCATCTATATATATAAATGTTCGAACTGCGGTAAGGAGTTTGAAGTATATGGCAACAGCCACAGAAAGTATTGCTGCCACGAGTGTTATGTGGAGCATCGGTTCGGAGGTGGTATTGATGGATAAGCAGGAATTCAGAAATGAAAAACTGTATCAGACCACCATGCTTATGGCAAGAAAGATGCTCTTTGAGGGCATTATTTCAGATAAGGAGTATGGGCAAATTGATACAATTTTCCGTGAAAAATACCACCCGACTTTGGGTACATTATTTGCCGACATATCGTTGACTTCCGGGGCGAAAAGAGTGATGTATAGTAGCGGAAGGAAGTGATTATATGCCGAAAATAAGCAAAATTGAACCGACTGTGCCTGCCATAAAGCAGCTCAAAAAAGTGGCGGCTTATGCCAGAGTATCCATGCAGTCGGAAAGAATGATGCATTCCCTTTCCGCACAGATCAGCTACTACAGCAAGCTGATTCAGAAGAATCCCGATTGGGAGTACGCAGGTGTTTATGCCGATGATTTTATCTCAGGCACAAACACGGTCAAGCGTGATGAATTCAAGCGAATGCTGGTTGACTGCGAGGAAGGAAAAATAGACATCATTCTTACCAAGTCCATCAGCCGATTTGCAAGGAACACGGTTGACCTGTTGGAAACCGTAAGGCATCTGAAGGCAAAGGGCATCGAGGTTCGGTTTGAAAAGGAAAATATCAATTCCATGAGTGGTGACGGAGAATTGATGCTTTCCATTCTGGCATCCTTTGCCCAGGAAGAGAGTCGTTCCATCAGTGAGAATATCCGGTGGGCAACGAAGAAACGCTTTGAAAAGGGTATCCCAAATGGCAAGTTTAAGATTTTCGGATACCGCTGGGAGGATGATAAACTGGTGCCTGTGCCGGAGGAAGCGGAGATTGTAAAACGCATCTATCAGAATTTCCTTGATGGCAAGTCCAGGCTCGAAACCGAGAAGGAATTTGCCGCCGAGGGCATTACCACGGCAAACGGCTGCCGATGGGTGGATTCAAACATCAAGGTGGTACTTACCAACATTACCTACACAGGCAATCTACTCCTGCAGAAGGAGTTCATCGAGGACCCTATTACAAAACGCCGCAAAAAGAACCGTGGCGAAATGCCACAGTATTTCGTGGAGAATACCCACGAGCCAATCATCGATATGGAAACATTTCGGTATGTGCAGGATGAGATTGCAAGGCGAAAGGAACTGGGTGCTTTGGCGAATAAGAGTCTGAACACTTGCTGTTTTACGGGAAAAATTAAATGTCCTCACTGCGGTGTCAGCTATATGCACAACAAGCGAACCGACCGTGGCAACTGCCTTGAGTTCTGGTGCTGTGGTTCGAGAAAGAAAAAGGGTGGCCGCTGTGGGGTTGGTGGGAGTATTAACCATAAAAATATGGTCAAAGCCTGCACTGAGGTGCTTGGGTTAGAAGAATTTGATGAGGAGATTTTCCTCCGAGAGGTTGACCATATCGATGTTCCGAAACGCTATGTACTGGAGTTTCATATGACAGACGGAAGGGTTATCACAAAGGACTGCCCCAACACTGGTCACAAGGACTGTTGGACGGCAGAGTACCGTGCTAAGACTTCTGCCAAGAGAAGAAAGAACGGTACGAACTGCAAAGGCTCCTCATGTTTTACTGGAAAAATCAAGTGCAAAAACTGTGAATGCAATTTCCGCAGAGCCACACAGCCGTCAGCCACAGCGGAAAACGGAAAGGTCAATTACTGGCGATGCTCCGAACACAGCAATGGCTGTCAAACGGCAGGCTTGCGTGAGGATGCACTGATACCTCTCATTGCCGATACTCTTGGAATGGCAGAGTTTGACGATGCCTTATTCCGAAAGACCGTGGAGTATATTTCGGTGCTGACGGATAAGGACTTGGAAATTCACAAAAAGGACGGCACGGTAACGGCAGTGATTTATACACCGCCTGCTCCAAAGCGACTGCCAAGGACAGAGGAACAGAAAGCACATATGCGAAGCCTTATGAAGGAAAAATGGACTCCGGAGCGAAAAGTCGAGATGAGTGAACGCATGAAGCAGATGAGAAAGGAGCGTGGCGAAAATTGGCGCAAAGAAAAGTAACGGCTATTCCTGCAACCATTAATAAATTCACAGCCACTCCGGTCAACAGCAGGAAGAAACGCAGGGTGGCAGGTTATGCCCGTGTCAGCACTGACCATGAAGATCAGGTCACAAGCTATGCTGCACAGGTAGATTATTACACGAATTATATCAAAGGCAGAGAGGACTGGGAGTTTGCTGGGATATACACGGACGAAGGTATCTCTGCAACCAACACCAAAAAACGAGATGGCTTCAAACGTATGGTGGCGGATGCCCTGGCAGGTAAAATCGACCTTATCATAACAAAGTCGGTTAGCCGATTTGCACGAAACACAGTGGATTCCCTTACTACCATCCGAAAGCTGAAGGAACATAACGTGGAGTGCTATTTTGAAAAGGAGAACATTTGGACTTTTGACAGTAAGGGCGAACTGCTCCTCACCATTATGAGTTCACTGGCGCAGGAAGAAAGCCGATCCATTTCCGAGAACGTCACATGGGGACACAGAAAGCGTTTTGCTGACGGAAAAGTCAGCTTCGCCTACTCCCGTGTGCTTGGCCTTGAGAAGGGACCTGATGGGAACATCGTGGTCAACCAAGAACAGGCGAAAATAGTGAAGCTGATATTCAGAAGATTCCTTGAGGGCATGACACCACACAGCATAGCAGTGGAACTGACTGAAATGGGCATAAAATCCCCTGGCGGCAAGGACAAGTGGAACGGAGCAACCGTCCGCAGGATGCTTTCCAATGAGAAGTACAAGGGTGATGCCTTGCTCCAAAAGGAATTCACGGTGGATTACCTGCAGAAAAAGGCCAAGAAAAACGAGGGCGAAGTTCCTCAGTATTATGTGGAGGGCAACCACGAAGCCATTATCGAGCCAAGCGTTTATGATTTGGTGCAGGTGGAACTTGCCAAACGCTCCAAGAAAAACGAAGCAAGGTACAGCGGAGTCAGCATCTTCTCAAACAAGATAAAATGTGCCGAGTGCGGCAGTTGGTACGGATCCAAGGTCTGGCATTCCAATGACAAGTACCGCAGGGTCATTTATCGCTGCAACCATAAATTCGATGGGAATAGAAAATGCGAAACTCCTCATGTTACGGAAGAAGAAATCATCGCTGCTTTTATCAAGGCAATGAATATCCTCATTACCGAGAGAGACGAAATCATAGAAAACATTCAGCTGATACGGCAGACGGTCTGCAATGTCACTACTTTGGAGCAGGAACAGGACAAACTTCGCAGCGAGATGGAAATTGTTGTGGAACTGACCCAAAGCTGTGTGGCGGAGAATGCGAGAACCGCACAGAACCAGGAGGATTATCAGAAACGCTATGATGGTTTGGTGGAACGATACGAAAAGGTTAAATCAAGGTATGATGCCATTATGGAAGCCATAGAGGAAAAGCAGGCTCATTATGAAAAACTGGGCATCTTCATTGATATTCTTGAAAAGCATGGAGCACCTATCACGGAATTTGATGCCGGGATGTGGGGCAGTATGGTCGAGTACATCACGGTGGATAAGGATAAGAAAATGACCGTCACATTCAAGGACGGGTCGGAAATACAGGTATAAAACAGGATAGAGATACACAGAGACACCTTGCAGTGATGCAGGGTGTTTTTCTTTTTTCGGATATTTTGTAAACAATGTTCCGGACGGATTGTAAATCGAGAAAAGATGTGCTATAATTTATCTTAATAGTGTTATTTATAAACATTAAAATGTGCAAGCGAGGTAATGGGAATGGTAAAAAACAATATTGAGGTAGATGTCAAAGTAAAATGCATCGAAGCAGGCAAAACGCAGGCACAATTAGCAGAAGCAATCGGAACAACAGGTCAGTATGTGAATCGTATCATAAAGAAGCAGGACGGTGTGGTCAATAAGACTTATGTGCAGATGTTGGAAGCACTGGGATATGATATTGAACTGACTTATGTGAAAAGAAAAACTGATAAGGAGGACTGTCTGAATGGCTAACGAATTACAACCTTTATCCCTGTTGTTTCAGAACAGATTATTTAGAATACCGGATTATCAGAGAGGATATGCCTGGCAGCAGTCACAATTGGTGGACTTTTGGGATGATTTAACGAATCTGCAGGAAGGCAGATATCACTATACTGGACTTCTTTCATTAAAAGTGCTTAAGAGTACAGAAACAAAAAGCTGGGGCAGTGACTTATGGATGGTGGACAAAGGATTTAAACCCTGCCATATCGTAGACGGACAGCAGAGATTGACAACATTTATCATTCTGCTGAATGAGATTGTTGAGTTTGTACGTTCACTTGATTGCAATTCCGGCAAATCTGAAGATGAGATAGTCCTTGGGTATGATACTCTGAAAGATGTGGTCGCAAAATACATCTGCCAACACCGACCTCCGAATAACCAGATTACTACTTATCTGTTCGGTTATGAAGTGGATAATCCAAGCGCAGATTACCTTAGATATCGGATTTTCAATGAGCCGTTTTCCAGAACTGTAAATGAAACATATTATACAAAGAATCTAAAGTTTGCAAAATCCTTTTTCTCTGAAAATTTAGCGGCTTTATACAAAGCAGAGGGTACAGAAGGATTGAATAATCTGTACTTGAAATTGACACTGCGGTTAATGTTCAATATTCATGAAATAGCAGATGATTATGATGTGTTTGTAGCATTTGAAACTATGAACAACCGTGGCAAGAAACTCACGAATTTGGAGTTACTGAAGAATCGACTGATTTATCTGACAACATTGTATTCGAATGATAAGTTTGATGAGCTGGATAAAAGCAACCTTAGAGGTCAGATAAACGATGCGTGGAAAGAGGTATATTATCAACTGGGGCGAAATGAAAAAACACCGTTGTCGGATGATGAGTTTTTAAGAGCACATTGGATTAGCTATTTTACTTATTCCCGTAAAAAAGGTGATGATTATATTCATTTCCTGTTAAACAAGTTTTCTGCAAAAAACATATTTGAAAAGAAAACTGTAATAATAGGAGAAACCTTAGATGAAGATGTGGAAACTGTAGATTATGATACAGAGGATATGGTTGAAGAATCAGCAGAGCCGGAAGTACTTGAAGTATCAAAACTTGAACCGTCCGAAATATCTGCGTATGTCAACAGCCTAAAAGATACAGCAAAATATTGGTATGCTACATTTTTTCCTATGCAGAGTGACAATTTATCCAAAGAGGAAAAACTTTGGGTAGACAGATTGAATCGTATCGGAATTGGATATTTCAGACCTTTAGTTATGGTAATCATCAGCCGCAGAGATTTGTCAGCTGAACAGCGAATTGATGCATTTAAAGCAATGGAGCGTTTTATCTTTATCTGTTTCAGACTGGGATATTTTAATGCTACATTTAGAAGCAGTGAATATTATCGTGCCGCCAGAAGCATTTACCTAAAACAGATGGACATAAGTGATCTGGTTGATGATATTACGGAAACTACAAATGCAAATATTGAATATGCGATTCCGAATTTTATAACAAAAATCGAAAAACACTTCGATAATATGGGTGGTTTCTACGATTGGAAATCCATTAAATATTTTCTGTATGAATATGAGCTTCACCTTGCACAGAGAAATAACCTCGATAAAGTTAGCTGGAAAATGTTCACAAAAACAGAAAAAGACAAAGTGTCCATTGAACATATTCTGCCGCAGACCCCCACAAAGTACTATTGGAGAAATCAGTTCAGACAATTTGATGATGAAGAGATAGAACTCCTTTCGTGTGCTTTGGGAAATTTACTACCGTTGTCACAGAGTATTAATTCTTCATTGCAAAATGATAGTTTTGAAGATAAAAAGACTTCCCAATCTTCCGGAAGAAGGGGCTATCAAAACGGCTCGCATTCTGAAATAGAGGTGTCGAAAGAAACGGATTGGTCGGCGGACAGAATCTATCAACGAAGCAAATCACTATTGAAGTTTATGGAAAGTCGCTGGCAATTCAGTTATACCAGTGACCAGTTAGATAAATTGATATATGTAACCTTTGCAGTTGATGGTAGAGAGGTTCCTGCTCCGATTGTTGAAGAAACAGAGGATGCGTCAGCTATGTCCAAAACTCAAAACAGCCCGGCAGATACTAACCAGGAACTCGGCAATCAGCAGCTGATGTTTTGGACAAAATTTGTGAAATACTGTGAGCAGGAAGGTCGTGCAGAAGACATGGCAAGCAGAAAGCCATATGCACAGAATTGGTATGACATTCCTGTCATTAATGCTGATTTTCACCTCTCGTTTACTTTAACCAGAGGTAAGTATCTGTCTTTGCTCATTTATGCTTATAATGGAGAGGCATTTTCCAGGCTTGAGAGCAAGAAAGATATGATAGAGACTTCGTTTGGAGACAAACTGGATTGGTATTCCAGTAAACGAAACAGCGTGGCAAAACGCATCGTATATAAGAGAGAATGCGAAATCTTCAATCCTGCAAAACAGCAAGAGTTGTTTTCGTGGATGATCGATAAATACGATGAGTTGTGTAATGCCCTTGTAATTGCCGGAGAACTTGATGAGGAACCGTCTCATGACAACAAGTTCGATGCACTTAAGAAATATCTTCAGGAAACCAATCAGGACGTAGCTACATTGTCTTTTTCTGAGATAGAGGAGATTATCGGTACGAAACTTTGCAAATCAGCTTACAATTATTCGGCTTACTGGCATCCTTCTCCTACACATACCTTGCCGAATACTATACTGGACGCAGGGTATAAAATCACATTAGTAGATTTGCTGGCAAAAAGAATAACAGTTGAAAAACAGTGATATTAAGGAGGTGGCATCAGATGCCTACAATAACGAAAAAGCAATTAGAGGATTATGAACAGCTATGTCGTGATAGAAATAACGGGCGCCTGCTAACACCGGACGGATTGCGGTTAATTTGTGAAGCATATCACTTTGATGCAGAGAAAATCGGACAGCATTTCTTGGAGGAACTACCAAGAATATGCCCTCGAAAAAATGATTAATGGGGGTGAGATATTATGATGAAGGTATCAGGAGACTTTTATGTCAAGTGTAAAAATTGTGGCTATGTAACATTGGTCGAGGCTGATAATTTGGATTATGACACTTCAGTATATGAACGATCTATGGGTGAAGAAATAGAATATGATTTTCGTGGTGAAATATGCTGTGAAGGATGTCATTCTTGGATAGATTTTAATATTAGAGGATATGAATATCCTGCTGGTGCATTTAATTTTTCGGATTGTGATTGTAATGGTGGAGATTTTGTGGATGAACCAGTAGCTGAAATGGATTATCAATTTGATGAATATTATTGTGATGAAGCCTATGATGAATATGAGAAAGCAGAGGCTTTGTTAGAATATCATAGAGAGAAAATCAAAAAAATGTCACCAAGAGAGTTTGAATTTTTTGTAGCTGATATATTTGAAAAGCTTGGATTTAGCGTAAAAATAACGCAAGCAACACGAGATGGAGGTAGAGATATTGTTGCAACAAAGTCAAGCCCTATACCTTATACTTTGATTGTTGAGTGTAAACATTGGGGTGAAAAACATAAAGTTGATGTTAGTGTAGTTAGAAGCGTATATGGAGTACAGATGGCTACACAAGCCAATCAATCAGTAGTTGTGACATCTTCTAAATTTACAAGAGATGCACGGAAATTTGCAGAAGAACAAAAAACACTAATGACACTTTGGGATATTGATGATTTGCTGGAACTCATCATGAGATAATACCGAGAGGAGGCTGTATCCATGAGTGTAGCGGCAACTTATGCACCCAATCGTTATCACCGTGTGCAAATGAACACGGTATCGTTAAATAATGCACACACTAAGGCACTGGTGGGTGCATCGTTAAAAGGTTATTCGTTACATTGTATCATTTTTAGAACGGCAACAGATCCCGCCTGCGGAAGTGGCTCACTACTGCTGAAAGCGGAAAAAGTCCTTGGTCGTGACGCAGTTCGGAACGGATTTTTTGGGCAGGAAATCAACATCACCACCTACAACCTGTGCCGCATCAACATGTTTCTCCACGACATCGAGTTCGACAAGTTTAACATCGCCTGTGAAGACACGCTGATCAATCCGCAGCACTGGGGCGACGAGCCTTTTGAGCTGATCGTTTCCAATCCGCCGTACTCGATCAAGTGGGAGGGCGACGGAAATCCCCTGCTCATCAACGATCCACGTTTCGCACCGGCTGGTGTACTGGCACCGAAAAGCAAGGCTGATATGGCGTTCATCATGCACAGCTTGAGTTGGCTGGCATCTAACGGCACGGCAGCAATTGTTTGCTTTCCGGGCATTATGTACCGAGGCGGTGCAGAGCGAAAAATCCGAAAGTATCTGGTAGAAAACAACTTCATCGACTGCGTGATTCAGCTGCCCAGCAACCTTTTTTTTGGAACAAGCATCGCCACCTGCATCATGGTCATGAAGAAGAACAAGAGCGACAGCACAACGCTGTTCATCGATGCTACTAGTGAGTGCCTGTCTCTTATACACATCTGACGCTGCCGACGAT
>ENA-UAPO01000203-UAPO01000203.1-human-gut-metagenome-genome-assembly--contig:-NODE-203-length-32111-cov-16.622785_pt1 | contig 32111 bp, 30 predicted proteins | sample MGYA00243481_ERZ654579 | MGnify/ENA primary metagenome ERZ654579 (study PRJEB26926, sample SAMN06164546) | human gut metagenome | biome: ENVO:00009003; feature: ENVO:2100002; material: ENVO:00002003... | reverse complement strand
ACGCGTAAGATCGTCGGCAGCGTCAGATGTGTATAAGAGACAGATATATAATTAAGGTGTAATAATTAGTAAATATGGAGATAAAACCAATAGCATATTTTCGTTCTCCCTTCAGTAGCAAGTTTGGCATACCCAAACAGGCTGGATTGGTAGCTGAACTGGAAGGACAGATTGTTTTTGAACCCGAATTTCGTAACCCTGATGCGCTGCGTGGCATGGAGGGCTTTGATTATCTTTGGCTGATTTGGGAATTTTCTGCCAATAGGCACAAAGCGCACAGTCCGGTTGTTCGTCCTCCTGTGTTGGGAGGCAATGAGAAAGTGGGTGTCTTTGCCACTCGAAGTCCTTTCCGTCCCAATAATATAGGTCTTTCATCGGTAAAAATTTCTCATATCGAATGGGAGACTCCTCATGGTCCTGTCATTCATGTTAAGGGAGCTGATCTTATGGACAAGACACCGATATTTGACATCAAGCCGTATGTGGTGTATGCCGATTCTCATCCTGGGGCAAGGAGCGGTTTTGTTGATGACCGCAAATGGCAGAAACTTGATGTAGAGATTTCTGAAGATGTAGACAGGCATCTGCGTCTGCAGGGATTGAATGCAGAAAAGATTGAAATATTGAAAGAGGTACTTGCTCAAGATCCCCGTCCGCATTACCAGAAAGACCCTCATAAGGTCTATGGAATGCCTTATGAGGGTCTTGATATTCATTTCACGGTTTGCGATCATACGCTTACTGTTGTCAAGTAGACTTCTTGAATATGTTGAGTAGAAAATTTACTTTGCGAAACTTTCAAAGCGTACGTTTTCCAACAGAATTTTGCAGGCAGCACCGATATTCTTGGCTTCCTTACAGCTTGAGATGTCAATCGCATCACCGTTCTGGGCATTCCAAGGACATTCATAAGCTTTTTAAGTTTAGTTTGTTTAATAAATTCTATACTTTGTCTTGTTTGTAATATTTGTTACCTTAAGGTGTGGATATAAAAAAAAGACGGCCCTAACCACAGTTAGTAACCGCCTTTTATGAAAGGAGGAGTGGTACCACCAGGAATCGAACCGGGGACACAAGGATTTTCAGTCCTTTGCTCTACCAACTGAGCTATGGCACCATCTTGCTTTTTGCGGTTGCAAAGGTACAATAAATATTTTAATTGAGCAAGAGAAAACGAAATATTTTCTCTTGCTTAATGTTTATTAACTAAATATCCCCTTGCTTGAAATTAATCTTTAAGCGGATTCCAACCTTGTGCTTTCAGTTCAAATTCCTGTCCGTCTCTGGTAATGAGGAACTTGCCCAGATTTTCTTTGGTGATGTAGCCAATCTGCCTTACACCCTCCATAGTCTCAATCTTCTCGTGGTCACCGATAGGTACGGTAAAGAGAAGTTCATAATCTTCGCCACCATTCATAGCACAGGTGGTAAGGTTCATATTGAATTCTTCTGCCTGCACGGCTGTCTGGTAGTCGATAGGTATGTTCTTCTCATATACTCTGCATCCGCAATGACTCTGTTCGCAGATATGCATCAATTCACTGCTCAGACCATCGCTCACATCCATCATGGCGGTAGGACGGATACCTGCCTCACGCAGTTGTGCTATCACATCTCCGCGTGCCTCAGGCTGCAGTTGTCTTTCCAAGAGATATTCCTTGCCGGCGAAATCTGGCTGGAAGTTGCGCATATTCTCTAAGTCTCTGTTCAGAAGAGCCAGTTTCTCGTTATCACCATTTGCTTTAGCCTCAGCCATCTTCCTTCGGATATCTTCTATCTGTCCGTAGTATACAGCCTTTTCGCGTTCCAGCAGTTGAAGTCCCATATAGGCACCGCCCAAGTCGCCCGACACACAGATCAGGTCTGTTTCCTTGGCTCCGTTGCGGTATACGATTTCTTCTTTTGCTGCTTCTCCGATACAAGTAATACTGATGGCTAAACCGGTGAGAGAAGAGGTAGTATCACCTCCCACAATATCTACTCCCCATTTGTCGCATGCCATTCGAAGACCCTTATAGAATTCATCAATGTCTTCTACTTTGAATCGTTTACTCAATGCTATGCTTACCACCATCTGACGTGGGGTTCCGTTCATAGCAAAGATATCACTGATGTTTACCATTGCACTCTTGTAACCCAAGTGAACCATGTCAATATAGGTAAGGTCGAAATGTACGCCCTCCATCAGCATATCTGTAGTCATGAGCACCTCCTTGTCTGGATAATGCATCACGGCACAATCGTCGCCTACACCATAAACTGTAGACTCGTTTTTCTTTTCATAACCTTTGGTGAGATGGTTTATAAGACCGAATTCACCTAACTTTGAGATATCCAAAATAAATAATAGTTTATAATTTATACTTAAGATCTGCGGATGATTTCTCGCATAATCTCTGTCATCTTAGGCTGTGCGGCATTGGCTGCAATCTGCACCTCCTCATGACTGACTTCTACAGGTACATCGAAACCGCCAAGATCGGTGATGATGCTGATGCCGAAAACCTTGATTCCACAATGGCGGGCAACAATCACTTCAGGTACAGTACTCATACCTACAGCGTCACCACCCAATACACGATACATGCGATACTCTGCTGGTGTCTCGAAGGTAGGTCCCTGAACGCCAACATATACACCATGCTTTGCATCAATTCCCTTCTCCTTAGCAATATCGTCGGCAAGGTTGCGGAGTTTCTTGTCGTATGCTTCGTGCATATCCGGGAAACGTGGACCGGTAGGGAAGTTCTTTCCGCGCAATGGATGTTCTGGGAAGAAGTTGATGTGATCATCGATAATCATCAGGTCTCCAATCTGGAATTCCGGATTCATACCGCCCGAAGCGTTGCTTACAAAGAGGGTTTCAATGCCCAACTCGTACATCACACGTTCTGGGAAGGTTACAGCCTTCATGTCATATCCTTCATAGTAATGGAATCTTCCTTCCATAGCCATGATGTCTTTACCTCCTAACTTACCGAAAATCAGTTTGCCTGCATGACCTTGAACGGTAGATACAGGGAAGTTTGGTATTTCACTATATGGAAATTCATAACTGTCAGTTATTTCTGAAGCTAATTGTCCGAGACCGGTTCCCAGTATGATTGCTGTCTTCGGACTTGTTGACATCCTTTCTTTTAGCCAGGATGCTGTTTCTTGAATTTTTTCGTACATAGCTAATGATTTTGTCGTTAAAATTATCTTCTTGTTCCAGCATGAAACTAACCTTGATAGGCAGTTCGTATATGCTTTTCTTAACTATTTCATAGAGTCCCTCTGTCTCTTTTAGTCTCACGGCATCTTTCTCTGTCGTGATAATCAGACGTGGTTCTGGCATCTGTTCAAACGCCTCGTTGATGCGTGTGATGTCTTTATTCTTGAAGCGATGGTGATCACCGAAACTCAGCGACAGCATGCTCTTGACCATTGGCTTCAGGTCGTGTTCCATCTGTTTAGGCGATGCGATACCAGTAACCAGCAGAGCATGGTAGTTTTTCAACTCCTCCTTGGCTATCTGCTGGTCTTCGAAAACTCCCTTTGGCGTATCATAGTTGATGCAGGTGAAGTAGAGCTTCTGGAAAGGGTAAAGGTCCATAGCCTTGGTGAGTACACGAAATTCCATTGGCTTCAGGTCCTTTGGACATTTAGTGATAATCACAATGTCTGCACGGTTCTTACCGCTTAGAGGTTCTCTCAGTCTTCCTGCTGGCAACATCTTGTCATAGATGATCAGACGGTGGTAATCTACCAGCAGAATGTTGATACCTGGCTTCACATAGCGATGCTGAAAGGCATCATCCAGTAATACTACATCTACATCCTTGGTCGGTTCTTCATTCTGTAACTTTTCGATTCCTCTCACACGCTTAGCGTCTACGGCTACATAGATATCGTCAAACTTGCTGTGCATCTGGAAGGGTTCATCGCCAATCTCTGACATTGTCGTATCTTTATCTGCCAGCACATAGCCACTGGTCTTTCTTTTGTAACCACGTGATAGCACAGCTATCTTTACCTTGTCGTGCAACAAGCGTATCAGATACTCCACATGGGGAGTCTTGCCCGATCCGCCCACCGTGATGTTACCCACAGAAATGACCGGGATTGAGAATGACTGACTCTTTTTCAGTCCGATATCGAAGAGCCAATTGCGAAATCTGACCATGCCGCCATAAATCCAACTCAGTGGTAGCAGCCAGTCGTTGATCTTGATAAGATCGCCTTCTGTTCTCATGTCTGTTTCCTTTCTCTTAATTCGGTATGTCTTATATATTAATGTACGCATACCTTATTATAAATGTTATTGTATGTTCAGTACGTAAGGAAGTGCAGCCTGTATAGGCTCTTTCTCCTTCATATTGCGTATCATGATGAATGGCTGGTAGAGACCACCTAATGCCAGACGCAACTGTTCATCGAGATATGTTCCCTTGTTTCCGCCCGCCATATCCAGCAACTGTTCCATCCATCCAGCCAATGCCGGATATTCTACCGCCTGATAACTGCTGAGATGAGCCAATTCTGCAGCCTTGTCGATGGCGTCGCTCAAGCCGCCGAATCCATCAATTAACTTGATCTTCTTGGCGTCTGTACCCAGCCATACTCTTCCTTGAGCAATCTTCTCAACCTGTTCGGTACTCATTTTTCTGCCCTCAGCCACACGATTGCGGAAGAGGCTATATCCACGGTTCACATAGTTTTGCATGGTGGCAATCTCTTCTGCACTCCATGGGCGTGACATGCCTGCAGAGGCATAGGTACTGTTGCGGTTGGTCTTCACTTCATCATACTTGAAGCCTAACTTCTTTGTCATCAGGTCACTGAAATCTGGCAGGGCTCCAAAGATACCGATGCTGCCGGTCAATGTTGTAGGTTGTGCCATGATATATTGAGCACCCATACTCATATAATAAGCACCCGATGCTGCCATACCACCCATCGAAACCACTACCGGCTTCTTTTTATTTAATTCTTTAACTGCTCTCCAGATCTGTTCCGAAGCATAGGCATCGCCACCGCCCGAATTGATACGCAGAACTACGGCCTTTACCTGACTGTTATCTGCAAGTTCCTGAAGGTCCTTGATGACCTTTGTACTTACTATCTGTTGCTCAGAATCATAGATGCTAGGAGTCTCCATCCTGACAATGGACCCCTGACAGTAGTATACGGCAATCTCTTCGCCCATCAGATTCGAGTCGTCTATAGTCATATCTACATCGTTATAGTCAACCTGATTGATGGTATCGTCTGCCTTCAGTCCTAACTGTTTCTTTACCACGTCTCTGATTTCATCATAATAGCAGAATCCATCTACCATCTTTCGAGATTTCAGTAGTTTGGTATCATCAAACACCATCAGCCCGTCAGCATAGCGGTTCAGTGAATCCTTGCTGATGTTTCTGCTTTTGCTCACATCTCCCAACATCTGTAGCCAGAGTCCACTAATATAGCGTGAAACCTGCTCTCTGTTGGCATCCGACATTTTGTCTTCGGTGTATGTTTCAGTATAGCTTTTGTATTTGCCTACCTTCACTACCGTAAAGTGAACGCCAAACTTGGCTGCTACATCTTTGATATATTGTGGCTGCGATGCAATACCATGCCAGTCCACATTGCCTTCTGGGTTTACATATACCTTGTTGGCAACCGAAGCCAGATAATATCCACCCTGTGAGAGAGCATCACCATATGCGATAATCCATTTGCCGCTCTTCTTGAAATCGGCAAGTGCATTTCTGATTTCCTGCAAAGTGGCATAATCTGTCTCCAAGATACCTGTTTCCAGATAGATGCCCTTCACTTTATCCTCATTCTTTGCCTTGCGGATAGAAGAGAGAATCCTGTTCATGCCTATGTTGTTAAACTGCTCGCCTGTCAGTTCGCCGAGCCAGTTGTCTTCAGTACGGTCTTCAATCTGTCCTTGTAGTTTCATCACCATCACCGCATTGTCTTTCAGTGCCGGTTTACTGTTGCTCGATGCCACCATTCCGATGATACAGATGAATCCCAGGATGGTCATGATCAGCCCGAAGGCAAACAGTCCTACGATAGTGGCTGCCACGTTCTTGAAAAAATCCTTCATTATTCTATGTCAATATTTTATAAGTGAGACTCCTAAATAAATGCCAGCGGCAGAAGAGAAATGTTTTCTCCGATTGCCGTTTACAGCAATTTTTCTGCAAATATAGCAAAAAAGAACCAATAATCAAAGCGATTGGAACAAAAACACCAAAAAAAGAAGAAAAAATAACATAGGGTTAACGAAAAATGCCTATCTTTGCATTATCTTAGCAAAACAGAATAAAGATATAAACAACATAATAAAAAGAAAAATGAAAAAGACACTGTTTTTTTTCTTCTGATGCTGACAGCAATTACAGCATCAGCTCAATCTACTGCTCGCAAGTTCGTATTGAAGAACAGTAGCGACGGTCTGAGTGAACTCACCAGTTATCTGCCTAAGAAAAACCGCAATATTCCGTTGAGTGATGCCTATCAGGCGATGCGTACCGTTCGTGACAGTTCTGCAGTATGGAGAATAAACAAGGAAGATGTTGGTATCATGGGCTTTTCTGCCGGTGGACATTTAGCTTCTTCCGTCAGTACTCATGCTGAGGCGGCTGTGCGACCTGATTTCTCGATTCTTTTCTATCCGGTGATTTCAATGGATGAGCGTATCTCTCATAAGGGATCATGTGTGAAAAGTAAAGAGAACACCTAAAAAGAGGGTGTGTCATAAGTTAATGATACACCCTCTTCTTGTTGTTGGAAAAGCTAGGATATGTTGTTGAAAGAGCTAGGATATGTTGTTGAGACAGTTAGTATCTCCGGTCGCACAACAGCTGTTGTGCGCTTGCATAACAGCTGATATGCGCATGCACAACAGCTGATGTGCATGCGGTGGTCAACTGTTATGCGCCAACTATTTTCCAAACTTATGGCACATCCTCTTTTTCTTTTTATAGACTCCTAATAAGCATTCTTGTCAGGGCAGATAATGCTCTTGGCAGTCATGAAGATAATCTTGATATCAAGCCAGAACGACCAGTTCTCTATATACCAGATATCACGGCGGATGCGTTCCTCCATCTGCCAGAGCTCCTTTGTCTCACCACGGAACCCGGTAACCTGAGCCCAACCTGTGATACCAGGCTTGGAGAAGTGGCGAACCATATACTTATCTATCAGGCTTCCATACACCTCAGTATGATGCAGCATGTGAGGGCGCGGACCCACAATACTCATGTCTCCCTTAAGAACATTGAAGAATTGAGGAAACTCATCTATGTTCGTCTTTCTCATAAAGTTGCCGAAAGCAAATTTACGTGGGTCGTTCTTTGTTGCCTGTGCCTTGTCTGCATCCTTGTTCACATGCATGGAACGGAATTTAAGACAGTAGAAGGTATCACCATTCAGACCCGTTCTTGCCTGTTTGAAGAAAATTGGACCAGGACTCTGAATCTTGATGATGAGAGCTATGAATGGAATGAATGGTAGAATGCACAAACATGCAAGCCCGCTCACCACGATGTCGAAGCTACGCTTGATAATGCGGTTTGACGTGCTTGTTAGGGGTTCTATGCGGTTTGAATATACCGTCCTTCCCATGAAATTCTGGGCATCAAGATGCAATTTGTACTCACCAAACACACGTGGCAGGTAGTAGAAGTGTATCACATTCTTATCACAGAAGTGTATGATATTGATGATCTCAGGATCTTTATGCGACAGGCAGCAGAAAACCTCGTCAATATTGGAAGGTTCACCATTGATGGTATCATTCATGGTAGAAGAGATAATCTCTTTGAGCTGTTTCATGTTTCCTATTCTTTTCAACCCTTCCGGATTATCAGTGATGTCTTCATCTGCATAATATCCTTTTACGATATAACCTGCCGAGGGTTCTTCTGTCATCGTCTTGTACATCTCGCTCACGGCAGGATCGTTACCTACAAAGACGACGGTGCGTGAGTTGCGGCCCTTAGAGCGGAAATACTTTAGTAATTTGAGCTCGCAGAGTCGGCTTATGATGAGAGACAGATAGAATGTTATGCCGAAGATAATGCTGAAGGAGAACATCTTTCCCCCGTGACCGAGTAGTCTTGAGAAGGTAAAGAAACAGAATGTTGTTGCTGCAGCCAGATATAAAGTACGCCTTGTAACCTGCGGGAACCCGATCTTTCTGACATGAATGATGGTGGAATAGAAGTATTCGCCTAGGAACAAGGCAGCATTGGCAACAAAAAAGGTAATCTTTGTTGCTTTGTCGAAATACGCAGGTATGAGTTCTTGACCATATTGGGTATAGAACAACAGTACGATGTTGAGAATAACGAAATCGGCACCTGTCACCAGTCTCCTTATCATTTCATTTCCTTTATAATGCTTGTTCGTCATTTGCTTATGTTTTTTATACTCCTAGTTGTTTATATATCTTTTTAAGTTATTTGAGGTATGCTTAAACTGATATTTGGTCGCAAAGGTAATAATAATAGTTGAAAATCGGAAATAAATCAGCAAAAAAATATTGAAATAGACCAACTTGAACCAACTTGAACCAGCTTTTCTTGTTTTTAATCTGTTTAAATGATGTTTTTTCTTCCTTTTTACTTTCTTGCGCATATCTAGGTATTTTTATATGAATATCTAGGTATTTTTATATGAATAGGTAGTTTTTTTAGAAATTGCTTGGTGGTCTCAAAAGAAAAACGTACTTTTGCAGCCGGATTATCACGGATGATTCTTCTTTGAGACCTGTTGGTACTGGGAGTAAACTCCTGATGTGATGCAGTCTCTCACTGTTCATTTGTGAAATCTTAAGTATGAACAATAAACGATTTAGATAGTAATAATATGCAATTAATTTTATTATCGGGTGGCTCGGGTAAAAGGCTCTGGCCACTTAGCAATAATGCTAGAAGCAAACAGTTCTTGCCATTGCTCGAAAAGGAGAATGGGGAGATGGAAAGTATGGTTCAGCGCGTGGTACGTCAGGCTCAGGAAGCAAATCTGACCAACGATATTACGCTTGCTACAAACGCCAGCCAGCTGGATATCATCCAGAACCAGCTGGGAGAGCGGGTTTCTGTGGTTACCGAACCGGAGAGGCGTGATACTTTCCCTGCTATCGCTTTAGCTGCAAGTTATCTGAAACTGAAGAAAAAATGTGAGGATGATGAGGTTGTGGTTATTATGCCTTGTGATCCTTATACCGAGTTGGAATATTTCCATACCATAGCCCGTATGGTGGAATGTGTGGAGAAAAACGTCGCCGACCTCGTGCTGATGGGTATCAAACCTACTTATCCAAGTGCAAAATATGGTTATGTGGTTCCTTTTGCTGAAGGAGAGAAGTATCAGATAGTGAAGAGATTTACTGAGAAACCGGATGTGCCTACAGCAGAGAAACTCCTGGAGGAGGGGGCTTACTGGAATGGTGGTGTCTTCGCTTTCCGTTTGGGCTATATGATGCAGATTGTACGTAAGTATATGCAGAGTGGTAACTTTGAAGATACTCGTGAAAGATATAGCGAATTTCCAAAAATCTCTTTCGACTACGAGGTGGCGGAGAAGGCTAAATCGGTAGCTGTAGTACCGTTTAATGGTGAATGGAAGGACCTGGGTACCTGGAACACACTCACTGATGAGCTGCATCATGCCAGCATCGGTAATGCGGTGATGGGAAGTCATTGCGAGAATACGCATGTCATCAACGAGCTCCAGTTGCCTCTGTATGTGGATGGCTTGAAGGATGCTGTTGTTGCAGCGAGTCCTGATGGCATCTTCGTCTGTGCAAAGAAATATTCCGAGGACATCAAGAAGGCGGTAGAACATCTTACTCCGCGTCCGATGTATGAGGAAAGAAGGTGGGGTACTTATCGGGTGATTGACGATTCTGAGTATGCTGACGGCAATCATTCGCTCACCAAGAGTATTACCTTGAAGCCAGGTAAGAATATCAGTTATCAGCTTCATCACCATCGTTCAGAGGTGTGGACATTCGTAGAAGGTGAGGGCATCTTTGTACTTGATGGTGAGGAGAAACATGTGAAGGCTGGTGATACCGTGGTGATTCCTCTGGAGCATTATCATGCCATCAAGGCGATTACACAGCTGACTTTCATCGAAGTTCAGAATGGTAATCCACTGGTTGAGGATGATATCGAAAGATTCGATTATCAATGGAAAATGAAATAAAACACAAGTTTTTGTGATATAATGTCAGTATTTAAACGTGTCAAAGTGTCAGTATGAATGCTTTGGCACGTTTTTCGTATACTGGCGGGGTGACGGGTAGCAATACCTGTTGGCAAAATAAATGTATAACAATTAAAATATTATAGAATCATGAACATTAAACCATTAGCAGACAGAGTGCTGGTACTTCCCGCACCAGCTGAAGAAAAAGTAGGTGGAATTATTATCCCTGATACAGCAAAAGAGAAACCACAGCGTGGCAAGGTCGTTGCTACAGGTAAGGGTACGAAAGACGAAGAGATGATTCTCAAAGAAGGTGATGCCGTACTCTATGGTAAGTACGCTGGCACAGAACTCGAATTCGATGGTACTAAATATATCATGATGCGTCAGAGCGATGTACTCGCTGTAGTAGAAGAGTAATTCTTAAAGGTAAAAAAGTAAAAAGGTAAAAAACTTTTTGCAGATATTTATTTAAACATTATTAGAAAGAATATATTATGGCTAAAGATATTAAATATAATATGGATGCCCGCGACCTCTTGAAGAAAGGTGTTGATCAGTTGGCAAATGCAGTAAAGGTAACTCTCGGTCCTAAGGGTCGCAACGTGGTAATCGAAAAGAAGTTTGGTGCTCCTCAGATTACTAAGGATGGTGTTACCGTGGCTAAGGAAGTAGAGTTGGAGGATAAATTCGAAAATACTGGTGCTCAGCTTGTTAAGAGCGTTGCCAGCAAGACTGGTGATGATGCCGGTGATGGTACAACAACTGCTACTATCCTGACTCAGGCTATCGTAACAGAGGGCTTGAAGAACGTTACTGCAGGTGCAAACCCAATGGACTTGAAGCGTGGTATCGACAAGGCTGTGGCTGCTGTCGTTGCCTTCATCAAGGAACATGCTGAGCAGGTAGATGACAACTACGATAAGATTGAGCAGGTGGCTACTGTTTCTGCCAACAATGATGCTGAGATTGGTAAGCTCTTGGCTGACGCAATGCGCAAGGTTTCTAAGGATGGTGTCATCACTATCGAGGAGAGCAAGAGCCGTGATACCAACATCGGTGTTGTTGAGGGTATGCAGTTTGACCGTGGTTATTTGAGCGGTTACTTCATGACTGATGCAGACAAGATGGAGTGTGTAATGGATAACCCATACATCCTTCTTTATGATAAGAAGATTTCTAACTTGAAGGAGTTCTTGCCAATTCTCCAGCCTGCTGCTGAGAGTGGTCGTCCTTTGTTGGTTATCGCTGAGGATGTTGATTCTGAGGCTTTGACTACTTTGGTAGTTAACCGTTTGCGTGGCGGTTTGAAGATTTGCGCTGTGAAGGCTCCAGGCTTCGGTGACCGTCGCAAGGCCATGTTGGAGGATATCGCAGTATTGACAGGCGGTGTTGTTATCTCTGAGGAGAAAGGCTTGAAGTTGGAGCAGGCAACTTTGGATATGCTGGGTTCAGCAGACAAGGTTACCGTCAACAAGGACAATACAACTATCGTTAATGGTCATGGCGAGAAGGCTAATATCCAGGATCGCGTAGCTCAGATCAAGAACGAAATTGAGAATACCAAGTCTTCATATGATAAGGAGAAACTTCAGGAGCGTCTGGCTAAGCTCGCCGGTGGTGTAGCTGTCCTTTATGTAGGTGCCAACTCTGAGGTTGAGATGAAGGAGAAGAAGGATCGTGTTGACGATGCACTCTGCGCTACCCGTGCCGCTATCGAGGAAGGTATCGTTGCTGGTGGTGGAACTACTTATATCCGTGCTCTCGAGGCATTGAAGGATATGAAGGGTGATAATGCTGACGAGACAACAGGTATCCGTATCGTAGAGCGTGCTATTGAGGAGCCTCTCCGTCAGATTGTTGCCAATGCCGGTGGCGAGGGTTCTGTAGTAGTAAACAAGGTACGCGAGGGCGAGGGTGACTTCGGTTACAATGCCCGCAAGGACGTTTACGAAGATATGCGTCAGGCTGGTATCGTAGATCCTGCCAAGGTAGAGCGTGTAGCTTTGGAGAATGCTGCTTCTATCGCAGGCTTGTTCCTGACAACAGAGTGTGTGTTGGTTGACAAACCTGAGCCTGCACCAGTTGCACCAGCTGCAGCACCTGGTATGGGTGGCATGATGTAATTAGATGAATCATTTGCGCAAACAAAGCACATTGTAAGACTGCGAGTTTGCAAAGCGAAAATATCAAATAGGGGTGATTCTCAGGGAATTATCCCTATTTTCTTGTTTTTTTAGTCATAAAGATACAAAAAAGAGCAAAATTATTTGGTTCGAATAATCTTTTTTTTGTAACTTTGCATCGTAAATAAAAGAAAGTATCATCCGAAGGGATGGCAAAGATATTTTTTTGATTTGTTTTAGTAGATTAGTTTTTAAGTAGTTTGTTTTTGGAAATCGGTTGTCGTGAGACATCCGATTTTTTTTGTTTTTATTTTGTTTTCTCAATTTAATTGTGTAATTTTGCAGCATAATAGAAAATTCATAGCATGAACAGTATTGATTGGAAAAAAGCAGTGGTCTTTCTGATTGTTATCGGAGGACTCATTTATATTACAAAGGCAGAGTTGGGAATGACTACTACAAACTCGTTCCTTACTACGCTGGGTATCTTATTGCTTCTCTTTATCGGAGATAACTTCGCACAGAAGATTGATGATGATCGGAAACGACGTAAACTGAATAATGATGGAAAAGCTGATTGATCTATATAAAAAATGGGCGGGTGAAGAACCGGCCGATGTCATAAAATTGGCAGGGCAGGGGAGTAACCGGCAGTATTTCCGTATCATTGGGCATGATGGTGATACGGTAATTGGTGTGATAGGAACCAGTCGTGATGAGGATCATGCCTTTGTATATCTGGCTCAGCATTTCCAGCTCAGACAGTTGCCTGTTCCCCAGATTCTGGCGGTAAGCGATGATGAACTCTGCTATCTTCAGACAGACCTTGGCGGTACTTCGCTTTTCGATGCCATCAAGGGCGGACGAGATGCGGGCGGACGTTACAATCAGAAAGAGAAGGAACTCCTTAAGAAAACCATTCGTGAACTTCCGAATATCCAGATTCGCGGTGCAAGAGGATTGGATTGGCAGAACTGCTATCCGCAGCCAGAATTCGATGTAGACAGTGTACTCTTCGACCTCAACTACTTCAAGTATTGTTTCCTGAAGCCTACCGATTTGGATTTTCACGAACTGAAGCTCGAAGCCAACTTCCGGCTTTTTGCCAAGGATCTGACATCAGAACCGATGGATTGTTTCCTTTATCGCGATTTTCAGGCGCGCAACATCATACTGGATGATAAGGGGAATCCATACTTTATTGATTTTCAGGGTGGTAGAAAAGGACCGTTCTATTATGATCTCGCCTCATTCCTCTGGCAGGCATCTGCTAAGTATCCGTTCAAACTGCGCAGAGAACTGGTTTGGGAATACTACCAGTCATTGAAGCATTATACCGAGGTACCATCGGTGCGCCATTTTGTAAACCGGTTGAGTCTTTTTGTGCTCTTCCGTACCTTGCAGGTTTTGGGTGCCTACGGATTCCGCGGCTATTTCGAACGCAAGAAGCATTTCATCGACAGTATTCCGCCAGCTATCCAGAATCTGCGAGATCTTCTGAAGATGGGTGACAAGGTGTTCCCTTATCCTTATATGATGGATATGTTGAGAAGACTGACCGAATTGCCACAGTTCAAGGTGATAGAGAGTGTGGCGCTGAGTCGTGCAGACGGCTATAAGACTACCGACAACAATATCTATCGTGCGCATCCGCAGGACGGACCTGCCACCTATTCTAAATATGATGGTAAGGGACCGCTGGTGGTAAGAGTGTATAGTTTTTCTTTCCGTAAGGGCATTCCAGAGGATCCGTCGGGCAATGGTGGAGGTTATGTCTTCGACTGCAGAAGTACCCATAACCCTGGCAGATACGAGCCTTATAAGGAGTTGACGGGTCTGGATGAGCCTGTTATCCGATTCCTGGAGGATGATGGTGAGATATTGAAGTTCCTGGATCATGTCTATGCACTTGCCGACCATCATGTAAACCGCTACATACAGCGTGGTTTCACCTCTCTGATGTTCTGTTTCGGATGTACAGGCGGTCAGCATCGCAGTGTATATTCTGCGCAGCATCTTGCCGAACATATTCACCGGAAGTTTGGTGTGGAAGTGCAAATCTGTCATCGTGAACAACAGATAGAGCAGGTTTTGCCTGCAAAATAAGAATAAATGGCGTGCAAATTTGGCTATCTCGCAAAAAGTTAGTAAATTTGCACGCACATTAAAATATAGCTATACAGCAATGATGCAAGCAATGATATTCGCAGCAGGTTTGGGCACTCGCCTTAAGCCACTTACCGACCGTATTCCGAAGGCATTGGTAAGTGTCGGGGGAGAACCTTTGCTCAAACGTGTCATCTTTCAGTTGAAGGATGCCGGTTTCACTCGCATTGTAGTGAACGTGCATCATTTCTCCAATCAAATCATCGATTATCTCAGAGAGAATGATAACTTCGGTATGGACATCCGTATCAGTGATGAGAGCGAAAAGCTGCTCGAAACGGGTGGAGGTATCCGGAAGGCATGGCCGCTCTTCAACCAGACAGAGCCTATTCTCATCCACAACGTGGATATTCTGAGTAATGTGGATCTGAAGAAGTTCTACCAGATGGAGAGTCAGGACATGATAGCAGCCCGACTGATGGTGAGCGAACGCAAGACCAAGCGCTATCTTCTCTTCGATGACAGCATGCGATTGGTAGGTTGGACGAATATTGAGACGGGCGAGGTAAAGAGTCCTTATCCAGATCTCAATCCTAAAGATTATAAGATGTATGCTTTCTCGGGCATCCACATGGTAGCCCCATTACTCTTCCCATTGATGGAGGAGGAACCGGACAAGTTCCCTATCATGGACTTCTATCTGAAGCATTGCGACAAGGTGCGCATAGAGGGATATGTAAAGAACGACCTCAAGCTGATGGATGTGGGAAAGCAGGAGACGCTGAAAGAGGCGGAAGCATTCCTGAAATCGTTAGTTAATAGTTTATAGTTAATAGCGGCTATGCCGTATAGCAAGATAACTATAAACTATAAATTGTAAACTGTAAATTAAAATTAGATATTATGCAACAGAAGATTATTATTTTGGATTTCGGTTCACAGACCACACAGCTCATCGGCCGTCGTGTCCGTGAACTCGATACCTTCTGCGAGATCATGCCTTACAACAAGTTTCCAAAGGATGACCCATCTGTCATTGGTGTCATCTTGAGCGGTAGCCCTTATTCCGTTCATGATCCGGAAGCTTTCAAGGTAGATCTGAGCCAGTTTATTGGCCGTATTCCTGTGCTCGGCATCTGCTATGGTGCTCAGTTCCTCTCTTACGCCCAGGGCGGTAAGGTGGAGGCTGCTGACAGCCGTGAGTATGGTCGTGCCAACTTGGAGCATTTCGATCAGGAGAATCCTTTGTTCAAGGGATTCATCGAGAACTCTCAGGTTTGGATGAGCCATGGTGATACCATCACTGCTATCCCTGATGATTACAAGTGCATCGCTTCTACTGCTAATGTGAAGTATGCTGCTTATGCTTCTACCAAACAGCCTGTATGGGCAGTACAGTTCCACCCAGAGGTGTTCCACTCTTTGCAGGGTACACAGCTCTTGAAGAACTTCGTGGTTGATATCTGCGGAAGTAAGCAGGACTGGAGTGCTGACTCTTTTGTTGAGACAACAGTTGCTGAGTTGAAGGAACTGTTGGGCGACGATAAGGTTATCCTCGGTCTTTCTGGCGGTGTTGACTCCAGTGTGGCTGCCGTTCTCCTGAACAAGGCTATCGGCAAGAACCTTACCTGTATCTTCGTAGATCATGGTATGTTGCGCAAGAATGAGTTCCGTGACGTGATGGAAGACTACAAGTGTTTGGGCTTGAACGTTATCGGCGTGGATGCATCAGAGAAGTTCTTTGCTGACCTGGCTGGTGTTACTGACCCTGAAAAGAAGCGTAAGATTATCGGCCGCGACTTCGTAGAGGTTTTCAATGCTGAGGCTAAAAAGCAGACTGGTGCCAAGTGGTTGGCTCAGGGTACTATCTATCCTGACCGTATCGAGAGCTTGAATATCACCGGTAAGGTGATCAAGAGTCATCACAACGTAGGTGGTCTTCCTAAGGAGATGAACCTTCAGTTGTGTGAGCCTTTGAAGTGGCTGTTCAAGGATGAGGTTCGCCGTGTAGGTCGCTCTATGGGTATGCCAGAGCACCTGATTACTCGTCACCCATTCCCAGGTCCTGGTTTGGCTGTCCGTATCTTGGGCGATATCACTCCTGAGAAGGTACGTATCCTTCAGGATGCTGACGATATCTATATCCGTGGCTTGCGTGAGTATAAGGTGAAGTTGAGTGGTGAGGAAGCTCGTCGCGTCCTGGCTGCCGGTGTTCCTGCTGACATGCAGAATGGCGAGATCGAGGTTTCTCTCTACGATCAGATCTGGCAGGCTGGTACAGTATTGCTTTCTACTGTCCGTTCAGTAGGTGTGATGGGTGATGAGCGTACATACGAGCACCCGGTTGCCTTGCGTGCTGTAACCAGTACTGATGCGATGACTGCTGACTGGGCACATCTTCCTTATGATTTCATGGCTAAGGTAAGTAATGAGATTATTAATAAGGTGAAGGGTGTAAACCGTGTATGTTATGACATCTCTTCAAAACCACCTTCGACAATTGAGTGGGAATAAACAGAATAAAAAAGTCGCCTTCAAAGAGGGCGACTTTTTTATTCTTATTTCTGATTCTTCAGGAGATCACGTATTTCCATGAGGAGTTTTTCTTCATTGCTTGGCACCGGAGCCTTAGGAGCTTCTGCCGGTTTTTCCTCTTCCTTCTTCTTGGAAATCTTGTTCACCACCTTGATGAGCATGAAGATACAGAAAGCAACGATGAGGAAGTCGAAGGTGGTCTGCAGGAAATTGCCATAGTTGATGGTAGCAGCCTTGAGTTCCTCGCCCGCCACATTCACGGAAGGAAGGGTTACCTTGAGGTCGGCAAAGTTGACACCACCGATGAGCCATCCGATAGGTGGCATGATGATATCGTCAACAACAGAACTCACGTTTTTTCCAAAGGCACCGCCTATGATAACACCGACTGCCATGTCGAGAACGTTTCCACGCATGGCAAACTGTTTGAATTCATTTAAAAATTTACTCATGACTCTAAAATTTTAAAAGTTTATATTATAAAAAATCTTCTTCTATATATAATAAGGTGAGAAAAGCAAGCGCCTTCGACTTCTTTTATCTGTTACGCTACCCATCTTTCCGTCTGCAAAGAAACGATTTTTGCAATATGGAGTTGTCAGTATGGCATGTCTAATATTAAAAAACCGTTATTATTGGCGCTCTCTCATTCATTTTTAACTTATTTAATACTCATTCTGGTTGCAAAGTTAGAAAATTTTTTGTAACTTTGCGCTCGTAAAGAAGAAAAAGTGCTTGATAGGGATGAAAAAAGGTGTTATCAGCTCCTTCGGATTCGCTTGATAGCTTAAAAGAAATAATTTTTAAACTATTAATTTAAATATTAGAACAATGATTAAGATTGGTATTAACGGATTTGGCCGTATCGGTCGTTTCGTATTCCGTTCTACAGTTGAGGCTGAGAACGCAAAGGAAGTACAGGTAGTAGCTATCAATGATTTGTGCCCTGTTGATTACATGGCTTACATGTTGAAGTATGATACAATGCACGGTCAGTTCGACGGTACTATCGAGGCTGACGTTGAGAAGAGCGAGTTGATCGTAAACGGTAACCACATCCGTGTTACTGCTGAGCGTGACCCAGAGAACTTGAAGTGGGATGAGGTTGGTGCTGAGTATGTAGTTGAGTCTACAGGTCTCTTCCTCGCTTACGATAAGGCTGAGAAGCACTTGAAGGCTGGTGCTAAGTATGTAGTACTTTCTGCTCCTTCTAAGGCTGACGCTAACGGTAACCAGGCTGATATGTTCGTTTGCGGTGTTAACACAGACAAGTACAACGGTCAGAAGATCGTTTCTAACGCTTCTTGTACAACAAACTGCTTGGCTCCTATCGCTAAGGTATTGAACGATAACTTCGGTATCGAGACAGGTTTGATGACAACTGTTCACTCTACAACTGCTACACAGAAGACTGTTGACGGTCCATCTATGAAGGACTGGCGTGGTGGCCGTGCAGCTGCTGGCAACATCATCCCTTCTTCTACAGGTGCTGCTAAGGCTGTAGGTAAGGTTATCCCTGAGTTGAACGGTAAGTTGACAGGTATCTCTATGCGTGTTCCTACTTTGGACGTATCTGTTGTTGACTTGACAGTTAACTTGAAGAAGGCTGCTTCTAAGGAGGCTATCTGCGCTGCTATGAAGGCTGCTTCTGAGGGTGAGTTGAAGGGTGTACTCGGTTACACAGAGGATGCTGTTGTTTCTTCTGACTTCTTGGGTTGCGCTTTGACATCTATCTTCGACGCTAACGCAGGTGTTTATTTGACAGATAACTTCGTTAAGGTTGTTTCTTGGTATGACAACGAGATTGGTTACTCACACAAGGTTGTTGAGTTGATCAAGATCATGAAGAAGCACAACGGTTAATTCGTTGTCTCTTAACGATTAAGTATATGGCCGTCCAGCATTTTTTCAATGCTGGACGGCTTTTTGTTTTTATAAGTGAGAATTTCTTTTCATTTTATTTTGTTTTCTCAATAATTTCATTTAACTTTGCGGCATGAAATATTCGATGATAACCATATTGGGACCTACGGCGAGTGGTAAGACGAGTCTTGCTGCCGCTCTTGCAGCCAGGATTAATAGCCTGGGTGCCCATTTGTCGGGTACCCCTGCCAAGGGCGCTGAAGTTATTAGTGCTGACAGCCGCCAGGTATATCGCGGCATGGATATAGGTACGGGTAAGGATCTGGCTGACTATACCATCCATGGCAAGCAGATACCTTATCACCTCATTGACATCTGTGAGCCTGGTACGAAATATAATCTCTTTGAATATCAGCAGGATTTTTATGATGCCTATCAGGATATTCAGAAGAGAGGGGCATTTCCGATATTATGTGGAGGTACAGGACTCTATATTGAGTCGGTGCTGAAAGGTTATCATCTCTCACCTGTTCCGCAGAACCCGGAACTCCGTGAGTCATTGGCTCATAAGAGTTTAGAGGAACTTATGCGGATACTGAAAGAGCTGAAGGCGAAAACTGGTTCTAATATGCACAATCGCACAGACGTGGATACAGCACAGCGAGCTATCCGGGCGATAGAGATTGAAAGCTATAATCTGGAGCATCCGATGCCCGAACGTGAACTCCCTGCGGTTGATTCGCTGATTATCGGTGTCAGCATAGACCGGGACGCAAGAAGGGAGAAAATTTCACGTAGACTGAAACAGCGATTGGATGAGGGAATGGTAGATGAAATCAAGGGACTGCTAGATCGTGGTATTCCTGCTGAAAATCTCATCTATTATGGTTTGGAATATAAGTTTATTACAGAATATGTGATCGGTAAGACTTCATACGATGAGATGTATCGCGGTCTGGAAATAGCAATCCATCAGTTTGCCAAAAGGCAGATGACGTGGTTCAGAGGTATGGAGCGCAGAGGCTTTACTATCCATTGGGTAGATGCATTGCAGCCAATGGAGAAAAAGGTGGAGACGGTTTTGGAGCTGATGAGGAGCTAGGCTGCGGCCTGGAATCTGGCTTGGGCTGGCATCCGATGGAATCGGATGCAACGGTGGCTAGGCGGAAGTAATATTTCTACAACTTTCAAATTACAAAGAAGAGACAATGGTAAACGAGAATAAATGGGGGCTGCTTTATTGCCCTAGAGGAGGCTGGCGAAGTAACAAGCGCTGGGAAAAAATAGAGAAGGTGCTCAAGCAGCAGGGCGTGGATTACGACTTTGTGCAGAGCGAGAATCAGAAGAGCGTAGAAAGGCTCATCAGAATGTTTATCAACAATGGCTATAAGACCATTGTCATCGTTGGTGGAGATTCTGCGCTCAATGATGCCGTAAACTGTCTGATGCAGATAGATCCGAAAGAAAGAGAAGAGGTGGCACTGGGTGTTATTCCTAACGGACTGATGAACGACTTTGCCCACTTCTGGGGATTCAGCGACAGCGATATCGAGAAGACGGTGGCGTCGCTGAAAAAACGTCGTATCAGAAAGATTGACCTCGGTTGTATCCGCTATGTGAACAAGAAGGGGGAGAAATGCCGTCGCTATTTCCTCAACTGTATCAATATCGGATTCATCGCTGCCATTATGAACCTGAGACGAAAAACCCATCATATCTTCGGTTCACGTACCCTGTCGTTTCTCTGTTCCTTCATCCTGATGATATTGCAGCGTCTGGACTATAAGATGCATGTGAAAATCAATTCGGATGTTATCAAGCGTAGAGTGATGACGATGTGTATAGGCAATGGAACAGGATATGGACAGACTCCGAATGCTGTGCCATATAACGGACTGCTCGATGTGTCGGTGGTATCTCATCCTAAGACAACCCAGCTCTTCGAGGGAATCTATCTTTTTGTGAAAGGTAAGTTCCTCAACCATAAAAGTGTGCATCCTTACCGTACCCGAGAGGTAGAGGTGCTCGATGCCCAGCATGCCCTGATAGGTATTGATGGCAGATTGATGAATACACCGGTAGGCCCATTCCAAATTACTGTAATTCAGGAGGTTATTAACTTCCTGATACCCGTATAACCAGTATGCCCGTAATAAGGGAAATGTATCAAGAAAAACGTATAATGTAAAACATATAAATAAAAAATAGCAGAACTTTATCCGAGTTCTGCTATTTTTATGATTTCTTCTTCCTTTAAGATTTTGATTTTCCTTCCTTCAGTATTGATGAGTTCTTCTGCCGTAAAGGCTGAGAGCGTACGGATGGCATTGCTCGTTGTCATATTACAGAGATTTGCCAGATCTTCACGACTCAATCGGATGTCAAGAGTTTTTCCGTCTTTTTCTAACCCATAAGAGTCTTTCAGAAATATCAGTCCCTCAGCAAGTCGGGCACGGATATGTTTCTGGGTGAGGTTCACGGTACGGTCGTCCGATTTACCTATTTCCACACTGAGATATTTGATAAAGAAGAAGCCGATGTTGAAACTCTTGGAGATCAGTTTCATGAGAACTGCCAGCGGGAACTGGGCAACGACGCAGTTTTCCAGCGACATGGCTGCCGTCTTGTATATCTCATCTGCAAAATAGGCTCTGAAGCCAAAAAATTCAATCGGTTTGATAACACGGATAATCTGGCTCTTGCCACCGATACCTTCTTTGTATATCTTCACTTTTCCCGCTATGAGACATAGTGCATATTCGGGAGTACCCTCGTTCTTGTAGATGATTTCGTTCTTCTTATACTTCTTGATTTCCAGATGTTCTTTCAGTAAATCGAACTGGTCATCAGTGATGCCTCCCCATAGCTTAGCAATCAGCATTGCTATATTTTCTTTATCGTATTTTTCTCTAGCTGCCATGTGTACAAATCTTTTAAACTGAAAACTGAGTGCAAAAGTAATGCTTTTTCTCGAAATAATCAAGCATTTTTGTCTAAAAATATGTTTTAAAACATAAAAAGGCAATTTTTTCTAAAAATGGCATACAAAAAACTTTGTTATACCACAAAAAAGTGTTACCTTTGAAAGCAATTAATTTAGTCAACAAAAATTTAGAACCTTAATGTAGATCTATGAGTTATCTAAAATTCGAAAAGGCCCTTATGACGAATCTTCAAGAGTCGTTGCCTAAGGAGTTGTTGAGGACAAATCGATCGGGTGCATATTCGTGCTCTACGATTGTAGACTGTAATACCCGCAAGTATCACGGATTACTTGTCGTGCCGGTTCCAGAACTGGGCGATGAGAATCATGTGCTCTTGAGTTCGCTGGATGTTACGGTGATTCAGCATGGAGCAGAGTTTAACCTCGGCTTGCACAAGTACCAGGGCAACAACTACAGTCCGATGGGCCACAAGTACATTCGTGAGTTTGATTGTGATAAAGTGCCAACTACCCTTTATCGCGTAGGTGGTGTTATCCTGAAAAAGGAAGTTGTATTCCAGCATTATGAGAATCGCATTCTGATTCGCTATACGCTGGTAGACGGTCATTCGGCTACAACCCTTCGTTTCCGTCCTTTTCTGGCTTTCCGCAGTGTCCGTCAGTTTACTCATGAGAATGCTACCGCATCTCGTGATTATGCTGAGGTAGATCATGGCATCAAGACCTGTATGTATGCAGGTTATCCTGATCTCTACATGCAGTTCTCCAAGAAGAACGAGTTTAAATTCTGTCCAGATTGGTATCGTGGCGTGGAATATCCAAAGGAGCAGGAGAGAGGTTATGCTTCTAACGAAGACCTCTATGTTCCTGGCTATTTTGAAATGGATATCAAGAAAGGCGAAACCATCGTCTTTGCTGCTTCTACATCAGAAATCAAGGCGGTCAGCCTGAAGAAGCTCTTCGACAAGGAAGTGGATGAGCGTTCGCCTCGTGACAATTTCTTCCACTGTCTGGTCAATGCAGCTCATCAGTTCCATCGTCGTGAAAAGAACGATGACCGTTACATCCTGGCAGGTTACCCTTGGTTCAAGTGCAGAGCCCGCGATACATTCATCGCTCTTCCGGGTCTCACCCTCTCTATCGAGGAAGATGACTACTTCGAACTGGTGATGAAGACTGCCATGAAGGGATACTACGAGTTTATGGAAGGCAAGCCGGTCAGCGTTCATATTGCTGAGATAGAGCAGCCTGACGTGCCATTGTGGGCTATCTGGGCTTTGCAGCAGTATGCCAAGGAAACCAGCAAGGAAGAATGCTTCAAGAAGTATGGACAGTTTATCAAGGATGTTATCAACTTTATCCAGAATAACAAGCATCCGAACCTGAAGCTCGAAGAGAACGGATTGCTCTATACCGATGGTAAGGACAAGGCTGTTACCTGGATGAACTCTACTGCCAACGGCAGACCAGTGGTTCCACGTACCGGATATATCGTAGAGTTTAATGCTTTGTGGTATAACGCTTTGTGCTTCTGTGCTTCTCTCGCTGGAATAGTTGGCGAAGAAGACAGCCAGCAGAAACTCCTGGCTCAGGCTGAGCAGACCAAGCAGGCATTCCTCGATACCTTCCTCAATGAATATGGCTATCTCTACGATTATGTTGATGGAAATATGATGGACTGGAGCGTTCGCCCGAACATGATATTTGCAGTGGCTTTCGACTATTCTCCATTGTCGCAAGACCAGAAGAAGCAGGTCCTTGATATCTGTACACGCGAACTCCTTACTCCTAAGGGATTGCGTTCACTCTCGCCAAAGAGTGGTGGATATAATCCTGTTTATGTAGGTCCGCAGACCCAGCGCGACTATGCTTACCATCAGGGTACGGCATGGCCTTGGCTCGGTGGCTTCTATATGGAGGCAAGTCTGAAACTCTATAAGCGTACCCGTTTGAGCTTTATCGAACGCCAGATGGTAGGTTATGAGAACGAAATGTCTTCCCACTGTCTCGGTACCATCAGCGAACTCTTCGATGGAAACCCTCCTTTCGCAGGTCGTGGTGCCATCTCTTTCGCCATGAATGTGGCTGAGATTCTGCGTGCGCTCGAGTTACTTGAAAAATATCAATATTAATAATAGGAGGACTGCTATATGAAAGTTTTAATGTTTGGATGGGAGTATCCTCCTCACGTATTTGGTGGTTTGGCAACTGCCAACTTTGGTATCTCCCAAGGACTTCATGCCCAGGGCGATGTTGATATCACATTGTGTCTGCCTCATCCTTTCGGTGATGAGGACCGCAGTGCCTGCAAGATTGTGGCAATGAACAGTGTGCCTATCGCCTGGCGAGATGTAAATCACGACTATGTGCAGCAGCGCGTAGGCAATATCATGAATCCGGACGATTATTTCCGCTACCGTGACCACATCTATGCCGATTTTAACTATATGCATGTAAATGACCTCGGCTGTATGGAATTTGCCGGTGGTTATCCGTCAAATCTTCATGACGAGATCAATAACTATAGCATCATTGCCGGAGTTGTAGCCCGTTCAGAAGAATTTGATATTATCCATGCTCACGACTGGCTTACATTCCCTGCCGGAATTCATGCCAAGCGCGTGAGTGGCAAACCACTGTGCATCCACGTTCATGCTACTGATTTCGACCGTAGCCGTGGAAAGGTGAACCCTACCGTTTATGCTATTGAGAAAGACGGTATGGATAATGCCGACTGCATCATGTGTGTATCCGAACTGACGCGCCAGACGGTAATTCACCAGTATCACCAGGATCCACGCAAGTGTTTCGCCATGCACAATGCCGTATACCCATTGAAGCAGGAGTGGCAGGATATTCCACGCCCAAATCATAAGGGCAAGGAGAAGGTAGTAACCTTCCTGGGACGTCTTACCATGCAGAAGGGACCTGAATATTTCGTAGAGGCTGCCAACATGGTATTGCACCGTACCCGCAATGTGCGTTTCTGTATGGCAGGTTCGGGCGATATGATGGATCAGATGATTTATCTTGCTGCCGAAAGAGGCATTGCCGACCGGTTCCACTTCCCTGGCTTTATGCGCGGCAAACAGGTTTACGAATGTCTGAAAGACAGTGATGTCTACGTGATGCCATCTGTGAGCGAGCCGTTCGGTATCTCACCTTTGGAAGCTATGCAGTGCGGCACACCAACCATTATCTCCAAGCAGAGTGGATGTGGAGAAATCCTGTCCAACTGTATCAAGGTAGACTACTGGGATATCCATGCCCTTGCCGATGCCATCTACAGCATCTGTCACAACGAGAGTCTTTTCGATTATCTCTCAGAGGAAGGCAAGAAAGAAGTAGACCAGATTACCTGGGAGAAAGTGGGAGCCCGCATCAAAGACCTGTACCTCAAGACCTTAGGGTGGAAGTAGGTTAAGTGAAGAGTGAAGAACGAAGAATGAATAATTTTGAGGCTTTACTCATCTTACAAGTTAAACGTTCAAATTTCAAATTTTTATGAAAACAATTTGTTTATATTTCGAGATACATCAGATTACCCATCTGAAACGCTACCGCTTCTTTGACATCGGTACCGACCATTATTACTATGATGACTACGAGAACGACCGTAGCATCAACGAGATTGCTGAGCGCTCTTATATGCCAGCCTTGAATGCCCTTCAGGAGATGATTGAAAAGAACGGCAAGTATTTCAAGGTAGCTTTCTCGCTTTCGGGTGTGGGTATGGAGCAGTTGGAACTTCATGCTCCTCAGGTACTGGAGAAGCTTCAGCAGCTCAACAATACGGGTTGTGTAGAGTTCCTGGCTGAGCCTTACTCTCACGGACTTGCTTCTCTGGTTAATGAGGCAAGTTTCAAGGATGAGGTGAAGCGCCAGTGTACTAAGATTGAGGAATATTTCGGAAAGAAACCTACCGTATTGCGCAACTCTTCGCTCATCTACAGCGATGATATCGGTAACGATGTTGCCAACATGGGATTCATTGGTATGCTCACCGAGGGTGCCAAGCACGTGCTCGGCTGGAAATCTCCTCACTATGTTTACCATTGCGCCATGAACCCTAAGTTGAAGCTCCTTTTGCGCGATGTGAACCTGAGCGATGATATCTCTCTGCGCTTCAGCAACAGCGATTGGGACGGTTATCCACTCTTTGCCGACAACTATATGAACCAGATTGCTGCCTTCCCAGAGGAGCAGGTTATCAATATCTTCATGGAGCTTTCTGCTCTTGGTATTGCCCAGCCTCTGTCAAGCAACATCCTCGAGTTTATGAAGGCTTTGCCTCAGTGTGCCAAGGACCGTGGCATCACCTTCTCTACACCGAGTGAAATCTGCAAGAAAATCAAGTCGGTAGGCGAGGTGAATGTGCCTGATACCTTGAGTTGGGTAGACGAGGAGCGTGATGTAAGTTCATGGTTGGGTAACCCGATGCAGCGTGAGGCTTTCAACAAGCTTTACAGTGTGGCAGACCGTGTACGTATCGCCAACGATCCACGTATCAACCAGGACTGGGATTACCTGCAGGCAAGTAACAACTTCCGTTTCATGACTACCAAGCTAAGCAATGTGGGTCTTGACAGAGGTATCTATTCAAGTCCTTTCGATGCTTTCACTAACTATATGAACATTCTTGGCGACTTCATCACCAGAGTAAACGACCTCTATCCAACTGATGTTGATAACGATCAGCTTGAAAGCCTGCTTACTACCATCAAGAATCAGGATGAAGAGCTTGAGATGAAGGACAAGGAGATTGTCCGTCTTCAGGCTAAGATTGAAAAGATAGAAAAGGAGGCAGAGAAGCAACATGGCGAGAAGCCTGCTAAGGCTGCTCCTGCCAAGAAGGCCGCAGCTAAGCCTGCAGCCAAGAAGGCTCCTGCCAAGAAAGCTCCTGCCAAGAAAACGACAAAGGCAGAGCCTGCAGAAGAAAAGAAAGATTAGAATTTTTAGATTACTCATAAAGATTAATCCCCCTCGCTGCATTGATTTGCAATGAGGGGGATTTTTTTGTTTCCCAAAATATTCTCAGAAATAACGCGTTAGCTGGAAAGCGTTATTTTTCGAAATGAATCCAGTCTACGTCGAAGAAGGCAGCATCGTTCTTCTTGGCTGTGCGGGTGTTGAAGAAACCGAGCTTGGTACCAATCCACTTGCCTTCACGCACAGTGAAAGGATTGCCTATCTTGTTGAATTTCTTACCATCCAGACTGTAGCTCCATTCAGCGATAGCCTGTATCTGGTTGGCGATGCCTTCGCTATGAACCTTCACGCGGAGCCATACATCCTGGGTAGCGATGCGGGAAGAAGGAATATCATCTACGGCATACTTCACGGTGTAAGGTTGAGTCAGCTTGCTGGTCTTGACGGTCACTTGCTTTACCACTTTCTCAGCCTTTCCCTTCTCAGCCTTCTCGCAGGTTACATATTGCAATACAACCCCCTCTTCCTTGGTATCAACAAACTTGAGTGCCGCATAGTCCATGCCTTGCATAATCATGCCGGCGCTTTCGCCCAATACCTTATCATTTTCCTTGTAAGCCTCGGTGCGGTTAGGTATGAACTTCACCCATTTGGCTGGTTGCAGATGAACCACACGACCATACCACCTGTAGAAGGCACAGCATCAAGTGCTTTTTGGATAGCCTTGGTGTTGTCTTCTGCCGTAGTAGAGGCACCATAATCCTTGATGTTGAACGTGTTTGCCGAAGTGATGGTAGGCAACTGTGGCAGTTCTACGGCAGTCCATCCTTCAGGAGTTTTCTGTCTTAATGATTGATTTCTTCATTTCTTCTTAGGTTTATTTATTTTATTATTTTCTTTTCTATAAGAATTTCTGCAAAGTTACGACATTTTTGCTTATCGCATGCAGATAGTGGGCGAAAAACTACGAAAACGATTACGAATACCTTGTGATAGGTTTTCTTATCAGCATAATGATTTTGATTAGTAACCAAACTTTAGGTCGACTAATTACTTAACTTTCGAATGTGGTTCAAGTACGGACTGAAGGCACATAAGCTCTTAGCTCAGGGCATCACCTTGGGTATAATGGCAGTCAACAAGGCGCCCTGTTGGGGCGCCTTATGTATATGTTATGGATTTAGGCCCTGCGTAACGTTTAACAGAGGCTTTTTTGATGGGATAGGAGGTAGCAGGAATTACGTCGCGACGTATCTGTTGCTGCGTCGTGATGCACTGATTGCTACGTCGTGACGTATCAGAAGCTGCGTCGTGACGTAATTTCAGTTGCTCCAGGGCAAGCGGAGCCGTTGACGTTTCTTCTTCTGCAAAGGGCTTGATTATCAAGAATGGTAAGAAGTATGTAAAGTAACAGATTGAGAAAAAGATAAAACAAAAAGGGGATTCCCAAACGAGGGGATGCCCTTTTTGTTTTTATAAGAAGTTCTTGTTTATTCCTTTAGTACCTTATCCACTACGGTCTTTCCGTTCTGAAACAGCATCTTGCGGATGTTGATGCCTTTTTGAGGAGCAGAAAGGAGGGTGCCGTTGAGACTGTAATACTTTACTTCGGCTAATTCACTGGGATTGGAGGTGATGATCTGCGAGATGCCTGTAGGGTTCTTTCATGCAGGATAGTATTCATCTACCTTGTTCTCTGCATCGGCATTGCCCTGCTTCATGATGTCCTCAACCAGCGAATTGGCGTAAACCTCAAGGTTGGTGTAGTACTCCTTGCTGTCAAGCGAGTAGGTGAGGGCATCTGTGGCGTCGTTTGGATCCAGACCATTGGCTTTCTCCCATGAATCTGGGATACCGTCCTTATCGGTGTCGAAGTCGGCAGGGCGAGATGCGGTGCCGAAGTTAGCCTCGGTGTATCCGTTTACATCTGCCACCTTGTCAATGATGCCTGGCGATTGGGTAATACTTTCCTTGTACTTGGCTGTACCTGTCTTTGCTTCTTCCATGTAGCGCGCATCAATCTCATCGCGGTAGAGTGAGGCTCCGCTGTATGCCAGTACTTTTCTGAATGATTCGGCAGCAGAGTGGGTGGTCCTCTCCTATTGGAGCAGGAGCTTCCATCTTAATCTTGACACAAGACTTGCCGCTGATGGTTACATGGGCAACATTGTCACCATAAAAGCTTTTGGCATCCGGACTGTAGTATTCTCCGTTCAGGCTTGGAATACCTTTGTCGTAGCTGATACCTTTCCAATCCTGATTCTTGGTAACAGAATCCTTGGGATCCCATCTTCTGGTGTTCCTTGGTTACGCCCTCCTTCTATCCGAATCTGGTATTGCCGTTCATTGACCACCATGTATCGTTGTTACCACCTCCATCGATGGTACCTTTACCAGTTATGGCGATGTCGGTAACCTTGTAGGCATAGATGCATGGAGAATAGTTCCAGCATGCGATGCCCTCTCACGAGGTGCGTACCAGCGGATAGAGTTTTGGTTCGAAGGCAAACTGCAGTACTGCTCCTTCTTCGAGGTGGAGGTCAACGAAACTCTTCATCTCAATGGCTCCTGTGCGCCAGGTATCCTTCGGGATGACTACAGTACCGCCACCTTTTTTAGAAACGAGGGCGATGAGTTTGTTGATAGCCTTCTGGTTCTGTGCAGCCGAAACGTTCTGCTTGGCTCCATAGGCAGAAATAGCATACTTCTTAGCTGACTGCTTGATGCCTGGCAACTGTATTCTCTGTTCAATGCGCTGATATTCAGCATTGTTCCATCCGTTGGCCCAAGCGCAGGATGGGATGAGAAGCAGAGCAACGAGTAAGGTCTTAAAGAATTTCTTCATTGTCTTTGTTCTAGTTTTATGATTATTTGTATTTATGAATTCGTTTGTATTGATCTGTTTTATTCGTTAGTCGGGTCTGACGTTTAACACATCGCTGCAAAGATACGAATTTTATTTGTAAAACAGGTGCTGGTAATGTTAAAATTAAATGTTTTTGAAAAAATGTTTGGTGTTTTGAAAATAAAATGTTACCTTTGCAACGATAATTAACATTATTAACGCAATAAATACTGGGTAGCCTATTGGATAGACATTTACTTAATGAATAAAATAAGATTAAGAAAATGAGTAAACTCAATGAAATGACAGACGAAGAGTTGGCCCTGGCTTATGTCGGGGGTGACAACAGAGCCTTTGATCAGTTGCTTTCCCGCAACGAGGTGAAACTTTTCTCTTATATCCTTTTCGTGGTTCACGATGAGGATCTGGCGAATGATATCTTCCAGGAGACATTCGTGAAGGCAATCAGTCGTTTACATGCTGGCCAGTATTCCAGTTCGGGCAAATTTATTTCGTGGTTAATGCGCATAGCGCATAATGTCATCATCGACGGTTATCGCAGTCAGTGTGTGTTCCGCATGGTAGAACAGGGGAACGGTAATGATCTTTCCTGTCTGCAAGGCGAAGATTTTCAGGCAGACTGTGCTGAGCAGGAGATGGTACGCAAACAAGTGCTCCGTGATGTGAAGAAACTGGTAGACTTTCTGCCGGCTCCACAACGCGAAGTGGTTTATATGCGTTTTTATCAGCAGATGTCTTTCAAGGACATAGCCGAGTGTACCAATGTGAGCATCAATACGAGTCTGGGAAGAATGCGTTATGCGCTCCTTAACCTCCGCAAGATGGCTAAGGAGCACAATATCTATCTGAATCTTGATTAGTGGAGTTCTTTCAAGGCATGGATGGTAGCATAAGGGTCTGTGCTCTTGAATACATAACTTCCGCTTACCAGCACGTCTACTCCGGCTTTCACCAGTCTTGGAGCAGTTTCTGCCTGCACACCGCCATCTACCTCGATGAGTGCCTGGCTTCCGCTCTCTTTGATGAGCTGGCGCAGACGGCCTATCTTCTTGATGGTGTTCTCGATGAATTTCTGTCCGCCGAAGCCTGGGTTAACGCTCATCAAAAGTACCATGTCTACATCGCAGATGATGTCTTCCAGCACACATACCGGGGTAGAAGGGTTGAGGGTAACTCCTGCCTTCATGCCTGCTGCATGAATCTGCTGGATGGTGCGGTGCAGATGGGTGCAGGTCTCGTAGTGCACGTTCATCATCATGGCACCGAGCTTGGCAGTCTGCTCAATGTAATTTTCCGGGTGCTGTATCATAAAGTGGACGTCGAGGGGCTTGGTGCACACCTTGCTAACGGCTTCTATCACAGGGAAGCCGAACGAGATGTTGGGCACGAAGACACCATCCATCACATCGAGGTGGAGCCAGTCGGCCTCACTCTTGTTAATCATCTCTATATCACTCTTCAGGTCAATGAAGTTGGCTGAGAGCAATGAAGGGGATACCATTGTTTTCATCTTTCTTCTTCTTTTAGTTAGGATAGCACACCTTTAGCTTCCCATTTTGCACCATAGTATGATAGGAGTAGGCTATCTGCTTGATGAAGTAGATGGTCTGAGCCGAAGGTCTCATTTTCTTTGGTGTAAATACTTGCTTCATAGGCGTGAATCTTTTTATTTGAATAATACTTCTTGTTATTTGTTTTTAGAACAGGCATGTCTTGAGGATGAGTTTTCCTCTTTCCGTAACCTGTTCTCTAAATAAATAACGGCGTATTGGGAAATTTATTACATTCCGGCGATTTTTTTTCTTTCTCCCTATATATAATAATGTATAGTGGAGAAAACGTGAGACGAAAGTGGGGAAAAAGGGGCTCTGGATGATAAAATAGTGTTAAATCTCAAAATTTCTCGACAAAAAGTTTGTAGTTTAAAAGAAAAACTGTACTTTTGCAGTAGAAAAGAAGAACGAAGGAGAATCTTTTCGTTAAAAAGAAAGAAACGCCTCGTTTTTGGTAGTAACAAACAATTAAAAGAAAAAGCAATATGAATACATTCGTATCTACATCATGGTGGTGGCGTAACTCAAGATTCCAGAAGTCGTGAGTCGAGACGCCGTATGTGGATGTGAACAACATAATATACTAGGGGCCTGCCGTAACTTACGACAGGCCCCTTTTCTTGTATGCTCGGCATGAGCTTATTCTAATGGGTGCAAGTCCCTAACGAACCCTAATAGCGGGAATCGTATAGCCAAGAGCAAGGGTGTCCACTGCGAGGTGGAATCTGAAAGAAGCTGGCGGCAAACATCTGACCTAACGTACAGAAACTTCATATAAGGCATTTGACCATGGATGAGATTGCAAGACAAATCAAAGTCCCATAGCTATTCGGAATGGTTGGTGTAAATGAAGTGGGTATAAGATGGAAAGACTAAGCCCTTATCCGAGGAGGTCTCACGGACGCATGGGTGAAGATGAATAATTCGATGTACAATGACGGAGTAAAGCTTGCCGTGAGAAGTCAGCAGAGGTCATAGTACCCAAG
>ENA-UAPO01000148-UAPO01000148.1-human-gut-metagenome-genome-assembly--contig:-NODE-148-length-36486-cov-16.210151_pt1 | contig 36486 bp, 30 predicted proteins | sample MGYA00243481_ERZ654579 | MGnify/ENA primary metagenome ERZ654579 (study PRJEB26926, sample SAMN06164546) | human gut metagenome | biome: ENVO:00009003; feature: ENVO:2100002; material: ENVO:00002003... | reverse complement strand
CTTAATATAAGTTATTGATTTACAGACGATTAAATGTTAATTTAACGCAGTATTGCCTTAACATACCTAAATACTAACTAATAAATTTCCTATTGAATCTTACACGATATAATAAAAGTTCAGTTTATGAATTCTAATCGTAACTTTGACGAAAAGAAAATGAAAAGGTTTAATCAAGATATAAAAAAAAGTGCTTTTTCTGCTTTTTTTTTCATTTCTTAGCAAAAGAACATCAAAAAACATGATTTTGTTTTGTTTTTCGAACAATTTGCCGTACCTTTGCAGCATAATAAAGACATTACGTATGAAAAATAGGTTAATATTTATCATTTCTGTATTTTTTGCCTTCGTTTCATGTTCGCATCAGCAAACAGAAAAGAAGGAGCAAGTCATCGACACAATACCTGTGATGGTGATGCAGATACAGAAATGCAATCGCTTATATACAGCAGAAGCTCATGTTCATAAGATTATAACACATGATGACCAGCTCAATCTGAAGGGCTCACTGTTCAAGAAAGACTTTAATATTCATGTTCCCGGCTCAAACCGCAAGGTGGCCATTCCGATGGATGCGACATTAAAAGCTTATGTAGACTTTTCAGGATTCTCTGCTAAGAACGTTAACCGACAAGGTGACAAGATAGAAATCATCTTACCAGACCCAAAAGTGATGCTCACCAGCAGTAAAATCAATCACGAAGGTGTAAGACAATTCGTTTCACTCACCAGAAGAAACTACAGTGATGCAGAACTGTCACAATTCGAACAACAAGGCAGGGAAAGCATTATTCGCGATATCCCGAACCTAGATATTCTTGAACAGGCACGCCAAAGTGCAGCAAACACCCTGATTCCGATGCTACAGGACATGGGATTCGCTGAAGAGAATATCAAAATCAGTTTCAGGAAGAAATTCACATTCAACGATCTGAAGACTCTTCTGGATAAGACAACTATCGAAAAGAATCACTAAGCGAGGAGAACAATGATATGAAAAGAATACAAATCATCGTACTATTAGCACTGATCCTTATTCTGGGTGGAGCCTTCTATTGGCTCACCAAAGACAACGAGGTCAGCGTGGTACAGGAAGATAAAACAACCCTCTCACCCACTCAGGTAGAAAGCATCGAGAATATCGGTCAATGGGAATTTCTATCTGTAAGTGATGAAGAACTGATAGATACTATACGCCGTGGCTTTTGGGGCGACGACCAACTGGTACGTATCTATTACGGAACGTTGCGCTTGGGTATCGATATGAAGGATGTAAAAAAAGGATGGCTACAAGCCAGCCAGGACAGCATCGTTTGCACTTTACCTCCTATCAAACTGCTGGACCATAACTTCATTGACGAAGCGAAGACCAAGAGTTTCTTTGAAGAAGGCAAATGGACAGGCAGCGACAGACAGGCTATGTATGAGCGTGCTTATCAAGCCATGAAGAAACGTTGCTTAAACCGCACCAATATCTATACAGCACAGGCGAATGCCAAAACTCAGTTTAGAGAGATGCTGAAAGCAATGGGATTCAAAAACGTAAAGATAGAATTTGAGAAATAACAAGGTTACTGAACTTTCGCATATCAGGAAGTTAAGTGAAGTTAGGGAAGTTAGAAGGAAGTTAAGGGACAAATGTCCTACATTTTAAGCTAGAAGACTATTGTCTCTTAACTTCCCGAACGACCGTAGGGAGCGATAACTCCTTTAACTTCTTTAACTTCTGAACTTGCGAAATTTGAATTAGGTATAAAAAATATTGATATAAGATAAACATAAAATTTTTAAGAGATGGATGCAATAAACGATTTTTTCACCGCATTTAGTTCATTCCTGTGGGGATGGCCTATGATTATCCTGCTGTTGGGAACCCACATCTTTCTGACCATCCGCTTGCACTTTCCACAACGCAAGATTTTCAAGGCAATCAAACTGTCTGTAAAGAAAGACAAGAATGCCACAGGAGATGTTTCACAGTTCAGAGCACTGGCAACAGCACTGGCAGCTACAATTGGTACCGGTAACATCATCGGTGTGGCTACAGCTATCGCTCTTGGCGGACCAGGAGCCGTACTCTGGTGCTGGTTAACCGGTGTCTTTGGTATTTCTACCAAATATGCCGAAGGATTACTCGCCGTAAAATATCGCGTAAAGACCAAGCGAGGCACGATGTTGGGTGGTCCTATGTATGCCCTGGAAAAAGGATTGGGCTGGAAATGGCTTGCAGTCCTGTTTGCCCTCTTTGCCGCATTGGCATCATTCGGAATCGGTAGCACGGTACAGGCAAATGCCATCTCTACCCTGGTAGAAAACCAATACGGCATTTCTCCATACATTACTGGAGCCATCGTTACGGCTTTAGGAGCTGCAGTGATTCTTGGAGGCGTGAAGAGTATCTCCAAGGTTTGTGGCATGCTGGTACCTTTCATGGCACTCTTTTATGTATTAGGCTGCATCTACATTCTCTGTGTAAATCATGCTTATTTATTGCCTGCCATCCACGTAATCTTAGACTCTGCATTCACAACAAAGGCTGCAGGTGGCGGCTTCGCTGGAAGTACCATGATGATCGCAGCCCGCTATGGTATAGCCCGCGGATTGTTCTCTAACGAAAGTGGTCTGGGCTCGGCACCCATCGTTGCTGCAGCAGCCCAAACCCGTAACCCTGTGCGTCAGGCATTGGTTTCATCTACCGGTACCTTTTGGGATACTGTCATCATCTGTGCCCTTACAGGTCTCGTCATCACCTCAAGTATCATAGCATACCCAGACATTGACTACCATAACGGAGCAGCACTCACCAAGGCTGCCTTCAGTAAGATTCCATATATCGGAGCTCCAATATTGACCATCGGACTGGCAACATTTGCATTCAGTACGACATTGGGATGGAGTTAATATGGAGAACGGTGTGTAGAATATCTGAAAGGCAAAAAATGGATGCTCTGTTTCCGCTTAGTCTATATTGCTACTATCTTCCTGGGTAGTGTCATCAGTCTGGGACTGGTTTGGAACATTGCCGACTGCATGAATGCTTTAATGGCCATACCAAACCTTATCTCCTTGCTCTGCCTGAGTGGTATCATAGTGCATGAAACCAGAAAGTATCTGTGGAGAGACCAGTTAGATAAAGACATGGACGAAAAAGAAATAGAGGAATTAGAATAAAAGATACAGAAAGGAAATACCCTGAATGGAAGTAAAAATACAAAAGCTCGGCATTGCATCACTGCAGACCGAGCTTTTATTATTAAATCAACAAAAACTACTAAAATATCTTTTCTAAAAACCAAAAAACCTATTCGTTATGAACTTATGGTGCAAAGATACTACAGTTTGCGCAATAAACAGCACATTTTCTGTTGATTTCTATACTTTTTATTGGGCAAACGTTTACACAGTTTGCCCTATCAGATTACAATTTATACTGAAGATGTTTCATTGCATGACCACCCCAAGTGGTATCATTGACATATTGGAAACCAACCTTCGTATAGAGACGCTCCGCTTTCGGATTGCCTTTATCACAAAGCAAACCTACAGCAGGAAGTCCTAATTCTCTTGCGCGAGAGATAGCAGCATCCAACAGTTTAGATGCAATACCTTTTCCACGGTATTGGTTAGAAACTGCCAAACTATCCAAATAGAACTCACCTTCCTCTGTTTCAAGCTCCATAGCCGAATAGTCTATTCCAAAAGCCACGATTGCAGCCTCAATAAAGCGCTTACGTAATCTTTTGACGTCAGCACCATCGTATGCAACCAAGATGCCAACAAGAATGCCATCAGTAGACATAGCAACCAATGTATTCTTATAACTATACTGACTGTCCTCCATCTCTACAAGTTTAGTCATCATACGGTGAAAATCAACCAATGTATGCTGAGGACCAGCAAAATTTTGGCAACACTGCGCATTCATCGCCTCCATGATAAGCGATGCGATATGCGAAGCCTTGTCTGGCGTAGCCTGTTCTATTTGAATTTTCATTATACTATTTTTTGTTTATTGTTTTATTATTGTTATTTCTTTCATGCTCCAGCATCGTGAGGAAATTCTACAAAGATTACTTTTTCCATGATTGCTGATTGGGTTTGATGCCTTATCGTTTACAAAGTTACGTATATTTTTTGATAAGAGCAAGTTTTTTATATTTTTTATTCGAAAAAGTTTTTTTATTCGAAAAAAAGATGTATCTTTGCCGCAGGTTTTGAAGCTAAATTTCTATTACTAGCATAATAGAGATACCCAAATCCCTTGGGTCCCAATGCTTCAAAACCTTTTTCGTTTTTAAGAGCGAAAAAGGAATACACCGAAAGAGTGTATCCTTCTTCGCAATATAAATCCTTAATGTTTTGATTTTCAGGATATTACTATAATCACAAAGCTACAGAAGCATCCTTTAAGTCTACTGCCTGTGACTTGAGGGTTCCCTTTCCTTTTATCACAACGACACATTTTCCGAAGAATGCCTTGCGATGTGAATCGGTGAAACGCTCCAAAGAAATAACTGCTACGGGCAGGATAAGCATAAGGAGTAGGTTTACCGATATAATCGAAACAGGTCCAGATAAACTGTCCGCCCACAAAGTCGTTGTGCTTCACCACATCCCAGGTTTCTTCATGGGTACTGCTCCATGATGCGTGTTTTATGTCCCAATGCCAACAGATTACCTGCCAGAATACAAAAAAAAGGATACAAAAAAGATGAGGGCACATACTGAATACTGCCCCCATCTGATATGGTTATTACTGCTTAAAAACAAATTTCTTCTGTCCGGGATAGTTAACGAATATCGCTACCAGCAGAGATACAATACTCTTCGGAATCATATAATGCAGCTGAATATGTTCGTGCGCATTCAGAAATTCGGTCAGGGCGATAGTGCCGCCCGAATTGAGCATCCAGCTGATACCCCAGATGATAAAATAGCGCCAGGCTACACTCTTTTTCTTGCTCTTGGAATCGCCAAACACATAGCGGTAATTCAGTATGCAGTTGGTAATGCCGCCACTTATCACTCCCAGCGCATTGGCAAGTCCGTAATAAATGCCGATGATATCTGAGAGGAAGAATGCCAGTCCGAAGTCTACCACAGAGGCGCAGGAGGCGGTCAGTTCCGCCTTGCCGAAGGTTACGAGTTCTTCTTTAATCTTGCCCATATTCTCTTGGATTCCATTAGCAGTACGCCTACTATCGTAGTAAGAATACCCAACATGACATCGATGATATAATGATGACCGGAATAGACTGCCGTCCACCAGATGCCCAAACAGATGAAGGCGAAGAGCACCACCGTATACCAGCGTTTACGGCTCATCACAGCATAAATCGTGGTGAGGAACATATAGGCAGCATGCAGGCTAGGCACGGCAGCAAAGACATTGGCATTCTTGCCGTAGAGTCCGTGGAACACGTGCAGTCCGGTCATTGCGTCCCATCTGCCCAGACCAGCCACATTGCCCGGTGTATTGAGCACAGCCTTGAAGCCATAGTTCATCGCATACCAGGGCGGAGCAGCCGGATAGATGTAATAGCCGATGAAGCCGATGACATTCACCAGCAGGAAAGCCCAGGAGAAACGTCTGAACCATTTATGCTGTTTCGTAAGATACAGATAAAGGGCAAAGGCGATAGGCACCGGAACCCAGCAGAGATAGAAGATGCCTGCCCAGAAATCGGCAAAACCGCAATGGTGCACCTTGTAGTATTCGCCCGGAATCATCAGCTGGCTATGGTCGGCTACAGCCTGCAGTTCTGCGCTGGATGAAGCAGCAATGCCGAAGAGCGACTTTTCTGCATGATAGAGATTCGCCACGTCAATATCGTTCACCATATAGTTTGGATAAAGGCGCATCGAATCGTAGATGATTCCAAAGAGGAACCAAGGCAGAAAATAGAAGGCAAAACGGCGTGTCTTCTTCCAGGCTGCGAGTACCGCCAGGAGGATAATCAGATAGATACTAAACACTTTTTTCTACTTTTTTTATTCAAGTTTTGCAAGTTCAGGAGTTAAAGAAGTTAAAGAAGTTATCGCTCCCTACGATCGCTGAGGAGTTAAGACAATAGTCTTTTTGTCGTCGTTTTTAAGCTGAAAGACATACGTCTTAACTCCTTAACTTCCTTAACTCCTTTAACTTCCTGATATGCGAAAGTTCAGTTTATTATTTATGAGCGTTCATCACAACATAACAATGCCAGATGCGCCAGAAAGCGGTGATGTTTGCCAGAACGGCAATCAGAATCATGCCGCCAGCCAGCCACCAGATATTGCCTGTAAAGCCGGTAATCATCGCAGTAACGGCAGTAACGACAACGCGCTCAGGACGCTGCATGAAACCTACCTTACACTCAATATCCAAACCCTCAGCACGGGCACGGACATAACTTACCATCACAGAACCGATCATCGCTGCAAAGGTGACTACGCCCATCCAGAACCAGGTCATAGCGCCCTGCATACGTACGAAGATGAGGCAGATGCCAAAGAGACTTACCAGTTCGCTGTAGCGGTCGAGTGTAGAATCCCAGAGTGCACCGAAGAGACTGCTCTTGCCGCTCATACGTGCCAGACGGCCATCCATCATATCGAAGAGACCGGCTGCGAGGATGATGAATCCCCCCCATCCTACAGTAACCATGCAAGATGCATAATCAGCCTGCTCTGTTCCGAGCATCCATGCAGCATCAAGGAAGAAACCGGCTGCCACGATATTGCCCAGGAATCCTACGAAGGTAACAATGTTAGGAGTAATACCTACTGCTATCATCGCCTTGATAAGTGGATTGATGATGGCATAGATAACTTTTTGTAAGAAATCTCTATAATTCATATTTTAATCTATTTTTTATTGTCTGTTTAAGAAATGTCTGTTTAAGAATTTGTTTCTTTAAGAAATGCCAGACTAGATGATTCCAGCCGAAACCAGTATGATTTTGATGATGATTAAAGAAACGGCTGCATAGAAGCCGCCCAGCAGATCATCAGCCATCACATAGAAGGCGCCCTGCCTGTTATCCAGTTTCTTGATGCCCAGCGGTTTCACCATATCAAAGAAGCGGAAGAGAACAAGTGCCACCAATGCCCACCACCAGGCATCTTTCACTTCGCCCTGTGCCGTAAGCGGGGTCAGCAACGACAGGGGAATCCACACGCCAGCCATCTCATCGATGACCACACGGCTGGGATCCTCGCCCCAGTAAGGCTGCAACTGCGCTGTTGCCCAAGTGCCCAGAATGGTAGAAACAATGACGAGAAAGAAGGTGATACTCTGCAGACTCTCGCCCGTAATACCGAGTCCGTAAGCCAGGGCTGCCCAGATGAGGGTTGCCAATACAGAGCCAGCCGTTCCCGGTCCCCAAGGCCAGAAGCCACTGCCGAAACCGGTGCCTATGATGACGGGCAGCAAAGGAGGCCGCTCGTCAGTAAGATTTCCCTTGTTATTCATTCTCTTGATGTTTAATAAGCCCGCAGAAGGGCGTTTCTTCTTTAAATTTCAGTGTGCAAAATTACGCTAAAAAATTAAATTAACCAAATAGTTTTCTCATATTTTTCTGAATTTCATCAGATATTGACAGATAAACAGGTGAAATAGAGTAATATGAAGGAGTTTTATACCACTTAGGCTCGCACGGCGAAGAGCAAGAACAGGCTGCAGAAGGAACTGCATGGAAGCCTTTTTCTGAAAATCTCATAAAAAACTGAAATAATGAATAGGTTTTTGCGTCTATTTACGAATAATGTTATAACTTTGCATCCTGAAAAGATTAAATCATGGGCGGAGAGCCCCTATATATAATAAGGTATAAAAAATGAAAGGTATTAAAAAGTTGTATTTTACAGTCATCCTTCTGATGATTTCTACGCTTCAGATGATGGCTCAGCAGAAGATAACAGGCCGTGTCATTGATGACGACGGTTTTGCCGTACCGTATGCAAGCGTGCAATACAAAGGACATAAAATTGCGGTTTCAAGCAACGGAGAAGGTAAGTTTACCATTGATAAGAAGCCGGGACTCATGCTCACCGTAAGCGCACTGAGCTACAAGAGCACATCGGTGAAGGTTGACGAAAAGACCAACTTTCTGGAAATCAAACTGAAAGACGATACGCACAAACTTACCGAAGTGGTAGTAAAATCGAAAAAAGGCCGCTACAAACGTAAGGATAATCCTGCCGTAGAACTGATGCGGCGCGTGATTGCTGCCAAGAAAAAGAGCGACCTGAGCAATCACGACTATGTGCAATATGATAAGTATCAGAAGATTACACTCGCGCTCAACGACCTGAAGAAAGAGCAGCTCGAAAGCAAGTTCTTCCAGCGCCGCCAGTATCTCCTCGACCAGGTAGAAACCTCTCCATACAACGGAAAGCTCACCCTGCCTGTCAGCATCGACGAGACGGTTTCACAGCATATTTACCGCAAAGATCCGAAGACCGAAAAGGACATCATCAAGGGTCAGCAGAGCAATGGAATCGGACAGGTAATCCAGACCGGAGAGATTCTCAACACCGCCCTGAAAGAGGTGTTCACCGATGTGGACATCTACGATGATTACGTGCGCCTGCTGCAGTATCCCTTCCCATCTCCTATCGGCAGAACAGCCATCAGCTTCTACCATTATTACATCGAAGATACGGTGTATGTAGAAAGAGACCTGTGCTACCATCTGCAGTTTATCCCAGCCAACAGCCAGGACTTCGGATTCCGAGGCGAGCTCTATGTACTTGCCGACAGCAGCCTGCACGTGAAGAAATGTAACCTCTACATGCCTCACAACAGCGATGTAAACTGGGTTACTGACATGAAGATTGAACAGGAGTACACCAAGCTCGACAACGGCGAGTGGGTGCTCACTAAAGACGATATGATAGCCGAACTGCACGTCAACAAGCTCCTTCAGGACCTGCTGGTGGTGCGAAACACGCGAATCACCGATTATGCCTTCGATGCCTTGCCGAAGCAGCTCTTCAAGGGCAAGGCGAAGATCAGGCACGATATGGATGCGATGAACCGCGATGAGGCTTACTGGAACAAATACCGGCAGGTGGGCCTCACGAAAAGTGAATCGTCGATGGACAGCTTTATCCACCGCATGGAGAACTCCAAGGGATTCAAATACATCATCTTCGGTGTGAGAGCCCTGATGGAGAACTATGTGGAAGTGGCTCATACCAAGGGCAAAAAGGTAACGGTGAAAGACAGTCTGGGTGTTGAAAGAGACAGCATCATCAACGACCGCCGCAGCCTCTTCGACCTCGGACCAATCAACACGTTCCTCTCCAACAACTACGTAGACGGTGTGCGCCTGCGTCTGGCGGGCAGAACGATGGCAGCCCTCAACCCTCACTTCTTCTGGGATGGTTACGGTGCCTACGGTCTGAAGAGCAACAAGTGGTATTACGGCCATGTGCTCACCTATTCGTTCAACAAGAAGAAAAACAGTCCGTTCGAGTTCCCGATGCGCAAGCTTACCTTCGAGCTGGGGCATGATATTACATCTCCATCCGATGATAACCTGCTGCACAACAAGGACAACTTCTTCATGACCCTCCGTGCCACTACGCAGGACCAGATGTATCAGTATCATCGCCAGAAGGTGACCTTCACCTACGAAACCGACTGGGGCTTCCGCTTCGACACCAGCCTCCGCTGGCAGAGCAACCGCACCGTGGGCAATCTCCACTATTACAGGGTGAGCGACGGCGAGGAAATACGCAAGATACGCACCACTGAGGCAAGTGTAGGCTTAGATTACAACCCGGGTGTTACCTATGTCAACACCAAGCAGCAGCGCCTGCCAATCAACCTCGACAGTCCTGAAATCTCGCTTCGCCACACCATGGGCTTAGACGGATTCATGGGCGGCCAGTATCAGAGCAACCTCACCACGCTGGGCATTTACAAGCGCCAGTGGCTGGGAAGCTTCGGTTATATGGATTTCAACATCGTGGGCAAGGCGCAGTGGAGCAAAGTGCCTTTCACCATGCTCATCCAACCACCGGTCAACCTCTCTATCTTCGAGCAGGAGGCAACCATCAGCATGATGAAGGACTGGGAGTTCCTGAGCGACCGCCAGCTGTTCTGGTCAGTAGCCTGGGATATGAACGGCAAGCTGCTCAACCGCATTCCGCTCATCAAGAAGCTGAAGTGGCGTGAATATGTAGCCATCAAGGGTGTTTGGGGCGATTTGACCAGCAAGAACGACCCGAGCAAGAACCTCAATGATGAGAAGCTCTTCAAGTTCCCTACCAACTCCTATACCTTTGGCAAGACGCCATACTGGGAGTTTGTAGCCGGCGTGCACAACATCTTCAAGTTCTTCGGAATCGATTATGTTCGCCGCCTCAACTATTATGACCATGCAAACATCTCAAAATGGGGCATCCGTATGGGCTTCCTCATGTCATTCTAATAAGAAAAAAGATGCCTTGATGCAGTATTTTTACTGCATCAAGGCATCTGCGTACATATATAAACAACATATAAGAGAGTAAACACAATGAAGATTCTATTAGCAGACAAACAGGACATCACAAGAGCCGGATTGAGCTATGTGATCAGTAAGATAGAGGGTTTGGAAACCCGGACCATCGAAGACAAGGCAGACCTGATGCTTGCCTTAAAGGAGAATGAGGATACGGTTGTAATACTCGACTACACCCTTTTCGACATCAATGATGCTGCCGAATTACTTATTTTAAACCAGCGTTTCCCATACACGCGCTGGCTACTGTTCAGTGAGGATCTGAGTGCCGATTTCGTGAAGATTCTCATCGCCAGCAGTACGCAGTTCAGCGTATTGCTGAAGGAGTGTTCGCTAATGGAAATCAAGGAGGCGATACGTTTCTGTGTGGCAAGCAACCGTTTTGTCTGCCAGCGCATGATGGAGGTTCTTCTGGCTCCGAAACAGGAGGAGCAGGAGAAAATCAACCTCACCAAGACCGAGACAGAGATTCTGAAGGACATTGCGCTGGGAATGACGACGAAGGAAATAGCCGAGAAGCGCTTTTCCAGCTTCCATACGGTCAATACCCACCGCAAGAACATCTTCCGCAAGCTGGGCGTAAACAACGTTCACGAGGCAACGAAATATGCGCTGAGAGCCGGTTTGGTTGATTCGGCAGAATATTATATTTAACTTCGGTTACTGAAGTTTCGCATGTGGTTCAAGTACGGGCTAAAGGCCCAAAAGCTCCTAGCCCAGGGCATCGCCCTGGGTATAATGGCAATCAGCAAGGCGCCCTGTAAGGGCAAAAGCTTTGTATATTGCCAGGTATTTTAAAGCTTTTGCCCTTACAGGGCGACAGGTTTGCGCCCATAAACACCCAGGGCGATGCCCTGGGCTAGGAGCTTCTGCCCTTTCAGGGCGTGCTGCTTCCGGAGTTTGTGGACCTTCAGCCCGTTGCTTGAACGGGCATGAGAAAGTTTAGCATTTTACATTTTCTCAACCGGAAAGCTATGAGTTGCTAACCGGAAAGCTATGAGTTGAGAACCACAAAACTATGAGTTAGTTTTTTTAACTTTTTAGCCCATTTTCTATCTTTTTACGCCTAAACGGCACAAAACAGAGACTTTTAAATCTTCTTTTTATAGCAGCGATGACGGCGATGCTGTTCGCTCTCCAGATACTGCCACTGGCTCTGAACACCGGTATTGGTCTCCATCTGCGGCATTGCCTCAGCCCATTTAAAGCCATAACGGCGATACTGCTCAATCAGATCGGCAAAAATAAGCGCGTTGGCTCCCTTCTTGCGATATTCCGGAAGAACACCTATCAAGAGCAAATCTACCGTATCCGTCTTGTGCCACTTCAGAACCTTCAGCACCTTCAGCCAACCCGTAGGGAAAAGCTTGCCATCGCCTATCTCGCGCAGCGCATCGGTAAAAGAAGGGAAGGAAACACCAAAGGCAACCAGCTTGTTGCCAGCGTTGCCATCTACCACACCCGTTACCAGGTTCAAGTCAGCCTTCTTGATATAAGTATTTACATATTCATCTATCTGCTTCTCCGTAAGCTGCTGGAAATCATAGAGATTCTTGTAAGTCTCGTTCACGATTTCGAACACCTTCCTGCCCATTCCTCCCGAGGTCAGTTCCTGGCGGGTGAACTTATGAACATGCAGATTATATCGGCTCTCTATCATCTGTGCAGTCTTGGCAAACTTAGCCGGCGTCACTTCCGGAATCCTGATGCGGTACTCCAGCCAGTCGTTATCCTTCTCATAGAGCGGATAACTCTCCAGATGCGTCTTATAATAAGGATAATTGTAATTGATATACATCGTAGACTTCCGGTCGAAGCCCTCGATGAGCAAGCCTTCACGGTCCATATCCGTAAAGCCGAGCGGACCTACGCATTCGTTCATTCCCTTGCTCTTGCCCCAGTTTTCTACCGCGCGCAACAAGGCACAGGAAACCGCTACATTATCCACGAAATCGAACCAGCCGAAGCGAACCTGCTTCTTGTTCCACTCTTCGTTGGCACGATGGTTGATAATGCCAGCAATTCTACCTACGATACGAGCCTCGCTGTCAACCGCCAGGAAGTATTGAGCCTCGCAGAATTCGAAGGCAGGATTCTTCTTTGGGTCCAGCGTATTCATCTCATCGAAACGCAAAAAAGGAATGGCAAACTTATGGCCTCTGTAGAGATCATAATGAAACTGAATGAAGGTTTTCAGCCCTTTTTTAGTCGTTATCGGTATGATTCTTATCTCATCATTCATTAGTATATTGTTTTATGTATATATATTCAATTGCGGTGCAAAAATACAATAAATTTATGAATAATGCAACTCTTTTCTTATAAATTTATAAAAGTTTGTTCATAATTGTCCAACTTTGTGGATATTTATGTACCTTTGCAGGATGAAATGCCCCAAAAGAGCATCATAAAGTTATGAAGAAAGAGAAAAGAGACAACTATACGTTCCTCACACATGCCCCTGTGCATCATGTGATTTTCACGATGGCCATACCAACGATTATCAGTATGCTGTCGACGAGCATGTACAACCTCGCCGACACTTATTTCGTGGGCAGCATCAACACGCAGAGTGTGGCAGCGGTAGGCGTTTCCTTTGCAGCAATGGCTGTGATTCAGGCGATAGGTTTCTTCTTCGGTCACGGGGCGGGCAATTATGTTTCGCGCCAGTTGGGCGCCAAGCATACGGAAGAGGCACAGAAGATGGCAACAACGGGCTTTGTGCTGAGTTTTCTTACCGGTCTCCTCATCGCCATCCTGGGTCATCTTTTCCTCACACCGCTCTGCCTTCTGATGGGTTCTACGCCCACCATTCTTCCTTATACAGAACGTTATCTGGGCATTATCCTGCTGGGTGCTCCCTTTATGACCACCTCGCTTACGCTGAATAACCTGATGCGATTTCAGGGCAATACGATGTATGCGATGAAAGGCATCATGTCGGGTGTGCTGCTCAATCTGATTCTGGCTCCTCTGCTCATTCTCTACTTCCAGCTGGGCATTACCGGAGCCGCCGTAGCCACCCTCACCAGCCAGTGTTTCGGCTGCGCCATGCTCTTCTGGATGACGCATAAAGGCGAGAACATCCGCATCCGTCTCTGCAATTTCACCCCTACCCGCGCCTTTGCCAAGGAGATTATCTTCGGCGGAACCCCTTCGCTGTCAAGACAGGGACTGGGAAGTATCGCTACGCTGATGCTCAATGTGGCAGCAGGTGCGTTTGGCGATGCAGCCATTGCGGGCATGAGCATCGTTACCCGCATCTCCTTCTTCACCTATGCGATGGTCATTGGTCTGGGTCAGGGATTCCAGCCGCTCTGCGGATTCTGCTACGGCGCCAAACTCTACGGGCGCGTAAAGGAAGCCTTCTTTTTCTGCATCAGATGCGGCACGGTTTTCCTCAGCGTCTGTGCCCTTCTCGGCTTCATCTTCTCAACTTCCATCATCAGCATCTTCCGCGATGATGCAGCGGTTGTAGCCGTAGGTTCGGTGGCTTTGCGATGGCAGGTGCTCAGTTTTCCGCTCGTAGCCAGCATCGTGCTCACCAACATGCTGATGCAGACCATCCGTAAACCGGTGAGAGCCAACATCGTAGCGGCGGCACGAAGCGGACTTTTCTTCATTCCGCTCATCTTCATCCTCCCCTATTTCTTCGGACTGCTGGGCGTGGAGATGTGTCAGATGTGGGCAGATTGCTGCTCGTTTGCCGTTGCGGTTCTGATAGCCTGGAGCGCTTTCAGGGATATGAGAAGAGAGCAGATGGAACTTGGGAAAAGCCACTAGAAGATAAGAAGATACTAGAAGATAAGAGAAAATACTTGAGATAAGAGAAATGGAGAAGATTTATTACATAGGATTGGACGTTGGTTCTACGACAGCCAAGATAGCCGTTATCGACAGCGATAACCGGGTAATTTACTCAAAATACGAACGCCACAACGCTCGTGTCAACGAACTTGTGTCGCAATATTTCGATGAGATTTTAGCCCTCACGGGCGATGCAGAGGCAAGAATCTGCGTAACGGGAAGCGTAGGAATGGCTACTGCCGAACAGCTCCAGGCGGAGTTTGTACAAGAGGTGGTGGCTGCATCGGTCTATGCCCGTACGGCTCATCCTGAAGCGAAGGCGCTCATCGATATTGGTGGCGAGGACGCGAAGGTTATCTTCTTCAAGGAAAACGGAAATATGGAACTGCGCATGAACGGCAACTGTGCCGGAGGAACGGGTGCTTTCATCGACCAGATGAGTGTGCTGATGGGCGTAGAAAACCTGAAGATGAGCGAGTTGGCGATGAAGGCAGAACACGTTTATCCGATGGCTGCCCGCTGCGGCGTGTTCGCCAAGACCGACATCCAGAACCTGATGGCGCGCAATCTGCCCGAAGCAGATATTGCAGCCAGCATCTTCCATTCCATTGCCGTACAGACGGTGGTAACGCTTTCTCACGGCATCAGCTTCGAGGCTCCTATCCTGCTCTGCGGCGGTCCGCTGACCTTTCTTCCGGCTCTCCGCAAGGCTTTCTGCGATTATCTCCATCTCTCTCCAAACGACTTCATCGTATCCGGAAACAGCAATCTCATTCCGGCTCTGGGCTGTGCTTATCGGGCTAAATCGGCAGATTCTGCAGCCTCAGTATCTGTTCTCAGAAGCCGGATGAAAAAAGAAATACAAACGGAATGGACCAGCAGTCTGATGCCCCTGTTCAAGAATGAGAAAGAGCACCAGGAATGGCTCAAATCAAAGGCGAAATTCGCTACCGAAACCCAACCACTGAATAAAGGAAAACAGCAGGTTGTGATTGGTATTGACTCGGGCTCTACTACGACGAAGATTGTTGCGGTAAGAGTGAATGCGGAGACGCCTACGGGAGATATTGTCTTTACCAATTACCGCCTGAATCTGGGAAATCCGATCAAGGCAGTAGCGGATGGACTGAACGCCCTGAAGCAGGAAGCAGCATTGCGAGGCGCTGAACTGGAAATCGTAGGCTCCTGCTCTACAGGTTACGGCGAAGAACTTATCAAGGCGGCTTTCGGCCTCGATAGCGGCATTATAGAAACAATGGCGCACGAAAGAGCTGCTGCCTCACTCATGCCTGACGTGAGTTTTATCCTGGACATTGGCGGACAGGACATGAAGGCTATCTTCGTGGAGAAAGGGGCTGTGGTGCGCATGGAACTCAACGAGGCGTGCAGTTCGGGCTGCGGAACATTCATCCAGACCTTTGCCAACAACATGGGTTATTCTGTAGGCGATTTTGCCCAACTCGCCTGCCAGTCGAAGGCTCCCTGCGACCTGGGAACCCGCTGCACCGTCTTCATGAACTCGAAGGTGAAACAGGTGCTCAGAGAGGGCGCATCTGTAGCTGATATTTCTGCCGGAATCTCTTATTCGGTCATCAAGAACTGTCTTTATAAGGTATTGAAGCTCCATGGTAATGAGAACCTTGGAGGAAAAATCGTTGTACAGGGTGGTACGATGAGAAACGATGCGGTGGTAAGAGCATTTGAGTTGCTCACCCATACCGAAGTGGCACGAAGCAACATGCCGGAACTGATGGGCGCCTACGGCTGTGCCCTTCATGCGGCGGCAGATTATAAGCATCGCACATCTGCAGAAGGCGAGCACCCTGCCTCATCAAGATCCATCGATGATCTCCAGAATCTGGCTCATTATGAAACCAAACAGCTGCAATGCAAAGGCTGCGAAAACCATTGTTATGTTTCCCGCTACACCTTTGCCGGCGGCAACCGATTCTATTCCGGAAACAAGTGTGAGCGTGTGTTCAACAACAAGGGAGTAAACGGGATAAAAGGCAAGAATATCAACGAATACAAATATAGTTTACTCTTTGATAGAGAGGAAGTTAACCCACATGCTACCGCGTTTCACGGTACATGGGTAGGCATTCCTCGCATCCTCAACATGTACGAGGAATATCCGTTCTGGAATGCGCTGCTCCGGGCAGCAGGATTGGGCGTGATTCTCTCTTCCGATTCCACATTCAGCCAGTATGAAGGAGCCTTGAATACGGTGATGAGCGACAATATCTGCTTCCCGGCTAAACTGGCTCACAGTCATCTGAAGGAACTCAACGAGAACCCGAAGGTAGACCGCATCCTCATGCCATACGTGGTTTATGAACATAATGACGACCCGAAGAATACGCTGAACAGCTTCAACTGTCCGGTCGTTTCGGGCTACAGCGATGTCATCAAGTCGGTCATCAATCTGAAGAAACCGATCGATACGCCCGTCATCAACTTTGCCCAGCCTAAGGCGCTGGAAAAGCAGATTACCGATTATCTCAAGCAACTGGGAGTAAGCAAGAAGGCTGCCCATAAAGCGCTGAGAGAGGCCCTCTATGCTCAGGCAGTATATGCAGCTGAGATTAAGAAACAGGGCTGGGAGATTCTGAAGCCAAACACGGGACTTACGATTCTACTGGCGGGCCGTCCTTATCATACTGACCCGCTGATTCAGCACAAACTGAGCGAGATGATTGCCAATCTGGGAGTCAACGTCATCAGCGAAGACATCGCCCGGGGTAATCTCTTTGCAGATTTCAAAGACTTCAATCTGGAGGACCTGGCAGCAGAAAGAAATGAGGCTGCATTAGCCAGCCAAGACAACAACGAAGCATACAACTGTCAGCCAGAGACTTATCTCGTGAAGCAATGGGCGTATATGAACCGCATTCTGAAGGCAGCACAATGGGCAGCCGAACAGGGCGATGAGGTTCATTTCGTCCAGATGACCAGCTTCGGCTGCGGTCCTGACAGTTTTATCCAGGACGAGATTCGCGACATCATGAAGCGCCACAACAAGCCGTTCACGCTGCTGAAGATAGATGATGTGAGCAATATCGGCTCTCTGAAGCTCCGTGTCCGCTCGCTCATAGAAAGCCTGAAGGGAGTAAAGGAAGTGAAGAGTGAAGAACGAAGAGTGAAGAAACAACGTTCGGCGGCCGAAGGGAAAGCCAATTCAACAGCTGAAGAAATTCAACATTCAACACTCAACATTCAACATTTACAACAGACCAAGGTATTCACCAAGCAGGATATTCATCGCAAGATTCTCGCTCCTTTCATGACCGAATACCTCACCCCTATCATTCCGCCTATTCTGAAACTGATAGGCTATGATGTAGAGGTACTTCCGATGAGCGATGAGGTAAGCGCCGAACTCGGCTTGAAGTTTGCCAACAATGAAGTCTGCTATCCGGCAACACTCATCGTCGGCGACATCATCAAAGCCTTGAAATCAGGCAGATACGACCTGAACAATACGGCAGTAGTGATGAGTCAGACGGGCGGCCAGTGTCGCGCAACCAACTACGCCGGTCTCATCAAGCGTGCGATGATTTCAAATGGATTCCAGGATATTCCGCTGCTCACGCTCGGTGTAACAGCCTCAACAGGCGAAGCATCAGGCTCAACAGACGACAAGCAAGACTACAACGAGCAGGACGGCTTCAATGTGCCTTGGCTGAAATACAGTCAGATTATCGTTACCGCCATTTTCTATGGCGATGCAATCAACGAGATGTACAACGCCTGCATCGTAAGAGAGCGTAAACCGGGCATTGCCAGAGAGTTGCGCGATAAATACATGCAGCTGATAGACGGACCTATCGCCCAGAATTCAGCCAAAGGACTCATCCGACTCCTGGAACAGGCAGCCGAAGAATTCAACCAGATGACCCTCGAAAGAGAACTGCCGAAGGTAGGAATCGTAGGTGAAATCTTCCTGAAGTTCAATCCTTTCGCCCACCAGTTCCTGGAGCAGAACATCATCTCGCGCGGCATAGAGGTGGTTCCGCCTCTGCTTGCCCCTTTCTTCCTGCAGGAATTTGTGAACGTGGAGATACAGAAACACATGCGGCTGAGTTGCACCAAAGTGCCCGATTTCATCATCAAGGGCGCTTATCAGGCGCTGATAGGCAGAAGATTGCGCCAGGTAAACAAGGCAGCCGGCAAGTTCCGCTACTTCCGTCCGTTCACCAATATCTATGATGATGCGAAGGACGTACAGGGACTGGTTTCGCTCGCAGCCCAGTTTGGCGAAGGCTGGCTTCTGCCTGCCGACATCGTAGGTTACATCCGTGATGGCGTGAACAACATCATCTCGCTCCAGCCTTTCGGTTGCATCGCTAACCACGTGATTTCCAAGGGAATCGAGAAACGTCTCCACGACCGGTTCCCAATGCTCAACCTCGTATCGCTCGACTTCGATTCCGGTGTTTCAGAGGTAAACGTCACCAACCGACTGCTCCTCTTCCTGGACAGCATCACAAAATAAGACAAGCCAGACCCATGTACGGTAAAACACTGTACATGGGTCTTTCCATCTTTCATCCCTCAAAAAATCACTCTAAAAAATACAAAAAACCGTAGCTATTTCTTTGTCATTCAAGAAAATAATCGTATCTTTGCACTCAAATTTTATTGAGACATTAAGAAAATGAGTAAAGATACATTAACTCATCAGCTGACAGAGACCATCGAGGAGCTTTCGAGCGCCGAATCTATGAAGGGTCTCTTCCATCAGCATCGAGACGGGAATCCACTTCCTTCGGGCAAGGCGCTCGAAGAAATCATCAGTTTGTCCCGTTCTATCCTCTTTCCGGGATATTTCGGCAATTCTTCGGTAAATATCTCAACCATCAAATATCATATTGGAGTAAGAGTAGAGAAGCTCTATGAGATGCTGTCAGAGCAGATTCTCGCCGGTCTCTGCTTCGCCAACGACTGCGAAACGGAAACCCAGACTGAACTGCAGCACCAGCGTGCCAAGGCAGGCGTGATTGCAGCCAAGGCAATCATGGAATTTCCAAGACTGCGCAAGATTCTGGCTACCGATGTAGAGGCTGCCTACGAGGGCGACCCGGCTGCCATGAGCCATGGAGAAATCATCTCCTGCTACCCGGTCATCAAGGCAATTACCAACTACCGCATCGCTCACGTACTGCACGAACTGGGAGTGCCGCTCATTCCGAGAATGATGACCGAACTGGCGCATTCAGAAACCGGTATTGATATTAACCCGGAGGCTACCATCGGCAAGCACTTCACCATCGACCACGGTACGGGTGTGGTGATTGGAGCTACCTGCATCATCGGTGACAATGTGAAACTCTACCAGGGTGTAACCCTCGGAGCCAAGAGTTTCCCTCTCGACAAGGACGGCAATCCTATCAAGGGAATCCCTCGCCACCCTATCCTCGAAAATGATGTCATCGTCTACGCCAATGCCACCATCCTTGGTCGCATCACCATCGGAGAAGGCTGCGTAGTGGGAGCCAACGTATGGGTTACCAAGGATATGAAACCGAAAACAAAGAAATATAAAAAAGAAAAACAAAGTTTATTAGATATAGAATTCAATAATGGAACAGGAATTTGAACTCATTGCCAAGACCTTCATGGGCCTCGAGCCTGTCTTGGCTGAAGAGCTCACCCAGTTGGGTGCCAATAATGTACAGATCGGTCGCCGCATGGTGTCTTTCACAGGCGACAAGGAAATGATGTATCGTGCTAACTTCCAGTTGCACACAGCCATCCGTATCTTAAAGCCTATCAAGCACTTCAAGGCTAGAAGCGCTGAAGAGGTGTATGATCAGATCCAGAAGATCAAGTGGGATGACATCTTAGACGTGAAGAAGACTTTCTCTGTTGACTCAGTAGTCTACTCAGAGGAGTTCCGCAACTCACGCTTCGTAACTTACAAGGTAAAGGATGCGATTGTTGACTGGTTCCGCGAGAAGCAGGGTACACGTCCAAATATCAGCGTATCTAACCCGGATATCCGCCTCAACATCCACATTGCAGAAGACAATGCCACCTTGAGTCTCGATTCGAGTGGTGAGAGTCTGCACCGCCGTGGCTACCGCCAGGAGCAGGTAGAGGCTCCTCTGAACGAGGTTCTCGCTGCAGGTATGATTCTGATGACCGGCTGGAAGGGCGAATGCGATTTTATCGACCCGATGTGTGGTTCAGGTACCATCGCCATCGAAGCTGCCCTCATCGCCCGCAACATCTCTCCAGGTGTATTCCGCAAGGAGTTTGCCTTCGAGAAGTGGAACGATTTCGACCAGGATCTCTTCGATACGATTTATAACGACGACTCTCAGGAGCGCGAGTTTGAGCACCATATCTATGGTTACGATGTTGACATGAAGGCTGTCAATACAGCTAACCTCAACGTTCGTGCTGCCGGTCTCAGCAAGGACATCACCATCTCACAGGCTGATTTCAAGGACTTCACCCAGCCAGCAGAGAAGAGCATCATCGTGATGAACCCTCCATACGGTGAGCGCATCTCTACCCCTAACCTCCTGAACACCTACAAGATGATAGGTGAGCGCTTCAAGAAGGCTTTTGCCGGCAACGAGGCTTGGGTATTGAGCTACCGCGAGGAGTGCTTCGAGCAGATTGGTCTGAAACCATCTATCAAGATTCCTGTATTCAACGGAAGCTTGGAGTGCGAATTCCGCAAGTATGTGATGTTCGACGGCAAGATGAAGGACTTCCGTTCTGAAGGCGGTATTGTGAAGACTGAGCGCGAGAAGAGCGAGATGGCTCAGAAGCACCGTTTCAAGAAGGAGCGTGAATTCAAGAAGCGTGTAAGCGAGGAGACTGAAAACGAGGAGGACGATATCCGTTCTTTCAAGTTCCATACTCACCGTCTGGAAGACTTCGAGAAGAAGCGTGCTGAGTTCCATAAGGGCGGCCGTTCACGTATCGGCGGCGGTCGACGCAATGATGACGACGATGACAAGCGTGGAAGCCGCAGCTTCAAGGGCGACCGCAAGGGTGGCCGTGACTTCGGTGGAAAGCGTTTCGAGAAAGGCGACAAGCGTGGTGGCTTCAAGGGCGACAAACGTGGTGGCCGTGATTTCGGAGGCAAGCGCGGAGGCAAGAAGAACTTCAGCGTTGACTTCGACGACGAGGATTAAAGACATATCGACCCATACGTCGGGTTTCACGACGCATGGGTGTTAAACCCGATAAAGTAAAGAATATAATGAATCTGAAGAATTCAATTTATAAATTATCTTTTGCTGCTATGATCATGATGGCTATGAATGCAACCGACTTACAGGCTCAGGGCGTGGTTCCTGCTCAGAAAGGCGAGAAAACCTTTACATTGGAAGACCTGAACTTCGGCGGCAACAACTATCGTAACATGGTAGCCAAGAACCGCTGGTGCACCTGGTGGGGCAATGAACTCGTTCGCCAGGATGTGGATGCCTGCTATCTCGTCAACAAGACGACAGGCAAGGAGACCAAACTCTTCGGCATCAATGACATCAACCAGTGGATTGCTCCTACCAAGGACATCAAGGTAAGAGCCCTCTACAATGCTCTCTTCCCTTTTGCAGGCAAGAACATCGTGATGGTAAGCAACGGCAGCAAGACTTATACCATAGACTTCAAGAAGCATAAGCTGCTGAGCGAGATGGATTTTGCTGACGGCGAGAACCTCCTGGAGGCCAACACCCAGCAGAACGCCTTCGCCTACCTGAAGGGCAGCAACCTCTATGTGCGTACCTTCGATGTAACCAGCAACGCCCTGACAAAAGAGAAGAAATCTCACGATTTCCAGCTATCAAAGGATGGAAGCCGCGAAATTGTTTATGGACAGAGTGTTCACCGCGATGAGTTCGGCATCAGCAAGGGAACCTTCTGGAGTCCGAACGGCGAACTGCTCGCCTTCTATCGCATGGACCAGAGTATGGTAACCGACTATCCGCAGGTCGACATCCCAGAAATCGGTTTCAATCATCCTGAAACACAGAGTTGCATTGCTACTCCTGCACCAGACAAGTATCCGATGACTGGCGAGACATCACACAAGGTAACCGTAGGCGTGTTCGACTGCATGACCGGCAAGACCATCTATCTGAAGGCTGGCGATCCAACCGACCGCTACTTCACCAACATCGCATGGAGTCCGGACAGCAAGACCATCTATATGTTCGAACTGAACCGCGACCAGAACGACTGCCGTCTGACTGCCTACAATGCAGAGACCGGCGAGAAGACAGGCGAACTCTATCGCGAGACCGATGAGAAATATGTAGAACCATGTCATCCTATCCAGTTCCTGCCTTGGGACAGCAACAGCTTTATCATGCAGAGCCGCAAGGATGGCTACAACCACCTCTATCTCTGCACCCTGGGCAAGCACGGAAGCCGCATAGCCAGCAACACAGAATCGCTCGAAATCAAGCAGTTGACTTCCGGTAAATGGGAAGTGATGGAAGTGCTCGGCTTCAACAGCAAGCGTAAGAGTATCATCATCGCATCCAACGAGAAATCGCCTATCCAGCGAAACATCTTTGCCGTAGACACAAAAACCGGCAAGCGTACGCTGGTAGATGATTGCGGCAAGGGATGGCACAGCGCCACTTTGAGCGAGAACGGACAGTATGTCTTCGACAACTACTCTACTCCTACCGTGCCTCGCAAGATTGCCCTCGTGAATACCGAGAACGGCAAGCGCACCGCTTACTTCACAGCCGAGAACCCTTGGAAGGGCTACAATGTGCCTGAGTACAGCTGTGGTACCATCAAGGCTGCCGATGGCGAAACAGACCTCTACTGGAGAATGGTGAAACCGGTAAACTTCAATCCAAACAAGAAGTATCCTACCATTATATATGTATATGGTGGTCCTCATGCCCACAACGTAGATGCCCGCTGGAACTACTCTAGCCGTGGCTGGGAAACCTACATGGCAGAAAAGGGCTATCTGCTCTTCATCCTCGACAACCGTGGAAGCGAGAACCGTGGCAAGGCTTTCGAGCAGGCTACCTTCCGCCAGCTCGGACAGATTGAGATGCAAGACCAGATGAAGGGCGTGGAATATCTGAAGACGCTTCCTTACGTAGATGCTGACAAGATTGGCGTTCACGGCTGGAGCTTCGGCGGATTCATGACCATCTCGCTGATGACTAACCACCCTGATGTGTTCAAGGTAGGCGTAGCAGGCGGTCCGGTTATCGACTGGCACTGGTACGAGGTGATGTATGGCGAGCGCTATATGGACACCCCACAGACCAACCCAGAGGGTTACAGGAAGACCTCTCTGCTCTATCAGGCAAAGAACCTGAAGGGCAAGCTGCAGATTATCCAGGGCTTGAACGATGTGACTGTAGTGCCACAGCACTGCCTCACCTTCCTCAAAGCTTGCATCGCAGCAGGCACCCAGCCAGACTTCTTCGTCTATCCTGGCGAGCCTCACAACATGAGAGGTCATCAGAGCACTCATCTGCATGAGCGCATCAGCAATTATTTCTTCGATTATTTGAAATAACAAATTCAAGTTTCGCAAGTGGTTCAAGAACGGGCTGAAGGCCCAAAAGCTCCTAGCCCAGGGCATCGCCCTGGGTATAATGGCAATCAGTAAGGCGCCCTGTAAGGGCAAAAGCTTTATGTTTTGTCTGGAGTTTTAAAGCTTTTGCCCTTACAGGGCGACAGGTTTGCGTCCGTAATTACCCAGGGCGATGCCCTGGGCTAGGGGCTTCTGCCCTTTCAGGGCGTGTGGGGCTTACTTGCGAAAGTTTAGTAACAAACAATAACTTACAGCAAATGAAAATTTTATTGTTAGGAGGCGGTGGCCGCGAGCACGCCTTAGCATGGAAAATCGCTCAGAGCGAGAAGTGTGAGAAACTCTTCATCGCTCCTGGTAATGCCGGTACTCAGAATGTCGGCGAGAACGTAGACATCAAGGCAGACGACTTTGAGGCGCTCAAGAACTTCACAGTAGGAAATGGCGTTGATATGGTGGTAGTTGGTCCGGAAGACCCATTGGTAAAGGGTGTTTACGATGACTTCAAGAACGATCCTCGCACCCAGAACATCCCTGTCATCGGTCCATCAAAGGCTGGCGCCGTACTGGAAGGCAGCAAGGACTTCGCCAAGAAGTTCATGAAGCGCCACAACATCCCTACTGCCCAGTATGAGACTTTCGACGGCGAGCACGTAGAGGAAGGCTTGAAATTCCTGGAGACATTGAAGGCTCCTTATGTATTGAAGGCTGACGGTTTGTGCGCCGGTAAGGGCGTTCTTATCCTCCCTACCCTGGAAGAGGCTAAGAAAGAGTTCAAGGAGATGCTCGGCGGTATGTTCGGCAACGCTTCTGCACGCGTAGTCATCGAGGAATTCCTCAGCGGCATTGAGTGCTCTGTATTCGTATTGACCGACGGCAAGAACTACAAGATTCTGCCTGAGGCTAAGGATTACAAGCGCATCGGCGAGCACGATACCGGTCTGAACACTGGCGGTATGGGTAGCGTTACCCCTGTACCATTCGCTACCAAGGAGTGGATGCAGAAGGTAGATGAGCGCATCATCCGTCCTACCGTAGAGGGACTTGCTGAGGAGAACATCGACTATAAGGGATTCATCTTCTTCGGTCTGATTAACGTTGAAGGCGAGCCTATGGTCATCGAGTACAACTGCCGTATGGGTGACCCTGAGACAGAGAGCGTGATGCTCCGTCTGAAGAGCGACATCGTGGATCTCTTCGAAGGTGTAGCAGCAGGCGACTTGGACAAGCGCACCATCGAGTTTGATGAGCGTGCTGCAGTCTGCGTGATGCTCGTAAGCGGCGGTTATCCAGAGGCTTACAAGAAGGGTTATCCTATCCAGGGCATCGATGATGTAGAAGGTTCGGTAGTATTCCACTCCGGTACAGCCATGAAGGATGGTCAGGTAGTAACCAACGGTGGTCGTGTCATCTGCGTAAGCAGCTACGGCAAGAACAAGGAAGAAGCCTTGAAGAAGAGCTTTGCTGAGGCACAGAAGATCCAGTTCACCGACAAGTACTTCCGTTCTGATATCGGACAGGATCTTTAGTTTTTTAATGTTGAATTAGATGTTAAGAAAGAAAACTTTTCAAAATAAAGTAGCGGCTAGCCGCTATTCTTTACCTATTACTGCAACCCTTGCCACGCTGGTTTGGGTTGCAGTAGGTTTATTGGTATCCAATATCTGGGTAGAATTTGCTTTTACAGCCATGTCTACCCTGCTGATGGTGGAACTGAACAACCGTAATGCCCTGATGCGTACCTACAGCCGAATGGTATCTTGCAGTTTTCTGGCATTACTGACGATGACAGGACTCCCCCACCTCTCTTTAAAAAGCAGTATTGTGACGATGTGTTTCATCGCCTTTTATCTCATTATCTGGAATTGCTATCAGGATAAACGCTCTACAGGCTGGACTTTTTACGCCTTTGCCTGCATCGGTCTGGCATCGATGGTTTTCGTGCAGATAGGCTATTTCATGCCTATCCTATGGATCATGATGATGGTGTTTACCCTCTCGTTTAGCGTAAAGACATTCTTTGCAACACTGGTAGGTCTCATCGTGCCCTATTGGTTTGCAGCCGGTTATTTCTTCTATACCGACAACATACAGGGGCTGGCTGACCACTTCTGTGAATTCATCAACTACAGCGAACTCTTTGATTATTCACAGGTTACCGACCATCAGATTCTGAACCTGAGTTTCGTTATCCTGCTCACCATCATCGGTTCCATCCACTTCATACGCACCAGCTACGGCGATAAGATACGAACCCGCATGATCTACGAAACGTTTATCATGATATCGGTTGCCTGCATCATCTTCATCGTCCTCCAGCCTCAACATATACAGGAACTGGGCGGCATCCTGATTGTGAATACAGCACCGCTTATCGCCCATTTCATCACATTCACCAGAGGTAAGTTTACCAACATCTCCTTCATCCTGCTGCTCATCATGCTGGTACTTATCATGGCTTACAACATACTCGTACCAGAGAGCATATTACTATGAGTTGGATTATAGATTTCTTGATGAGCTGGGGCTACTGGGGCATGCTGGTATCAGCCTTCCTTGCCGGCAGTTTCTTTCCCTTCAGCAGCGAAGTGGTCATGTCGGGCTTACAGGCTGCCGGACTGGAACCTATCCAGCTCGTACTGTATGGAAGCATCGGCAATGTGCTCGGTTCTATGTTCAACTATGGCGTAGGACGGATGGGCAAGCTGGAATGGATTGAGAAATATCTGCATGTAAAGAAAGAGAGTCTTGACAAGGCTCAGCATTTCATGGCCGACAGAGGAGCCTGGATGGGATTCTTCGCCTTCCTGCCCCTGTTGGGAAGTGCCATCACCATCGTTTTGGGACTGACGAGAGCCAACATCGTGATTTCTGTCATCAGCATCACCATCGGAAAGGTGTTGAGATATGTACTGCTGGTTTACGGACTCAGTTTCATCTTTTAAACAAGCTGCAAAGAAAACAAAGAATTGATTTATATAGATTGACTGCTTATGAGAAAGTATTTATACCTTATTATATTATGCGTGGTTTTCGCGGGCTGTAAAGGCAGCCAGCAGAAAGGCAACACCGCAGAAAGTAACGGAAAGGAATCTGTCGCCAACAGCGATGGCAAACCTGCTGTTACCGTAACCATCCCTCCCTACAAGTTTTTCGTTGATAAGATTGCCGGAGATAAGGTGGATGTCAACGTGATGGTATCCAACGGCAACAATCCAGAAACTTACGAGCCTTATGCCCAGCAGATGATGGAACTCTCCAGGAGTGCCCTCTATCTGAAAGTGGGAAGCATCGGTTTCGAACAGACCTGGATGAAGAAGCTGCAGGACAACGCTCCTGACATGAAGGTGATAGATACCTCCACAGGCATAACGCCTGCCAAGACACCAGGCGGCAATACAGACCCGCATGTATGGATGAGCTGCAAAAACGCCCGCATCATCTCCAGCAACATCTTCAAGGCACTCTGCGAACTGGAGCCGAAGAACATGGCATTCTTCCAGAAAAACTATCAGCAGCTGCTCAGCAGCATCGACAGGCAGGACAGCATCATCAGAAAGAGTTTCAAGGATAATCCGGAGATGATTCGCAAGTTCGTCATCTATCACCCTATCCTCACCTACTTTGCCCGTGATTACCAGCTGGAGCAGCTTGCCATTGAGGAAGAAGGCAGGGAGCCTAGTGCTGCCCAGCTGAAGAGCCTCATCGAGAGAGCAAGAAAAGAGAAGATCAAATATTGCCTCATACAAGCAGAATTTGCCAACCGCAACACCACAACTTTCATCAACGAAAGCCACACCAAACCAATGGATATCAATCCATTGCAAGGCGATTGGAACTGGGCGATGCAGGAAGCTGCAGCAGCGGTACAAGGCAAGAAAATCGTTGTTGGGAAGTAAAAACTTCAATAATATGACTCCAATTATAAAAATAGAGCATCTATCCGCCGGATACGACAGCAAGCAGGTGCTCAATGACATCAACCTCACCGTCTACAAAGACGATTATCTTGGCATCATCGGTCCCAACGGTGGTGGCAAGACAACCCTCATGCGCCTCATTCTGGGACTGATGAAACCCACAGACGGCAGCATCCGCTTTTATAAAGACGGGGAGGAAGTAAGGGAAATCAGCATGGGATATCTGCCCCAATACAATCATCTCGACAAACAGTTCCCTATCTCCGTATACGAAGTAGTACTCTCAGGACTCAGCAAGACCAAAAGTCTCTTTTCGAGATACACCCAGGCACAGCACCAGCAGGTTCTCGACTGTCTGGAACAGATGCAGCTCACGGAGTTGAAAGACCGTCATATCGCAGCCTTGAGCGGCGGACAGTTGCAGCGAGTACTCCTCGCCCGCGCCATTGTTTCGAAACCCGATGTAGTGATACTGGATGAGCCCAACACCTACATCGACCGCCGTTTCCAGAAGCAGATGTACGAGATGCTGGAACAGATCAACCGGGAGTGCGCCATTATCATCGTAAGCCATGATGTAGCCGAAGTGCTCAATAACGTAAAGCACATCGCCTGCGTAAATCATCATCTCCACTACCACGATACGGCAGATATGCCGAGAGAGAAACTGGAAGAGCATTTCTTAAATGTATAGGCTTATTATATAATAATGCCTAAAAAACAGGTGCAAAAATCCATATTATCTCATCTTTTTATTATCTTTGCAACTGGAATGTGCCTTTTTGAAAGGCACAGAGAAAGCACTCAGAAACAGAGAAAGCATTCAGAAAGAAATATAATACATTAAAGTTTAAACAATAATGAAACAGTACAGATTAGTGGACAATATCTTCGGATGGGTCGCATTCATCATTGCGGCGTTCACTTATTGTTCCACAATTGAACCGACAGCCAGTTTCTGGGACTGTCCTGAGTTTATTACAACTGCTTACAAGCAGGAGATCGGTCACCCACCTGGGGCACCATTCTTCATGCTTTTAGGCAATTTCTTCACACATTTCGCCAGCGACACTACCCAGGTAGCCAAGATGGTAAATACGATGAGCGCCCTGCTGAGCGCCGTCTGTATCATGTTCCTCTTCTGGACCATCACCCACCTGGCTCGCCGACTCGTCATCAGCGACTGGAAAGAACTGACCACCAGCAAGCTGATTGCCATCGAGGCATCCGGTATGGTAGGCGCACTCATCTACACCTTCAGCGATACCTTCTGGTTCTCAGCTGTCGAGGGTGAGGTTTATGCGTTCTCTTCTGCCTTTACCGCTGTGGTATTCTGGCTGATATTGAAGTGGGAAGACCATGCTGACGAGCCTCATAGCGACCGTTGGCTTGTGCTCATCGCCTATATGACCGGTTTGAGTATCGGTGTCCACCTGCTCAACCTGCTCTGTATCCCAGCCATCGTATTGGTTTATTACTACAAGAAGGTGCCACATGCCAACCTCAAGGGCTCGCTCCTGGCACTGTTCCTTTCATTCCTCGTAGTGGTAGCCGTACTGTATGGTGTGGTTCCAGGTATCATCACCGTAGGCGGCTGGTTCGAGCTGTTCTTTGTCAACACCCTCGGCTGTCCGTTCAATACCGGTGAAATCGTATACATCATCTGTCTTGTAGCCTCTGTCATCTGGGGTATCTACGAGACCTGTAATGCATCAGAGAAGAACGAGAAGAAGCAGAATATCGCCTTCGTTCTCGGTTTCGGCATGCTTGGCATCCCATTCTACGGATATGGCTGGACAGCTGCCATCACCGGCATCATCGTGCTGGTTATCCTCTGGTTCGTACTCGGCTACAAGCGCAAGCAGGAAGTAGTAACAGGCGTTGACGAATCTACAGGCATCGCCAAGAAGAAGATGCAGCTCCTGCCTCTCATCTCAGCACGCGTCAAGAACACAGCCTTGCTCTGCATGCTGATGCTGATGATTGGTTATTCCAGCTACGCACTCATCGTGATCCGCTCTTCTGCCAACCCTCCTATGGACCAGAACTCTCCTGAGGACATCTTTACCCTGGGAAGTTATCTGAGCCGCGACCAGTATGGCGACCGTCCTCTGTTCTATGGCCAGGCTTATACATCACAGGTAGCCCTCGAAGTAGACGGCAACATGTGCAAGCCTGTCATGAAGGAAGGCGCACCGGTTTACCAGCGCAAGGAGAAGGCTTCGGCTGATGAGAAGGACTCTTACTTCGTAGTAAGTCACAAGAATAAGTATATCTATGCCCAGAACATGCTCTTCCCTCGTATGTACAGTTCGGCTCATGCCCAGGCATACGAAGACTGGATGGGCGGTGTAGAAGGCACAGAGATTCCTTACGACCGCTGCGGAGAGAGTATGATGGTGAAGATGCCGTCACAGTTTGACAACATCCGCTTCTTCCTCTCTTACCAGTGCAACTTCATGTACTGGCGCTACTTCATGTGGAACTTTGCCGGCCGTCAGAACGACATCCAGGGCAATGGTGAGCCAGAGCACGGCAACTGGATTACCGGTTTCTCATTCATTGATGATTCACTCTATGGCGACCAGAGCAAATTGCCAGACGACCTGAAGGAGAACAAGGGCCACAATGTATTCTACTGCATGCCGCTGATTCTCGGTCTCATCGGACTTTTCTGGCAGGCTTGGTATACCCGCAAACGCAAGGTAATGAAGAACGGCGTGGAGACTGAGGAGACTCTTCCTATCGGTATCCAGCAGTTCTGGGTGGTATTCTTCCTGTTCTTCATGACAGGTCTTGCCATCGTCATCTACTTGAACCAGACTCCTATGCAGCCACGTGAGCGTGACTATGCTTATGCCGGCTCATTCTATGCATACGCTATCTGGTGCGGTCTCGGCGTACTCGCCATCATCGACATTCTGAAGCGCAAGATGAAGCTCAGCGGTACTGCCGTAACAGCTATCGTAGCAGTCATCACACTTCTCGTACCTATCCAGATGGCTTCACAGACTTGGGACGATCACGACCGCTCAAACCGTTACACCTGCCGTGACTTCGGTCAGAACTACCTGATGTCACTCCAGGAGAAGGGCAACCCTATCATCTTTACCAATGGTGATAATGATACCTTCCCACTCTGGTACAACCAGGAGGTAGAAGGCGTTGGAACAGATGCCCGCGTATGTAACCTGAGCTACCTGCAGACCGACTGGTATATCGACCAGATGATGCGTCCTGCATACAACTCACCATCTGTGCCAATCACCTGGCCACGTCTCGACTTCTGTTCAGGTACCAACGAATATGTATCTGTTGAACCTGAAGCAAAGAAGCAGATTCTCGACTTCTACAAGCAGGATCCAGAGAACGCCAAGAAGCAGTTTGGTGCCGAACCGTTCGAACTCAAGAACATCCTGAAGAACTGGGTACGCAGCAAGAACCCTGACATGCACTTCATCCCTACAGATACCCTCTATGTCACCATCGACAAGGAGGCTGTAAAGAAGAGCGGCATGATGATGGCATCAGATTCTATTCCAGACAAGATGGTCATCTCGCTTGCCGGCAAGAGCGCACTCTACAAGGGCGACCTCATGATGCTCGAAATGCTGGCACAGTGTAACTGGACCCGTCCGCTCTACGTAGCACTCACCGTAGGCGAAGAGAACTATATGAACCTCGGTGACAACTTCGTACAGGAGGGACTTGTGAACCGTATCACTCCGTTCACCACCAACAAGCCAGGTGCCAAGAACTTTGATACAGAGAAGGCTTATCACAACATCATGACCCGATTCAAGTTCGGCAACCTGAAGCAGAAGGGACTCTACATCGACGAGACAACCATGCGCATGTGTTATACCCACCGTCGCCTGCTCGCCCAGACAGCCCTCCAGCTCATCGCCGAAGGCAAGAAACAGAAGGCTATCAATATTCTGAAGAAGGCTGATACCGAGATTCCTGCCTATAATGTTACGCTCGACTACATGAGCGGTGGCTTGGATATGGCTCGCGGCTGGCTGATGACCGGTCAGAAAGCCAAGGGTAAGGAATATATAGAAGCGGTATGGAAGAATGCTTCACAATACCTCAACTACTATCTCTCGCTGCCAAACGACCGTTTCCTCCAGGCAGAGCACGACTGCATCCGTCAGATCATGATCATGCAGAGCATCTGCGAGGCTGCCGGAATGGTGAGTCCACAGTTGGAGCAGAAGTATGAGAAGCAGCTCAACAACCTCTACCGTCTCTATCATGGCAGAGGTGGCAGAATGCCGGAAGGCAATCAGTAAAAAATAGAAAAAAGTTTGGTGTCGCGAAACACGACACCAAACTTTTCATTATTCATATAAACCTGTTTTATCCATGTTCATAGAGCAACCAGCCAAATGGCTCAGATGGTTATATCCAAAGGCCATCTGGAGAATGGACAAGAAAGACCATTCTGTCTATCTTACATTTGATGACGGTCCGATTCCAGAGTCAACTCCATTCATCTTAGAGACCCTGAGAAAGTACAATATCAAGGCTACTTTCTTTATGGTAGGCGAAAATGTATTGCGCCATCATGACCTCTACAACCAGATTGTGGCAGAGGGTCATCAGGTAGGCAACCATACATTCAATCATATCGGTGCCTTCAAGCACCGTGTCATCTCCTACGTGCTCAACACCAATAAGGCGAACGATATCATCCATGCCCATCTCTTCCGTCCACCTCACGGCTGGATGCGACCAAGTGAGTATTGGTGGCTGCACCGCACTTACAAGGTCATCATGTGGGACGTGGTGACGCGCGACTATTCCAAATGGATGACGGCAGAAGATGTGGTGAACAATGTGAAACGGTATGCCCGCAATGGCAGCATCATCACCTTCCACGACTCGCTGAAGAGCATTGAAAAGCTGAAGACAGCGCTCCCTCAGGCCATAGAATGGCTCATGGAACAGGGGTATGAATTTAAGACTTTTGAATAAGAAGCTGTTATTCCCAAACAGGAACAGCCCAATAAACACAGACAAGAAATGAGCAAAAGAATCAACAGTTATCAGGCAGTAGCTGCATTTGTAAGAGGTTTCTTCGAAGCTTACGCACGTGGCATCATCGATGCTACCATCGAAGGCAATGACTTCAGCAAGAAGAACGACCCGAAACAAATCAAGCAGATGATGCTGGAGCACTATGGCGAGGTAAACCAATACTTCTTCGACATCATGTTCTCTACCCTCGTACGCCTCAACTACAAGACTGCCGAGGAAGCCAACGAGCGCATGAAGAAGAACTTCGACAGCATGAAACAGGCTGACCCGACCTATGAGCCAACCATGCTCGACTACTTGCGCATAGCCTGCAAATCGAACCAGTTGTACAAAGCGATGGAATCAGAATACAAGCGTAACTTCACCTGGCTTCTTCAAGGCAAGTTTACCACTCTTGAAGAGCATGTACGCGATTATACCCACGGCATTCTCATCAGTCTCGCCGACGAGCCGATGGCCATCCATCTTCAGGTGCGCATCATCGTAAAGGCATACGCCGCAGGCTTGAAGTGTGGCAGCAAGGAGGGCGAACAGCACCAGCTCCACATGCCTACCCTTCACGGCATGTTGCTGAACAATGTCAACATCCTGCTCAACGAGACTCCGCTCAAGAGCAGCACCGAAGATCCTGTTGCCCTCTTCAAGGAGGCATGCAAGAATGAAGAAGAAAACATCAACGTTCTTTTCAACACATTAAACGATGCGATGAAAGAACTGGCAGAAGAATAAGAGAAAAGAACAATTTCCTTCGCCTCATTGTCACCGCTTACAACCTCGGCAAACTTTGGTTTGTTGTTTAATTGTTTCTTGCCTTGTACCATAATTTGAATAATTTAAAATTATGGTGCAAAGGTACATTGCTAATGCCATAATCTTATCTCCTATTATTTAGTTTATATTTCTGCCGCAAGCCACAGATGATCAATAAGATTTGGGCACAGGCTGGCATGAAGGCGTTGGCAGAGATTGCAGACATCTATCCACGTATGACGAGCATTCACGACAGCAGCCTGTTTGACGATAGCTTCGCAATGGACTTCATTAATCATGGTGACAAAATTATCTATTGTGCAATGTACCTGTATGTTGTCTACATCAACGAGGCAACTAACTTCGCAAAAGCCAAGGAGGTGGCGGTAGCGAGACCAAGGATTGGGGACGCGAGAAGGACGAAGATGAAATAGAATGGATAAGAAGATACTTGCAACAGGCAACAAAGATAATGAAGCCTATGAAGAGGAAAGGCTTGAGTAGATAAAATATTAAGGGAGGAGCGCATTCGAACACGCCCCTCCCAAATTATTTTACAACTCGCAATAATCTTGCGAATCACTATCCTTAGTAACGACTTGAATAGTGAGACGAGTGTGAACTATGCGAGCTGTGAGAACTGTGTGAAGAATGAGAACTGTGCGAATAGTGACCCGCAAGAGAACTCTTTACCATGTCAATGGCTTTCTGTAAAACCAAAGGCTGGTTCTTCTGCTTCTCAATTTGTGTTGTTTCGTCACTATTGCCCAATACGTTCATGATGTTATCAGAAACGTTGGCGCAATAACTCGTTGTAGCGATAAATGCCGAAACAATCAAAAACATTAGTCTCTTCATTGATACCTCCGTTTTTTAATTTGACAATATTGTTAATAATTCACTCTGTACATGAATTTGTACATTCTATTTTATGGATATGTGTACTTATGTTATTTTTATTTGTCGAGAAAAAACCTCCACACTCATTTTTAAGAACACATCCGTCGCAGACTGGAAGATAGACATCTTTCCATTCACTAATTGATTGCTTTGCAAATGGGCGCAATTCTGGTGGAAGCACACATAATTGAGCATTGTAGATATAAGTCGTTATACCTCTGTCGTTCAAAAGAAGTACAGCTTCTCTCAGCTCATTATTATAGCTATATGGATCTATCCACAAGTCTTTTAAATTCGTCTCCGCCAACCCTGTAGTTTCCATCTGCATAAAAGCTACCTGGGTGACAAATGGGAAATTATGATAGATATAATCAGCCAACTGTGGCAATCTCTTATTGGTCTGTTTGTGGACAACCACCCTCAAACCTATCTGTTGCCCAAACTGTGCCAAATTATACAAACCTTGAACCGTTTTGTAAAACGTCTTAGCTCCTACTATATGGTTATGGATAGAAGCTATATCTGAAAAGATAGGAATGTCTATTTGTAAATCATGATGGTTGCAAGCTGCCAACTTTGCAGCGTAGTCAATATCAGCAAATTTCACTCCATTGGATAGTATGCTTATGGCAGCTTTAGGACATGATTTTTTTATTTGGCGTATAATCTCAAATAATCTGTCACCAATCATAGTTGGCTCACCACCAGTAATTCCGACTTCTTGTGTATTCTTATCGAACAGTTTAATCAAATTCAGATTAAAATCAGTTCTGTCCTTCTCTTGCTGCACTGGAGGTTGAGGACACATGATACAACGATGATTACAACGAGCAGTAGCAAAGATTGCATTGGATGCAGAATTGATTTCATATAGAAAACACACCTCTCCATTAGGGGATATGTTTATCACATCACCTTCATTAAAGTCAGAAATATTGTCAACTTTTATGCATGGTGTAGATATCTTGTCTGAGAAATCATGTGCTGAAATGATAGCCTTGTAACCTTTAGGCGTATTCTGCTCATTGGTCACAAGGATATATGCTGAACGGTTAAATATATTTTTACCGCTAAGTGTTACTCGTCCGAGAAGTTCCTCTGCGTTAGAGTTGTATAATGATTTAACTTGTTTCATACCTCGCTATTTTATCCAAGACCAAAATATTCTGTTTATCTCAGGGTCGTGCCTTTGGAGAAGTTCAAAAAGATAATGCATGATAGCTTTGTTCTTCTTGCACATCTCGTTTGTAGGACGATGCCCAACCATATCACCCTGTTCCGACATATTTCTTACAGGGTCAGCACCACAGTAAGGTTGGAATACACATTCAGCACACTCTGGCAGGCATTCATTGCAAGCATTACTGATAATCTCATGCAGCTTTTCTCCATTGAACATACTTTGATATGAATCCTCATTCACATTGCCAAGTCTGAAATAATAGTTTTTGAATCGAGCCATCATTCTTCCTTCGTCAGCAACGTACACGCTACCATCATAATCATATATTGCTCCAGCTATGCCAACACCTGCAGGAGATTGCAAGTCAACAAAGCCTGTCGCAAAAGGAGTCAGAATCCTGCGAAGAAGTAGGGCTGCATATCCTTCAACAAAGAATGTCCCTTTCTTGTTGAGTTCAATGATATAGTCCAATCCCTCTTTGTAGTTCTTTACGAAATCTTCAATCGGATAGGCAATCTTATCCTTATGCTGCTTTGCAAAACCGTAAGGGTTCAGTGCTCTTAAGAAGATGTTATGGAAACCTAATCTGATGTATTCGTCTATGATGTCCTTGAATCTTCCAAGGCTATACTTTGAGGTTGTCATTAAAGCGGATGCACATTCATCGTCGCCCCAAATACCACGAATCATCTGTAGATTTTTCTCAAAGATAGCGTGGTGGTCAAGGTTCTTGTTTTGGAGAGGTCTGTTAGTGTCATGCAAATCCTTAGGACCATCCAAAGATGTAGAAATCATACAATTATGTTTGGGTCACTTGCAAAAGCGTGTGGATAGCATAGCACAATAAAAGCAAGCAGGTGT
>ENA-UAPO01000037-UAPO01000037.1-human-gut-metagenome-genome-assembly--contig:-NODE-37-length-60557-cov-10.702654_pt1 | contig 60557 bp, 59 predicted proteins | sample MGYA00243481_ERZ654579 | MGnify/ENA primary metagenome ERZ654579 (study PRJEB26926, sample SAMN06164546) | human gut metagenome | biome: ENVO:00009003; feature: ENVO:2100002; material: ENVO:00002003... | reverse complement strand
AACATTCAATCTTAAAAATGTTGTACCATGGATTCATTAAAAGAAAAAGACAAACAATCTTTTTTAGCAAGAAAAGAAGAAGTTTATTCCTTAATAATGGAAATGGGATCATTATTGGCAGATTATGATCATCAATGGTCTAATGAACTAAGAAGAAAATTTGAAAGAGCTACTTCTTTTCTTTCCTCTATGAATTAGAATATTTTCTATCATCGGGGAACTTGTTGGTAGGATTATAGAATACAAAGGAAAGATTGTTCCTTGGAGAAAACAGACGAGGATATGTACTACAACTCTGAATGGGATTATACTTGTGAAGAGAGTGAATTGGAACCGGAAGACAAGAATGACCCTGATGTACATAAGGTATATGAAGCAGGAATGTATTATATTTATTCGAATTGATTTTAAAAAGATCTGATTATGGCAGCATTAACAACACTAAATATAACGGAAAAGAACGCTAATAACAGTTTGTCTGTAACTGTTAAAGTGAATGTCACCAAAGAAGGAGTGTTTACCACTACCTTGTCAAAAGAAGATGTGGACAAGATTCATTCTTATGGGATCAAATTACCTACAAACAGATTAGGCAACGAAGGATATTTCAATAGTATAGCACTTTCTGATTTGGAAAGTCAAATCAGGGAAGTTCTGAAGAGATGTTTGAGTTATAAAATAGTAGAAGAAGTGCCTGTTATTAAGTATCAACTGGAAACGAATTGCGCGTTTTCCTATGACAAAAACGGAAATATTGTCCCTAACCCCTCTAAGGAATGGACAGGAGGCGATGAAAATGGAAAATGGAGAGATGGAACTTCCCGTTTAGATGCCTTAAACACCCAACCTTTCGGTTTTAGTGTTTATGCAAAACCATTTCTAAAAAGAGTAATTGAATATGGAAATGGAGAGACAAAAGTAGAATACGGCAGGTTAAATACAGAAAAAGGAACTTATGCGCACTGGCTGAATTGTGTAACGAGCATATCATACAATAGACATAAACAGGTAATGGAAGTGGAGTGTAACGAATGTACCTCGAAATTATTCGTTGATATAATCAAGTCTATTTGTAAGATAAGCGAACAAGTCAAGAGTTTTATCAATCCAGAACAAATAAAAGCAATTGCGGAATCAAATGAACCGATTTTGCTTTTATCTAACAACTAAAGTTGCTATTATCATTCACTGTCATAGGATTGGTTATAAGCGTGAGTGATGAATGGCAGGAAATGGGTGATAAAATAATAGATAAACTTTAAAAATAATTGAGCATGAGTAAATATACAGCAAAACAAATTGCCGAGTCCGATGATCTGTTTGATAAGCAAATACATAAAGTCAGAAAGTTTTATTTGAGTCGTAATCCTGATAAAATGATGATGCTCGAAGAAAGAAAAGCTGTTATCAAAGAACGAAATAAAGGTCTTTCCCCAGAATATGATAAGGAATATTATTGCGGAACCTGCGGAGCTAAAGACGGTGCGGAGCATCCTAAAACCGGATATTGCTTTCACTGTGATACGGATAACTGGATTCCAAAAAATGACTAACAGCTAAAATAATCGAATTATGACAGCCGAGAAGTTTAAATCTATTTGTGAATATAAAGGAATAACTTGGAATGATCTTGTCCGTATTAGGATTATCAGGCCAAAGAAATTTTTAGGATTCTTTAGGCAATTAACAGGTATAACAATCGAAGGTGCATTCAATAGATGTTCTGCTTGTGTTGAAATAATGGCTAATGATGACAACGGTGTTTCAATGATGCACTATATTGATTACGAAGATATTATAGGAGTTGAATTAATTAAAAATTAAAAATAATTGAGTGAACAGTTTGCAAAAATCAGTACGAATGCGTTGTTAGGATTATCAACATCCGCCACATAAGAACCATCTAATCCCGTAAATATCGTGATGCGTTGGTAGTATGTGTACAGATAGCAAGCAGGCGTTGGGATAAAGCATTTGGCAAACATTCACTCTAAATAAGACTATGTCTTTTTCTTTAACAGAAGAAGATTTTCGGGTAACAATGGAAAGGGACGTGGAGTTGTCGGAGGTAGCCAGAGCGGTAAAGAATCAACACCATAAGAAGAAAATTTGAAAGGTTATGACCGACAGAGAACTTCTTGAAGAAAACAATAAGATGTTAAAGGAAATTCTAAGTTTTGTGAGAAAAGTTGATTCTGCTGAATACAGGAATCATCAAGACTTTATGGAATTTCTTAGAAATGTGGCAGCCGATATATGGGTGGAATATACGGAGCCTGAACAAAGAGGTAGATTGTTTAATTTAATAAATAAAAAGAAATGAAAACAGTTTTTGATTTAAGCAGAGATGAGATTGTGGCATTGACAGACGAAGAGATAAGTCTGTATATAGACAAAGAGCTTGCTGGTAAAGGTATTCCAATTGAAGCTAAAAACTGGAATATAAAGAACGAAAAAGAAGTCGTGTATCCAAGAACTGGAGTTCCAGTATTTATGTTAAAAGATATCGGCATCGGTTTTAGAACCGTAGAAGGTGCAACTGAGGTGGCTAATTTGCTTGTTAAATATAATGCATTTAAAATAGAATCAAGGTTTCTGACAGGATCGTATGAACAGTTTTGGATCATAAAAGAAAGTGTTTGCCCGGCTATTAAAGGGGAAGCGGGGTATAGCAAAGAAGAGTTTGATAAGGTAAACAAGGAAAGCAAAGATCCAGAATTGGAAAGTATAAATTCCTTTAATGATACTGTGAAAAAAGCCAATGAAATTAAAGACAGGGTGTTGAAATACGTGTACAACATAAAACAAGAGCGTTCATACAACAATGACCTGGTTGGTATCTTTGAGAGGTATAAGGATATAGCAGATGGCGACCTGGAAGTAGCTATGAATTTTATCAAGGAGGCCTATCCATTCAATGAAGAAACAGAGGTGTTTATCAGAAAAAAGTTCGACATGTCTATACCAGTTCCTATACCTGACGAATTAAAATAGCAGCAATTAAGCTGAATTAAATCATTTTGAATCTTTTTTATTATCAAAAGACATATCTTTGTCCAAAAAAACAAACAGAATAATCGAGAATAATACATAACTCATACAAATCATAACCAATTTGTATTGTATTATGCATAATAGCCAAAAGCTATTCCGATTATTAGCCTAAGTGTTGAAACAAACACTACGTTATTTAAGAATAGATAGTTACCTGCGGATGTTTGCCCAAGTCTGTAGCTCTAAGGTAAGTGATTAAACAGTTCTGGTATTCAGGAACAGTGTTGCTTACAAAAAAAACCTTAAATAACATTGGCGATGTAGTAAGAAGACATAATCGTCAGATCCATAAACAAAAGATTCCAAAAGGAGGGATAAAAAGACCAAATCAATCTCCTTTTGAAGTTTTTGGTTTCCGATTGTTTGATAGGGTTATGTTTGAAAACAGTTATTACTTTATATTTGCAAGGCGTAAAACCGGTAGTTTTAATATTCGAGATATTGATGGTAAAAACCAAAGAGATATTACATACAAGAAATTGAAATTATCAAGGTGTAAACGCTTTATGGTACAAAAGGAAATGGATTGATTAATTTGAATAAAAATATAGACATGAATCGTTGGTTTGAAATCACAGTAAAAGCCGAGATTGATAATATCGAGAACGGCAAAAAAAAGAAAGTAACTGAAAAGTATTTGGTAGATGCCTTGTCTTACACAGAGGCAGAATCAAGATCGTTGGAGATCTTTAAGGATTTGTACAATTCTTTCGAGGTTGTAAAAATTAATCCTATTAAAGTGTCGGAAATCTTCTTCAACGGAGAAGCTGAGTACTGGTATAAGTGTAAGGTGAATTACATTACACTGGATGAAAAGAAAGGTAAAGAAAAGAAAACTCCATGCTATATGTATGTCCAGGCCGGCAATCCTAAGGATGCCGAAGCTGTGTTGACTAAAGGCATGCAGGGTACGTTGGGCGACTGGAATTGCGAAGCTATTGCTGAAACGAAGATCATTGACGTATTCAAATACGATCTTCAGAAGGGAGCTGAAAAATTAGGCGAGAAGAAGAGTGAAGAGTAAGGCTGATGTAGTTTCCAACATAGCGCTTGTTGTGGCGATAATATCATTGCTTTCAGCAGGCGCTTTCCTTCTGATAGTGATTAAGACAGACGAGGTATCTAAATTATTAATGAACGTACCTTGTCTACTGGCTTCAGCGGGATTATTCTTTTCAATAATATCATTATTATTCGAATGGAAAGCAAGGAAAAGAAGCTATACGTCTGCGAAAAATGCGGACGAAAAGTGATGATAAGAAGTCATGGCTTATGCCAGGCTTGCAGGAGCAAAGAGTTGACTCCGAAGAAAAAAGACAGAATTACATCCATTAAAAATAGCAGCAAGAAGAAAAAGTTAGAGAACCCGGATTTATCCGGGTTTTTTCGTCTTATGTTGGAGGAGTTGAGTAGTATTCGAATGTCTATGACTGGTAAGGCTATTCATTTTCCTACAGTATGTAACGTATGTCACATACTTCCGAAAAGGATATATAAGTCGGTTGCTACTTGCAGGGATAATATAGTTTTCCTTCATGAATCGGAGCATACGGTATTCGACATGTATCTTGACCGGATGGAATTTGATAAACTTGAAACAGAATTTCCTTTTGTATGGAAGTATGCGGTAAAGAAGGTACTGGATATGGAAAGCAGGGGAATGATTAAAGAAAGAGGTAGGTTGATTATTGAAATAATTGACAGATATAACCCCAAATAGTATTAAACTAATATAATTCTATTATAAAAGTTTAATACATCTCTTTAAGAGATCGGGTTATTAGCCTAAGCCTTGAAACAAAGGCTACGTTATTTGAGAATAAATAGTTACCTGCGGATGTTTACCCAAGTTTCTTGCTCTAAGGATGGTGATTAAACAGGAGTAGTGTATTTGACGAAACAGTGTTGCCATTATATAAAACCTCAAAATAACATTGGCGATGGGTACTTACAGGAGAAATCCTGACTTATCCCTAACGGGATTTACATCTACCAAGGAGACCGAAAGGTCTCCGAGGGGATGTATTAAAACGAAAGAGGAGAGAGTGAGAGAGAAATTGATTTTGAGGGATCAGCCGCAGATATGGATGAGGCTGAAACTGTATTGTATTATATTAAAGAAGCATTAATTGGGAAATTGAGATGATAGAACAGAAAATAAAAATATTGACAGATTTAGGGTTTGTCCCTATGGTGGAAGGAGTAGAAAATACGTTGTTTAGAATGAACGATGTTGTGATGTCGGTATCAGATCCTAATCAAACACCAGAGCAATTGAAAAAGGAGGTTATGTCTTTAATAAAGAACAGAGACATAGCGGAAAGAGGCGGACAGGTTCCAGTAGTTGAAGAGCCGGCGCCTGAGCCAGAGCAGGTCCAGAAGGAGGAACCGGAAGCTCCGACGGAGGAAGCCGCTCCTAACCCTGGAGAAGAAGATTCGAATCCGTTTACAGAAAATCAAGAAACGTTAGAGCCGTTTTATATCTGCGATGAGTTGAAGAAGATTGAGACTCCCAAATTCGTAAGATTGACATTAGACGATAATCGTTTTTATGTAAGGAAGATGGATGATGGAACGGCCAAGATATATGCCTCGGTAACAACCTTAATCAAAGATGGGTATGTAGATGATAAGACCGCACTTCAGGAATGGAAGCAAGAGATAAAGATGCTTGGTCGCAATCCGGAAGAGGTGGCGCAGTATGAAGCTGATAAGGGAACGATCATGCACTACTTATACGGATTGTACCTAACAGGTAGAGATATGGTCTTAAATCGAAGTTTTATAGTTAAGACAGTGCAAGAAGGTAAGCTGAAGATATCTAAGAAAAATCTTGATCGGTTCTTTAACAGTATTGATGATCTTGATGATATGATTGTCAGAATTATGAGGTTTGCCAAATTTTGTTCGGAGTATAAGGTTAAGCCGATGATGATTGAAAGAATATTGTCATTAGAAGACTATTTGGTAGCTACGCCGATAGATGCGATGGTTAAAATGACATTCAAGTACAAAGAAGAAGGTTATTTTGGAGCCGTGTATCAAAGGGCTACAGGACAGTTCAAAAAAGGTGATCCGAAGAAGGAGGTAAGAGAAGTGGAGAAGGAAGAAGTGGTTATTCTCGACTTTAAATCAGGGGGAATATGGGAATCATATGCATTTCAATTAGAAGCTGAAAGAAGAATGGTTAAAGCATGGTATGGGATTGATGCACGTATTATGAACTTTTCTCCAAAAAGCACGAGCAGCAAAGGATATACGCTGAAAGAATGGACAGAAGACAGTATAGCACTTGAAAAGGCGGACTGCGTGTTCCAACAAGGTATGTTGAATCACCTTAGAAAAGATAAGAAGTTCAAAGTGAGAAAAGGAGTGCTGAATATCAATAAGCCGTACAATGAAGAGGATCATACGGTCGTGTATGATATTGCAGAGGAAATGTCTAAAAGATTCATAATATGAACGATATTGTTATTCCTGAAGGAGATTATATAGAAATCGTAAAACCGATATGCATCAATCCTTTTGGTGATTATTTTATTAACATCAAAAGGGGTTCAAGATTAAGATTATCGAAAGATTTGAAAATAGGAGATAAATATGCAATATGTGTACTTGCATCTCATAAGAAATATGGCAAGACCATCGAAATAATAATGCCTATATTGGTCAGAAATACAAGAAGAGTATGAAAAGAAAAATTAGAAGAACAGGAGAGATAATAGAAGTAATCACTTTCAGTAGCTCAACTACAAGAAGCGACCATGACAGAATACAGTTCTATGATAATAATGGGAATGTGATAAGTGAGAGTTTAAATTTTTATCTCGATACCCTTCCTGTAAATGACGAAAACAAAGATGTAGACTGGGAGCAACGTAGATTCGATCTTATTAAGGCTTATTCTATTGAGTTTGTTAAAGCACAAAATAGAAAAGGTGAAATAGATTGCGGAGTATATGTACCAGATGTGGTGTCATGGTCTATAACTATAGCAGATAGAGTCATAGAGGCAATGAGAGGAGTTAAAAATGCTTGATTTTAGAAAATACGAAAACGTACCCCGGTTTCAACTTGACCGCAGACCCGGCAGGAGCCGACTGAAGCTAACCTGCCCGGCCTGCGGGAAAGGCCGGTGCCTTACTCCTTATATTGATGTGGCAACAGGTCAGATTGTTGGAAACGAGTTCGGAAGATGCGATCATGAACGGACTTGCGGTTACAATAAACGACCTACCGGCAAGGATGTAGGTGACAAAGATCTTTGGATTTCTGGGAATAAGTGTATAAGAGCTTATCGTCCTCCTGTAAACCCTGATGTTGTAAATTACATACCTTTTAGCGAGTTTGAGAGGACTGTGGTTCCAGATGATAGAAATACTGTATTTAGATTTTTATCGTCTCTATGGGGAAAAGAAAGGGTATCTGACGTATTTAGAAGATATCATGTCGGAACAATGGACTTATGGGGATGGAAAGGGTGTTGTATATTCTGGCAGATAGATAAGGACTTTGTATGTAGAACCGGCAAGATCATGGACTTTTATATAAAGACCGACAGCCAGGGGAATGAGATTGATGTAAAAAGAGTGAAAGAAAAAGACGGTGACAATGAGCGGCCTCATGTCATGTTTTATCACTCGTTGCATGCAAGGGACTTCTTGTTTAGACAATGCCTGTTCGGAGAGCATCTTCTAAGCCAGTATCCGGATAAGGTGGTTAATCTGGTGGAATCAGAAAAGACGGCTATTATATGCGCTGTGAATAAACCAGATGAATTATTTGTGGCCACCGGAGGGTTGCAGAATCTAAGGCCGGAAGTGATAGATGTTTTAAAAGATAGAAAGACTGTAGCTTTTCCGGACAAAGGACAAGCATTTGATACATGGAGTAAAAAGATAGATGGAATGATGATGGAGTCAAGGATAAAAGTATCAGACTATCTTCAAAATGTTGAAAATGTAGGAGACGGAGATGATGTGGCAGATTTGATAATTAATAACAAGGTAAAAGAGAAATATCATGAGCCTGGATGTTTATATTAAGAACAAGAAGAAAGAAGAGGATCGTGAATGGGTTGCAAACATCACCCACAACATGAACAAGATGGCACAAAGAATATTCGTATCGGAAAATAAAGAAACGCTGTACGATTATGTTTGGAGACCAGAAGACTCTAAGAGAAAAAGTCTTTTGAGATACGAGCCGGAAAACGGATGGGGGTCTTATGATTCATTTCTTAAGTTTCTTATCGAATATAAAGAGGCGTGTGAAGATAATCCAGGTTATATAATTGAAGCAAGCAGATAATATGGAAAATTACAAAAACACTTTAAACGAGGTAGTGGTGATCGAATCGTCACCAGAAACGTATTTTGTTTACGCTATTCGTAATGCTATTCGTATCTCTAAATGCGCGTATCCGACAGCCAAGAAAGTAATTTTCAAAAGAGAGGACGTAGAGGTAGAGATCTCAGAAATGGAAACTGAAAGCAGTTTGTATGAAAAGTTTAAAGAAAAACAAAAGAATAGGGTATGGGACTTAATGAGCGCCAACAACGGGTTTTAAGAGGCGAAATTTGTCCTTATTGCGGAAGAGAAACTGAGCTGGTAAATGCCGATAAAATATATAGCAGAAAAGGCTTAGGGATGGTTATGATGTGCAAACCATGCAACGCTTATGTCGGTGTTCATGAATCAGGGCCGAATAAGGGAAAAGCTAAAGGCCGGCTTGCAGGGCCATCACTGAGGTCTCTTAAGATAAGGGTCCATGCCGAACTTGACAGACTATGGTCTACGCCGGAGGAACGGGAAAGGATGTATAAAGATTTATCTGAATTTCTCTCTATACCGGAAGAGTACACACATATAGGTATGTTCGGAGAGAAGACGATGGGGAAAATCTTTCAGTTCTGTCATGTAAACAAAGAGCGATCAGGTTCGAGAATAGAATGGCATAAGCCTGGAGATAAGTGCCCTAACAAAAACAATCAAATAGTGTCAGGCAGTAGCGCATGCAGAGGATGTCCTGAGTATCTTCATGATGAGAAAGACGGGTATGTCTGGTGTGATCCCGACATGAGCTACGGTAGGTTGAAATAGGGCGCGAATTGCCTATCTTTGTGCTATTATTAATCAAAAAAAATATAAGCACATGGGCAGATCAACAGAGTACTACAGGACTCATCCCGAAGCCAGGAAGAAAAAGGCTAAAAAGGACAAGGAAATAAATGCCAGACCGGAACAGAAAGCCAAACGCCGAGAGCTTGGTCGTAAAAACTACGAAACGGACAAGAAGAAGGGTAAGGGCTGGAGAAAAGGAAAGGATTGTTCTCATACCAAGAACGGTCTTAGGTATAAATCAGTAAAAGCTAATAGGGGATCCCAATCGGATACGAAAGGTGACAAAAATGCAAGAGGATCTGAAAAATAAAATAGATATAAGAAGGATATTCAAAACCTCTAAACAGGTTATGGAAGAGGCGTATGAGAATATCTTGAAATACAGGCGGGGAGAGCTTATCCCCGCTAAAACCGGATACGATTATATTGATGAGGCTTTGCTTGGAGGTATTTTTCCTCAGCACGCTATTGCCATAGGAGCCCGGCCATCTGTAGGTAAATCGTATGTGGCCCAAAAGATATTGGAAAATGTGATGAATCCGATGATCAACCCGCAAGCAGAAGATTATTTTCTTGTTAATTGCGAGTTCGAAATGAATCCTCAAGATCTTCTTCTTCGTAGAATGAGCCAGGATATGAAAAAGCGAGCTCCTGAAATATTAAGAAGGCAAGATTCTAATACAGTAGAAGAGATGAGGATGTTTGAAATCCTTCAAGGTGAAATCAGGAATAATATAATATACATCGATGCTCCGTGTACGGTAAAAGAGTTTGAGGCGGCTGTGTATCATATAGCTACCAAACACAAAGACAAACGTCTTATAATATTTAAAGTCGATCATATTGCTTTGATAAAAAGAATGGGGTTAGATCCTAAGTCGGCTATAGATGATTTGGTGGCGGTTATGAACGAAGCTAAATTAGTATATAAAAACATATTTTTCCTCATCATATCCCAATTCAACAGAGAGATAGAAGGAAGGATAAAAAGCCCACAAGAGCAACCTCCGCGTCTTTCTGATTTTTACCAATCTGATACGCTGGGTCAGTTATGTACGTTAATGATAGGTTTGCACAATCCTCGTAGGTACGGGCTGGATAAGTATATGATATTTGGGAAAGATTGGTATCAGACTCTTGATAGGTTTAAAACTGAAAACAAAACATCATTCAGGACAGCCGGACTTGTGTTTCATCATATACTGAAGGTAAGGCAAGTTAGTATGGAAGAGCTTACTAATACAATCCACCCAGAGATACTGCCGGGACATGGATGGATGTACGGGGAGGGCGGGACGAAGTTCGTGAACCCCAACCAGCCGCCGACGCCGCCTAAGCTCTATACTGTGGAAGACGTTACGGACAATCAGGAACAAGAGACAAAAGAAGAACAGTCATTGTATTAAAAAAAAATAAGAACCATGAGACTAACAGTAGAAGAAAACGAATACCTGATAAGCAAGTTCCTTTTGGTTCTTACTGAGTTTGCAGGGGATGAAAGAGAGATGTTTTTAATCAACTCCATACATGATAAGGCGGTGGCGGATATGAATTATCGTCTTCCGTCTTTAATAAGCAGAGAACGTAAAAGACGAGTTATTGAGCTCCTTAAAGAAGGAACCAGAATAATCAAGGACTTTTCTGGCTATGCTGGTGATATGGGTATGATTAACGAATACGATCGTTTAAAGAAAGAAATAGGAACCGTCCAAGACCAGCTTGGTGACGTAGAAGGTCAACTTCGGGCAGCAGGAGAAGTTATTAAAAAAGAACTTGATATGATTGCTGACCGAATCAAAGAAGACCTCCTCGACCGAGAACTGGCTAAAAGTAATGCCGAGGCCGAAAGAAAAGCCAAAGTAGATCCGAGATACGAAGTAGCTTTAGGTGATTACAAGGAGATGCTGGAAGTGATTTTTACAACCAGAAACAAGTATTCTACGGTAGATTCTGTACATGACGATCTTCGACAGTCGGTATCTACCGGTAGAAATTCGATTATTAAAGAAGGGTACAACAGTTAAAAACAAGGAGGGAATATGGAAAAGAAGGAATTTAAAGTAGGAGAAGTATTTACTGCCGGACTTGTAAGATTAAAATGTGTGGAAGGTGATACATGCGATAGGTGTATATTCGAAGATTACGATTCTTGTTCATGTACAGACATAATTATTGGTCCATGTGGAAATGTTGATAGACAAGATAACAAGAATGTTATTTTTATTAAAGCTGATTAAGAATGTACATCAATTTCAGACAACTTGCAGCATCAGACATGACTCCTAATGATCTTGCCAATCTTCTTGCCATAAGACAGAAGGATTCGGTTATGATCGAAGCCATGCCGGAAGAAGATGCTGGTAGATATATAGAGCTTGGCCTGGTTGAGAAATTAAAATCAGGCGTGATGAGATTGACCAACAAAGGAACGTCTTTTGTGAATTATATAGAGACACCAGTGATGACAGACGAGGTTCTGGAAACGTTGAAGATTATGATAGGAATGTACGAATCATATTCAAAAGACATAGGTGTCAGTAGAAAAGAAGCGGAATCCAGATTATGTTGGTTTATGGGTAACACCTCATTCAAGAAAGAGGTCATACTTCAGGTAACGGAATCTTATATAACAGAGTCAGGAGATTATACAATGAGCTTATGTAACTTCATATGGAAACCGCCTTCTCAGGCTTTTTCAGTCCATATGAACCTTAAAAATTCAAAGCTCTTTGACTTAATAGCTGAAAAATTTAAGATCGCTACCGAGCCTTATTTGGAGTCTAAGAAGAATAAGGAAATGGATTGGTTGTTTGCCGTATCTAAATTGCCTACGCCGCCGGCTAAAGGCAATCCGGATTATTTGTTTACCGGAAGTTCTGAAACAGACAAAGAACGATTGAAAAATATAAAAACGTATTTATTTAACAAAATTAGAAAGCAATGGAAAAAGTAAGAATTAGAAAGATAATAGAGGATATAATTATTACTCAGTTTCTTAATTCGGAAATGGATATAGTTCATGAAGAAGATGTGTCGTTTGAAGAACTTGGATTAAATTCTCTTGATCAAATTGAACTCGAGATGATGGTGGAACAAAAATTCAATATTGTTGTTAATGATGACAATATTAAATCCATCAAAGATATGACTGATCTTGTTTACAAAATAAAAACAGAAGGACATGGGAAATGATATAATTTTATGCATGGCTTTAATAGCATCATTTGCTTTTGTTATACAGTTTTTGTTGTCGATATTAGGATCTGATCTGGATACGGATATTGACAATGCTTCTGATTTAAGTATGTCTTTGTCGGACATCATATCATTCAAAGGCATAACACATTTTATTCTTGGATATAGCTGGACTACGTACTTTTCGGGTTCCCATTTAGTAGGGGTCGTAATAGGGTCGTTTTTCTTTATCGTTTTGTTTTACGTATATAAATTACTTCTTAAGTTAAAACAAGAAATGGTGTACGAATGTCCGGAAGATTTAAATGGCAGAGAGGTGGAGATAGTGTTTAGATCAGGGAAGAATCATTATATGGTAAATATTTCGAAAAATGGAAGACAAGAGCAAATGAGAGTAAGATGCTTGTCTGGAAAAACTTACAAAAACGGTGACAAGGTGAATATAAAATATGAAGAAGGAGAATTAAGTATATAATTTAATATGGATTTTGGACAAGATTTAGAACCAGAAGAACTGACCAATCATTATGATCAGTGTTATGGAATTGATTTTGAAACAGAAGAAGAGGAGGATGAAGAGTATGACTGATGAGGAATTTGTATTGGATAATAAGAAAAAGGTTGTTGTAAGAAAAAGAATATCTTATTTAAGCAAAGGTGATAAAGTGTGGATCGTGTCTTCCGACGGGTATCTACTACACACGGACGTAGTTAGAGCCGACCGGGGCCGATCTTATGTGGATATAGACGGGATACTGTATTGGAAGCGAGGATTAGATGGCAAACATCGTAATCGTAATAACTACATGCAGTTTGCCATGACACCAGAAGACGGTAAGAAGTATGTCATATATTACCCGGAAGGATTTAAAGACAATGACTTATGATGGTCCCAGAAACGCATTTGCTATATAAGGAGTTTAATGGTGTGAAACGTCTTGCCATTTCTTATTCCCAGATAGATACGTTTCTTACTTGTCCAATGAAATGGTATAAGACTTACGTAGAGGGCAAAAGGTCTACAGAAAAACAAGAAGCTACGTCTTATGGTACGGTTATTCATAAGACACTGGAATACTTCTTCAAGAACGGAAGGCAGCCTTCTGGCAAAGACCTTGGAGAAGCAATAAGTTACTATGCTTACCAAGAAGACATACCTTGGCAATCACCGGAAAATATGATGATAGCCATGAAACAATCTGGGGAACTTCTTGCTTGGATTGTGGATCTGTTTAAAAAAGACGTCAATAGGTTTATGATAGCTGATAGTGATCTTAATCCTTGTGAGAAACTTATCAGACACGGCGCTATAGTTGGAGTCGAAGAAGATTTTGTGCTGCCGTACCGCCTTCCTAAGCCAGTTGACATAAATGGGGTAATTCATACCCATGTGTACATAGTAGGATCAGTAGACCTTCATCTGGCTATAAAGAGCAAGAACGTAATTCACCATTATGTCATAGATTGGAAATCAGGGAATAAGGTTTTTGATTCTAAGAAGTTGGAAACGAATTTACAGCATCCTATATATTCGTTTTACATCTATAGAAAATATGGTGGAGTTCTGCCAGATATGAACATCTATTTCTTTACCAGGACCAGACAGTACCAAAAGGTTAAGGTGGATGAAGAGCGTAAAACAAAATCTATAGAAATACTAAATGACACTTTATCTAAAATGTATGATTTTGAAGATAATAGTGTAAAATCATTTCAAGCGTACATCCAGGGAGCAGAAGGAGCCAGATATAGCAAGCGGCGTGCCACCCTAAGCCAGCCTGTTTCGCAAAACAAGCTACCCTGCCCGTCAGCACTGTGTTATTATTGTGACTTTGGATTACATAACAAAAACGAATGCCCTTTCTCTTCAGATTGGGATCCGTCTAAAAAAATAAAGCGATGAAATACGAGGATGTTCAAAAGTTAAGAACAAAATACCGGCAAGATCCGGAGGTTATAAACGTAGAATACATGAGAGACGTTGCTGTAAGAAGCGGGAATTTTAAGAAAGCATTTGAGCTTCAGGAAAGACTGGAGGATATATGGTTTAACTACTTAAAAGAGGTGCAATGAAAGAAGCATTGATAACAGGAGCGGCAGTCTTTTTATTATCATACCTGTTTGTAACGGCTCTTATAAAAATAAGCAGGGCGATAGATCGGTATAAGATGAAGAAGAAAACCGACAAAATAAAAGTAGGTCAAAGATACGAATACAAAGGCTACTTCACGGATCCATTTGAAAGAGGCAAGCATGTGATTAAGATATTAGACATAAAGGAAGGGTACACTCTGTACGAGTACGAAAAAAGCCCAGGTTTGTTATTTTCTATGGAGCTTGAAGATATTGTTAAAAGATATATTTTAATAACTAATTAAAAAAAATGTCATGGAAAAGATTGAAATCAAAAAAGCGAAAAGTATCAAGGAAAGACTGGATGACTTCTACAAAAACAAGGGGAAGGAATTATGGCTTTATAGTGGTCATTATGAAGATAATAATCTGACTATAAAAGTCGAAAAATTGACTGTATTGTGTGAAACAGATGTTGAGTACTGCGCTTTGTCAGAGGCAGATGACAAAGATTTTATTCCTGTAGCCAAAGAACCAGAGTTTGATTATTGTTGCGCATACACGATAGGAGATGCAAATACTATATCGTATCCCGATTATGTAGAATGTAATATATGCTTGGATGAAGACGATATAGAAATAGCAAGGAAAATAATGGTAGAAGAAATAAGATTTTACGCACAGAATTATAATATTGATTGCAGTGGGCTTTGAACTTAGACCTTACCAAAAAGAGGCAGTAGATGCCGGGCTTAAGTTTCTTACAGGAAGATCTAAGAAGCCTGGCATAGAAGTCTTGCCGTGTGCAGCGGGGAAGTCTTTAATAATTAGCAAGATAGCTCATGAATTAAAAAGACCTATTCTTGTATTGCAACCATCTAAAGAGATTCTGGAGCAGAATTATGCGAAGGCTATATCATTCGGCTCTGAGCCTACTATATATTCTGCTTCATGTGGTGTAAAAGAACTGTCGGCTATGACTTATGCAACATTAAAGAGCATAAAGAAAGATGTAGCGAAGTTGAAGGATATAGGGATAGATACCTTATTGATAGACGAATGTCATTCAGGATATTCCCCAGAAGAAGGTTCTGAATTTATGGAGTTTATGAACGAGTTCCCAGAGGCGAAGGTGCTGGGCTTCACTGCCACGCCCTGCCGCCTCCGGACCTACAACTCCATGCTGGAAGGGAACTATAGCAAGCTCAATATGCTGACGAAAGACGAACATAACTTCTTTAAGAAGATAGTTCACGTAACTCAAATACAAGAGCTAACTTCTCAAGGGTTTTGGTGCCCACTTAAGTACGAACGATGGTCTTTTGATGAATCGGCTCTGATGTTAAACAGTACCGGGGCCGAATACACCAACGAATCTATTAAAGAAAGTATTGTACGAAATGGCTTAAACAACTCTATCTATAAGCGTCTTCTTCAGCTTATGAACGAGCGTAAAGCCATTTTGGTTTGCATGGATTCTATCGAATCATGTAATAGAATATCAGAGTTCATGAATGCCAGGATGGGAGCCATAACCGGCGTCGTAACATCGCTAACAACCAAAAAGAAAAGAGAACAAATCATATCCGATTTCAAAGAAGGTAAGTTGAAGGTGGTTTTTAATTATTCAACGCTTGCTACCGGATTTGATTTTCCCGAACTTGATTGTGTGATGTTTGGGCGCCCAACATTCTCATATTCAACATATTACCAGGTGCTCGGCAGGTGCGTTCGTATTCATCCTGACAAGAAAGAGGCACTGATAGTTGATTGCTGCGACAACATGAGGCGTTTCGGCCGGATAGAAGATTTAACGATCGAACAATTTCCTTCTAAGGGCTGGTGTATGTTTGCCGGCAATCAGCTTCTATCCAATATAAGGATGGGGGATATTATTACCAAAGACGAAATCCTTCGCCGGGCAGCTTCTCTTAAATCTGTGAATGGAGATGGTAGGAGAGAAGACGATCTTGACAGTATAATAATGTGGTTTGGAAAATATGAAGGAATTAGATTCAAGGACATACCGGTGTCGTATTTTAGGTTCTTGGCTGAGAATATGGCAGTAAAACCGGGAGATAGGAAAGAAAAGATTATCGAATATTATAATAGGATAAAAGCATGAACAACAAGAGAAGAAAAAAAATATCAGATGTTATCAAAAACGCAAATAAGTATAAAACAGATTTTGAATACATCAAATCAAAGTTATCGGAGTTAAAGCACAACATAAATTCAGCCAAAGATGATATTGATATGATTTTAGATGAAGAGACGGAGGCGAGAGATAATATACCGGAATCGTTACAAGACTCAGAAAGATATTGGGAATCAGATCGGGCTGTAACTGATATGGAGGAGGTGGTTGATGACATGGAAGGCATTATAAATGATATAGATGATGTGATTTCAACCATAGATGGGAGCATTAAAACCATAAATGGTTCTATAAAAGTAAATTTAGAAGGAATAATGTGAGTCTATAAAAACACTATAAGTAAAATTTTAGAGATAGGGGATAAATACAATACTCTTTCAAGGTCTGTATCAAAATTTGAAGATGTTGATTATATAGAAATGGCTGATAAGTTAAACTGGATTGTATTCAATAAACATAAATATGTTTTAGATAACAGAGCAACTCAAGAGCAGTTAAAAGAACTTGAAATGCTTCAATCTAATCTTGCATTTTGTATAGAAATGGGAACCATCTCTTCTTTCTCTAATTTAATGAACATGATGAGATCTATATATGTAAAGAAATGGGGAGAAGAGGCTGTAACTTCTAAAAACGTAAAATAATATGGGAGTAAAAGAAATAAGAGAACTACTTAGACTCTACAATCTCGAACATAGTGTCGTCCAGAACAAAAACTCTGGGCGGTATTCTATTATTCTCCATAACAACATCATAGGAACGAACGTAGATGGAGAGAAGGTAGTTGTGTTCAGAACCATTCCGGATGGAAGCAATACGTTCTCTATGGAGCGAAATAGATTCTATGAGGGGTTTGTAGAGGCTTTTGATGACGATAGGGCGATTGAAGCCGTAAAACAGTATTTTGAGAATAACAGGAATGATAGGGTATAAGACGAAGATGGATTATATTACTATCGAAATGAGGTAAAACAACGATAAAGCAATGGAAAAGATGGATGATAATACTAAAAATATCCTTTATCCAAAAGGATCTATTTTTCGCATATTAAAAGATGATATAATCAGTGCCGAATTTAAAATCGTCAAAGGAGCTATAGCGGAGGCAGTATCAGACATAGAAGTAAATGATAAATATGCTGAGGTTTGTTGCAATGGGGAGACGTTCGTCATAGAAACGGATATTATGGATATTATTCTTACCAAAGACCCCATAGAAAACAAATCGGTGAAAAATGACATCATTGACGACAAACTACGATGGGATTTGCTTCCAATGGAAGAGATTGAGGATATTGTAAGAGTCTATCATGCTGGTGCAAAGAAGTACGGACCCAATAAATGGCAGAACCTTGACAACGGGTTTGAACGGTATCGTGCTGCGGCTGCCAGACACCTAATGGAATACATGAAAGGGGAAAGAATAGACTCAGATACAGGGTGTTTTCATCTTGCACAATGTGCGTGGAATTGTATAGCTATGCTGTGGTATGATAAGCACGGAAAAGGATTAATACCATTGAATAAGGAGGAAAAGAAATGACAAAAGAACAAATGATTCGTCTGTTAGACGACGAGTTTGAAGCAATGGACAAACACAGAAGTAATATTGAAAGAATTAAAAAGGATTATTTCGATTCTGTTTATGGATTCAAGAAGGGAGATAAAGTGAACGTTCTTTACAAACGTTCGAAAGAATCTCTTGTTGGTTTCTTCAAGAGCGTTCAAATCATGAGTACTGGAACAGTTATATTTACGATCCAGGCACCCAATAAAGAAGGAAGACCTGGAAGAGGATCTTATTTGGTGTATGAAGACGATTTGAGCGAAATCAAAAAAGTAGAATAATATGATCAGAGCAAGATTTCACATTAGAAAGGATGACTGTGACAATGATTACCGTCCAGTCAAATGGCCTATAAAATACCCGTATTGGTGTAGCGCAGAATCCAGTAATTCATTTGTATTGGTGGCGTATGCTGAAGACGAAGACAGTATAAAAGAACTGTGGCCGGAGGCGTATGATATTAATGTCTTAGAGAAAGATACCGAAATTAGATTCACATTAAGATTCCCTAAGCCGAAATGGTATGAATTGTACGAAAGGGAATTAGAAGAATGTGATAGATTTATATGGGTTACGGATGCGTGCCTGAGAGACGGTATAATAAGAAAAGTAAAAGCTAAAATAGAAGAGTACGGCGGTCTTTTGTTAGCCAACATCCCTGATAGGTTCACTCCTTATGAAATAGGAATGGATGCTTTTGAGAGCAAAGAAGAAGCTTTAAAACATGCAGAGGAACGGAGAGCGTACCTGATCGAGTCTACTAAGAAACAATTGAATGAACTTGAAAATCTAAAATTTAAATGCGATGATTAATTACGCGGCAAAAGCCAGGAAAGCTTATTTGATAAACAATTTCGATAAGATTCTTAACAGTCTTAACACGCTTCATTCAACGGTTGAGACCATGACGTTGTTCGTAAACGACCAGGCTTATAATTACATTCTTAAGCTAAAGGAAGTAATTAAAACCAGTCCTATGTATAAGCACAATATCAAGCGTCTTTTAAATGATATGGACAAAGAGATAAAGAAGTACAATGCTTCTATCTACTACATAAATAAAGAGCGTAGTGAGGTTATAGCTGATATAACACAAGCGATGGAAGATTACCTCATGCCATACATAGACGACCTGGCCGGCGCTATAAGGGCAGCCGTGTGGTCGAGGGGTGTATCCGAGGAGCGGACGGAGGTGGCGGTACTGTCCCTAATCGTATCCTCCTTGGCCACGACATCAGGCAGACTTATTTCAGGTGGATATCAGATCATGAAAGAAATGGGTGGTGGCTGGGGTGGTAATCCATTTACGTTTATGAGCATTGATAATATAAGACACTTATCTACATCATTATCTGATGCTATTACCGGTGGAGAAATAGCTCTTGAAGAAAAAGAAGCCAATGACATAACTAAGGCAATGGATGTTTTTATTGAGAAAATGTCTGATTCGGATATTGTTGATAAGGTGATCAGCATACTTGAAGAGGCAGAATCTAAAAACAAGGAGGAACGATCATGAATTATTTGGATGGGTATGTAGAAGAAGTTCTTTCTGAGCCGTACTATGATGATTATGGCTCTGGGATTTTTAGGTGGTGGGTGGAAGTGTCTTACGTTTGTGAAGGTACAGAATCAACTACTATCTTAATGTTTGATACAAGAGAAGAAGCAGAGGCAGTAAAACCAGGTTATAAATTTTTATGTTGAAAATAATATGAGGTATTTTATTTTATTGATGGCACTTGTGTTATCATCATGTTCGCATGATATTCGGGTTAATGACGGATGGGTTATATATGATCTACGTCCTTTAGATGGTGGATGTATAATGTATTATGGTAAAGACGAAAGATTTCCAATACTTAACAGTAATAGAATTATAAAATTCGTTGGATACCAAGGGGAATACAATATCGGAGATTCTATTAAGATCGTGAAAGTAAAATAATATGGAAAATAATTTAAAACTCGTATGTCCAAAATGTGGCACCCCTCACCAGCCTCATTCTCCGCACACGATGGATGCAGATGGATTTGAAAGGTGTGAGATAAGAACTATCATGGAAGACAAGGGATGGTGCTACGAATGCTCTTTTTGGCAAAATATGTACGACAAACACAAAGACGATCCGGGATGGGTTAGGATAGACGGTAAAAGCTGGGTGCTTAAGCCTATGGTGGAAAACGTACCGAGCGGATGGAACAGCCTTGGATGTGGTGGAAGAAAAATGTATATCAATATCGAAGGGAAAGGCATTGTTACATCAAATAACTGCTGGTGTCAAGGTGATGTTTCGGACGCATTCAAGGATCTTATGCCTGATAATGCTACTTGGGCTACGAAGGAGGAATTTGACAAAGCTCCTGTAGTAGGATATATTATAGAAGGTGTTGGTTTGGTTTTCACAGATAGGGGAGGTCATGAAGTTAATGCTTAGAAACTTAGGTAATTATATACCTTTTTTTTCATAACAAAAGAAACCGGTTCTCTGTCATCTCTGACTGAGGACCGGTAAGAAAACAATTTCAGAAAAAATTTAACCTACATAATCTTTCAAGTAAGAACAAAAAAACGTACAATCTACTCTTTGACGATGCTAATATAACATATTGGAATCATACAAAAACAATTCAAGTCCGATATTCTTCGTCTATTTATAACTTACATCATCATCCCCTTCTGAATCAGGAGTGGCGCCGATGAAGAACATCATTGACTTATTGTTCGTCTGTTGCCACCAATTATAGGCGCGCGCCACGTCTTCTGGTGTTTTGATGTTATACCATTGTTTGATAAACGTCTGTTTGGCGAGTTGCCTAAATAACTTAGACTCTCCTTTGTATGTACCGGATGTTACTTTATCAAGTGAGTAGTTCCTAAGATCGGTAAGATCCTTCAGCTTCCGTCCCATAACAAACGGGTCGTTAATGATATCTACCACATTAAGCTCCATAATAAACGGCATCTGTGAAGCTATTTCATTTATGGTTCTGAATCCGACGTAGGATCCGAATTGAGTAAGCCAACTTTCCTCGTTTTCGTCATCATCACGCCATCCTGCAAGAAGCATAGATACGGCCTGCATGATAAGGAACGTACCAGCATAGACACTGAGGCGTTTGAGATTGGTTTTTTCTACTTCACTCATCTTATCTTTATTTTCGTTCCAGGCATCTATGATGTTTTTCATACCAGACTCGGAAGCTAAGCTAAATGTTTTGGCTATCATATTCTTTAACGTAATTGACAGTCCTTCCTCTTCTTGCATTGTTTGGAAATTGAAGCCACGACTCTTCCATAGACGCTGAGCAGCCAGCACCAACCATCCTCGGTGGGCGGTCATGAACCTCGCTATCCAGTTGCGTGATGCGGCAGTCCGATTTTCTTCATTCAAAGATCCGTTACATATTTGCGACAAGCTACGAACTTGATTTCGAGTTATAGCCATCTGGGTTTCGACTTCCTCAGCAGTAACACCTGATCCGGGCTTTACAACCACCTTCCCATCCACGACATCTACCATACTCCATAAAGTACGATCTTTTAATGCATTCCATTCTCTTTTTATGGTACTCTGTTCTTTATTGCGTTCTTTTTCCATCTTGAAATCTTGGAACGTGTAGAACCGGCCTTTGTAATAACGAACATTGTCCATAGTAGCAATCATAACCTGCGGATCAAGAGGGTAGTTCAGGATTTCCATAAAAGCATACATAGGTGAACGCATTAAGGTCCTGGCCACTCTATTGTATCCGGCACCATACATACGATTTCGGATATTGAATATCCCCATTCTCTCACCTATGACATATAATTTGCTTTTCCTATCTATGTCTCCGGTTTCTGCTATACAAGATGGCGCAAGACGTGAAAACTCAGCCGATGCGTATTTAAGGGAGTCTTTGCTTATATACTGTCCTACGGCAGATTCCATGATGAGGTTGATATGACCTGTCAGGGCGCCGGTAGCTGCCACAAACGGAGACAGTGCCAAGTTCATAACCGACATAAATCTTTCAACAGCCATCATAATTCTTGTAAGGTCTACCGTATATCCTCCGATGTTCACCGTAAGTTTTTTGGTGTTCATCCTAATGCCATAATAATGATCGTTGAAGAAGTCCCTGAACATCTGATATGCTTGGGTTGCTTCAGCCTTCTTACCGCCTTCAAATTGTTTATTCAGTAACATCTGCTCCAGTCCTTGGGCAAGCTCTATAGACTTCTGCTTTTCGTTATATAACGATGACTGCATCATAAGCATCGAATAAGAGTAGCCAAAATCGTGAGATACATCATCTTGGTTCTCCAACTCATATATGTAGTATTTAGGTATAGACCTAAGTCTGTCTTCCGGATCATATACTTCCCCTTGCCTGGTCTTACCATATAGAGAATCGTCTACTCTGTCCAGGCACAGATCTGATACAAAATTACGAACCGTATTTTTGAAGTTAATACCCAATCCTTCCATACGTTCTATGTCTTGTTTTGATATCTGTGGAATAGCATACAAATTGGGACTCTGCTCTTTGTATAGATCAAGGGATTGTCTTTTTATTTCCTTGAGTTTTTGAATCATATTCCACTGCTCTACGTTTTTAGTAGCAACTTCATTACCGTCAGCATCATACTTGATACCAAAGTCATTGAAATACGATTCATCACGATACAGGCTTTTCTTAGGCATGCGATGACCATACCCATGATCTTTTACATAATCAGGATTACGGCCGCTATTTTCGGCTTCAGATTCAGCCACCCATGCCCTTGCAGGATCGAAAGACAGGTACGATATGTCCATGCCATAATCTTGGGTGGATGTACCGTTTTGTACGTCCTTAACCATCTGCGCCACATCTATCTCACCTCGACCTATTTTGTCGATCATGGCCGCATATCCGGTAGGCGCCATGCGTTTATAGTACGAAAAGACCTGGCTCCTGGCAAATTCATTAACAATAGCATTGGTCTCTTCTATGCCCTCTTCTCTTGTATTATTTAAAAACAAGCTGGCCATCTTAGCATTAACAGCATTCCTGAAATCTCTACCGTCTAATTCTTTGCTTATACCAAGCTTTTCTGACAGGTAGTTGGTTTCAGATACGGTAAACAGATATCGGTTATCAGCAGCCTTAAACAGCTTATCCCTTAAAGCCTGAATCCTTTTTGCTTTCTTCGCCGTAGTATGACGTTGTACGAACTTCCATTCCACTTCCTTGGAGTCAGCAAGAGCATTTAAATAAGACTGATTTACTTCGTTTTCGGCCTTACTGCTTTTAGTAAGGTACTTATCAATATCTTCAAGACCCACCATCTTAGCATAATCTATTAAGATAGCGTAATCAGCTTCAATAGCTTCAGATGCGGCCCTAAAAGCATCTCTTTCAGATGAGGTAAATGTCGCTTCGTTAATTTCTCCGATATCAGCCACATCTCGGTTGTTTCCGATTATTTCCTTGATAATGGCCTTATTTTTTTCTATATCTTTCACAATCGAATCCACGTCAGTCGCATCTCTATCACTTGTCGTAGAACTAATGATATCATGCGCCATTTTAAGATACGAAGCCTTGTTATTTGATTCGGTACGCGCCGACTGTTCCGATTCTACTTCATTCCAAAACCGATCATTGAACGACAGGTGACCTCCCAACATAAGTGTCTTCAGCGCAGCTTCTCCTCCCGACTCGCTCTGAATCGTTCTTAATTTTTGCAAAAACGATTCTGATACGGCATTGGTAACATTATTTGATTCCTTTCTCCAAACTTCATTTATAGCTTGTATTTCTTTAGCCATCTTAAGTTGGTCGCCGGTTTTTTCCACTCTCCTGGTTCCTACATATATGTATTCTGAAGCTGCTTCCTTACGTTGTTTACGAAGCAGTCCTTCTTCTTCGTAATTGCTGCTTTTAAAATAGGCAACCTCATCAAAATTACCACCGCTATCAATAAAAGGCTGCCTCAATATCCGTTTTTGCCTGGATAGAGCATTAAGGTATTCTTTGGTTGTTTGAGAAACCGGATGCCCTAATTCTTCTTCAGCCTTTTTGTATATGGATTTCATTCTTGTGGCATAACTTTCGCTAAATTCCAGTTCCGAATTTTCAGCATCCCACTTTTCCATCTGTTCTGTATAAATCTTTTCCTGCTCGATGGTAAAAATATCGGTATTAACTCTATCAGACGATGGTTTGAATTTAGCGTTTTCAGTAACCGTATTTCCATCCTTGTCAACTACTTCTCTTTTAAATACGTAATTACGGTTATTGTCAACCACATCACCAATTTCTTCTTCTGATATCTCTATGTTCATGGCAGTCGCAAACGCTCGCATCTGTGCCAGCTTCTTATTGCGATCGTATTTAGCCATATCAAGAGCACTGCGAAGGTAATTAGAAGTTTTGCCATCTACTTTCTGAAGCAGTTTTTCAAATTCAGATTTGTTAAAACCATGCTTTTTAGCATATGCCAGGAAGTCGGATATGGCGGGCTGGGCATTCACCATCGCATTGTAATTGTCTTTTGCAATCATAGCACCAAGAGCGTTATTGAACGGACTGGAAGAATGCTCTAATATACCAAACCACCTACTTATCCAAGAAACATCGTGTTGAACCTTGTCGAAAAATTCTTTTACTCTCTTTACCTTATCTGCCGGCACATGAAGTTCGTTCATTAACTTATCAAGCAACGTACTTTCATCAAGGTCTTGTACTGATTTAATATCAGACTGAATACCATTGATGTCGGCAATGACGGTATTGATCCTATTTGTATAATCCTGCTTTTCACGTTCATCAAATTCGGTACTTCTGTTACGGATATATCCTCGAAGATCGTTCATGATCGGAAGAACCTGATTGTTGATAATATCTACGTTCTTTCGATCATTGGTATTGAAGTGAAGCTTACCGTCTTTGGTATCACCATGAAGGATGGTGTTCACCACATTGCTTAAGTATCTGACCTGAGCTTCGGCTGTGGAGATCATGCTGTTCATGGCAGCCGCCATCTCATTCTTGTCTATCTCGGTCTCTACTTTATTTATCTTATCTTCTATGGTCTTAAGCTGAGCAAGGGTCATAGACGTAGTTACAGCCCTATCAGAGCTTATCTGACGTAAGTCTCTTAATGTTTTTCTTAGCGATCTGATCTTAGACTCAAGAAACTTGTTCTTGTTCATAGAAGAAAGGGAGTATAATGTAAAGTCATTATCCTTTAACAGAGAAGTGTCAAATCCTTTATCTATGTCAGTAATGGCAAGATCGCGAATGTTTTTAATAACATTATTCAAATCTTGTCTTTGGGTAGATAAAGCTGATTTAAGCCAGCTTACTATTCCAGAGAGAAGCTGCCGGACGCGCCCCAGGAAGGAGGTGGGCTCTACCGGCGCCTGTGCTGTGCCGGTCTGCATCTCCCTGGCAAGGATCTTTCCAAGAATTTCTCTCCTAACAGCATTATCAAGCTCGGATCCTTCATATACCTTACCGTATGTATTATAATACTGACCTGCATACTGGTTCCACTCTTCCGTACCTTCTACATCTTGCAGAACAGCCTCAACAGCATTCTGATCTCTGTATGCCTCTACAAGGAAGTGGGATGTTTCTTCTACTAAATCAGATAAAGTAGCATCTTCACCAACTGCTATTACGTTATTGGCAATATCCGCCAATGCCTTAGCAGAAGGTTCATGCCCGTATTTGGTTTGGTACTTCTCTATATAATCGGTCATACCTATGACACTAACGCCAAGCGTTTTCAGTATCTCGACAATAGAATTTCGTTGATCACGTTCCTGCCTGCTATAATCTGATACGATCTTAGCTTTAGTATCAGCATAAAGATCGTTGTCTTCTAATATGAATGAAACTACAAGCGCATCAAAATGATCGTACTTGGCGTCCAATTCATTGTATCTTCCTGACTTAAGATCGTTCTTTATCTGCTCTTTGCTAACCCTTTCCGTTCCTCCGGTGGCGAGCCTCATAGTCACCTTACTATTATCCAACGAGCTTATGGTTATCATACCCTGGTCGTTCATGGAAACATCGGAACCAAAATGATTACGGAGATCGGTGTAGGATAAGGCTGAATTGAAAAGTCTAATTTGTCCTGTATGACCTTCTCCTGTAAGATAATAGCTTCTTGTTTCAGGATCGAATATCTTAGATCCGGACAAAAGACCTTTCTTTATAAGGTAGTTAATTATACCACCTTTTGTTGATAAAGAAGTAGAAGCAGAAGCGGTCATGACCGGTATAAAAGATTTGGGATTATTAAGAACATACTTTCCAGCTTTGTAAGCAATGTCTGCCACGCCATCCCAGGCAGATTCTTGAACGGTGCCGGATAAGAATCCTATTCTAATATCATTCCCGCCAGAGCGAAGAGCTTCTCCGTAATCTTCAAATAATTGATTACGATCGTTCATGAAAAACAAACGAGGCTCTCCGGTCTGATACGTTACACCCACAGGATTAGAATCTGTCTGTGGTAACTCTTCTGGGCTAAATATCTTAAGACCGTCTTTTATAACCATATAATTAACACCCTTATCCTGTACCATAGATACGGGAGTGAAGTCCGAAGATATAGCATCTTGTAAATACTGCCCGGCGTCTATTCCCGGTCCTTCCGGTACGGAAATACTTGAAGGAACCATAGCATCCACCAACATAATATTATCACCCAGATCTTGGCTATAGAATCCAAAGCCCGATTCTCGGATTCCATAAGGTGCATCTGATTTTGACACAAGAATAGGATTACTCATCTTAGAAGCCTTATCCAGCACCCTTTCTCTATAGGATTCCGGAATAAGGCCGATGTTGGATTTTACCTTATTATAAGCCTGTTTATTAACAGGTACATTCCTTCTCCAGTCACCAAAAGCCTTTAAGAACTTATTAGAAAATACGGTTTTAAAAACAGTAGTAGCCCGTTCCCTATTCTCCATAAGAGGAATAGATGCTATTTTATCAAACAACATAGACCTGTCCCCTGATCTGGTAGAGACAGAAACAACTTTCTTTTTATTATCTCTTTTAATAATACACGTTGATGTCATAGTAAAACATTTTTGTTATAAGACAAAGGTAGTTAAAAATCAAGCATATCATAAAAAAATAAAGCCATCTAACTTCTCAGTCTGATGGCTTAAAAATAATATAAAAAAAAATAATTATAACTTGACGCCAATTGTCAAGTTCGGCTTATATGTAATGCATGTACCCATCTCGGTGTATAAACCTTCCCGATTCAAAGCGCTCAATATCTTCAGGGCAAATAGGGCCCGAATCCTCTCTCCTGGCTTCAAACCAAAGCCCCGGCTTACGAAGTCGGCAAGTTATGATATAATTGAAGCAATTGTGCGTAAAATGGAAAACAGATCCTACAGGGAAATACCTATCAGCTTGAAATACGATTCTTTTTCGTTTAGTATCAAACGTGATATCTCCTACTATCTTAGCCACGTAATAGCTTCTGCCATTTAACGTTTCATCTGTTTGTGGTATCCAATAATAACCTCTTGCCATGCCACAAATATAAAAAAAAGTCGGATAACTTACGTACCCGACTTTATTATTTGTTTAAATAGTTCAATTCCGCCATTTTTTTATGATATGTCCTGCTTGGTAATCATATGACAAACATTTCTTTCAAAATACTATTTTTTATACTATATACCAATTTCATCTCATCTCTATCATATACGTCAAAAAAGGATTCACTTAAGTCCTTTGGATTTACGTTCAATTGAATTATGCAATTACCAGTATAAACCTTAAGCCTATAATTATCGGAGTATATATTCTGCATGGTTTCAAATGTCTCAATTAAATTTTCAACAAGTACTCTGTTAAATGAAAAAGATTCTTTACCATCACCTTTAAATGTGATATGATGTGGCTGTATTATCTATACAGCCACATTTTGAACATACAAACAAACTCATCCCGCAATCTCCCAGTCATTAGACATAATATCATGTTCGGTTGGATTCCAATTTGATGCTACTTTTTGACCTGTATCTACCATCAATATATTTACGTCAGATTCTACAATAAGCATACAGATATACTTTTTACCCCAATCGATTCTTTTTATCTTACGACCTAATTTAAGCTGTTCTAAAGCCTGTTCGAATGTCATGCCACGACGAGGCAGTTTGAGATACTTTTCAAGTCTGTCGGAGGCTTCATTTGGTGTATGGCCATCGTATTCGAAAGCGGTTTCTCTTTCAGGAACATCAAACAAATCCCAGTATTTGCTTTCATAGTGATTAGATACCTGACCGGTAGGTAGGATCGCCATCACAATAAACCAATCATCAGAACCGAAGCATTTTTCTCCGTCGCTGTGTCTCCTTGATTTGCAAACTTCAACCTGTCCGCTTCTGGCTAATAGATTAAAGAAGGCAGCGTTATACAACATGCGATACCGATACAATTCATTGAAAGTGTGGTATCCGTCAGAGACTTCTCCCACGTCTACACTCTTCTACGAAGTCCCTTATCAAAATAGGAAACCATATAAGTATTTTTACCTTCGTGATCAGGTCTGGGATCAAAACATTCAAAAACGAATCTTGTTATACCTTCCAAATGACCAAGCATGAAAACAAATTCGCCACTGTATCTTTTATTAGCCAATTCTTCTACAGTCATAATCTGTCCCCTCCTAATCCTGAATTGATGCTAACGTACTTAACACGGACATCATTTCCACGTCCAAGCTGACCCCAGCCGGGCGATGGCGTTCCCTTAGCCGGAGCAGGGACAGCCCTAAGCCGAGACCAGTCCTGCTTTTGCCTCATGACTTCAGCCTCTTTGTAATACCGGTTACACAGTTCTTGATCTTCGTAACCAACGTAATCTTCCTTATTTTCCATAAAAAATACTTTTTCAACAAAAGTACGACATCCATGAATTAATTAGATTTAAAATAAAACAATATGAATTAAAATAAAAACCCGATACGTTAAAATCGCATCGGGCCTGGTATTGAAAAAAAATAGGTTCAGATCTTGGGTAAAGATTCGAGCCAATTTTTAACATCTTTATATTTAGGGTCTTTGTCTATTCTATCTTTCAGTTCATGCAATGCTGAGTCCATAACCGTATTCGGTACGCCAATCAACTCTCCTATTAAATACAATGGGGTTTTATTCGATTTAGATTCGTGTGCTATATTCATATCCAAAAAAAAGTTATGTGAAACAAACCGGCCACGGGTATTCTATTGCCCGCCGACCGGTATAATATTTTTATTCCTTTTTTTCCAAACGGGAAAAACGGGAATGCGGGAATCATATTTTTTACTATGGCTCCCGCACCACCGGAAGGACCTGGATCTGGATCTCAGGTCAGATCCTTCCAGTTTATTTTTTCGCCGAGGTAATCTTGCTCTGTCTTCTATCTCGTCATATCCAGGATATTCTCTGTGTCCTGAATTTAAATCATATACTATCATATTATACTTATTTCAAACGTTCTACAATTAACTTCTTTAAATCTTCGAATGAATCAGTAAGGTCATTCACCTTATTTTCTATACCAGCTATTTTACGATCCTGCTCTCTCGTTTGCTTGAATGCCGGATTGATATCTTCTAATATAGATTCACAAGCCTCTATCTTGGCACGATGGGCATCTACGCTGTCTATTATTTCCTGACTGGTGCTTTTTATGGCATTCAGCTCGTTCATAATCGGATCTATGCTGGTAGATAATGTTATGCCCATAGCCTTAGCCACATTCTGGGATTCCGGGACCGTATAGGTCTTGGTTTCGCCAGTGAGCTCTACCGTCAGATCCACCACGCGGGTCTGCATCGCCTGATACTGACCTGGCTGAGGAGGAAGATACCTGGGTTCGGATACGGCTACTACCTTTCCCAAAACGTATTTTGCGTCAATCATCTTTCTGTCATTTATTAACACAAAAGGAATAAAAGTATTATCCATAATAAAAAAAATAGGCCCAAAAGAGAATGTCAGATCCCACTATGACAAACTCTAATGAGCACTTTTTAAAACAAACCAGGGCCCGCATCACTGCGAGCCCTGATCTCTAAACTAATACCATGAAAAACTTAAATCTAAAAACTAAAGAACACACAAATGTATGAAAATGTATGGTTTTCACAAAGAATCTGTATCCTGTTCTTTTGTATGATTCAAGACATGGGATATAGTTCTGATACTTAATCCGATTTTATTTTGTATCAGATTATAAATATAGGATTTTGAAGCTACAATTCTTAATTGACCTAAATCATTCATAATGTTTTTATACATAAGATGAATGCTGTTGTTACGTTTGATGGTACTGATTCTCATTTCCTACTGTTATTAGTTACGTTCGGTTCTTACTTTTTCCTTATTTCCATAATCCCTTCCTGAAACTAATATTGCAAACTTAACAAAAATAATTCATAAACAATGAAAATCTAACCTTTCTTGTATGTTATTGATATACGTGCATATAAGAAAAGTGAGACTTTCACAAGCCTCACTTCCCAAATTATAACTACGAAAAAACTATATATATACAAAAATTACCTGCATTCCAATTTGTTAAGATCATCCAATTCAGACTTGCTTACGATCATATCTTGCGTCAAGCCAGATCTGTTTTGGTATGGAGCGTAATCGGTTTCTACCGTCTTAGCCTTCTGAGTAGAATCGTATTTCACCTCCGATTCGGTTCCTGTCAGATTTTGGTAGATAGAGCCGGAACTACTCTCGCTTACTTTAGACCATATCTTATTACCTACTCTTATAAAATTATCATAAATACCTTCTGCTGTTATAACACCATCTTGCTCTACGATATTAGAACCCGATTTTTCTTTTAACAAATACGGGTGCCTGGTGTAAAAATAGTGTTCAAAATCATTCCCAGCATACGAAGGGTCATACCTCTCCAAATAAAACAATTCTGATAAAGAAGGGTCGGTACTGGTCATGCTATAATCAAACAACATCAACCTGTCTTTTCCAGATAAAGATAATTCTATTGATTTCAAAATATCAGGATCATCAGAAATAAGACCCAAAGATGGACCAGGTTTGAAGTCAAGATACTTATAGGCATTATCATATAATTTTGTTTTATGGAGTTTGTTGTCAAGGTAAGATTGGTATAAATCGAATAAGGATAATGGGTTTTCGCTATCTTGTTTTTTGTTCATGTATCGACTATACTCCCGATCCACATCCACGTAAGGAACGTCAAGTACCGCAGGGTGCCCAAACGCCATCCTGGTCATTATCATGTCCTCTGTGTTCTGAGAATCCATGAACGATCTGACGTATTTTTTAATGGAAGCCATGAGCGTATTATTATCTACGTTCCGTACTTTCTCTTTATCCAAAACGCCGTTCTTAAAACAAGATTCAGGATATATTTTAGTAGAAAAATGAGTTAGGTTGTGCTTGGCTAATACTGTTGATATTTGATACATCTCGTTAAGATCATCTTTGCTAATCCTTTGATATAGATTATCTCCTACCTTAAGCAATGAATGTTTCTCAAATGCCTCTACTGGGTCTATATCGGATTCAGAATAAACGATATTCAAATTATCCATATACTCCGGCAATAATCCAAAATAATAGTCTGTACTATCACCAAGAACATCATCTATAGAAGATGCCAGCGTTGGAGCATAATTTACATCATTATGCCTGGCCACATAAATATCAAGATCCAGCATCAAATTATCTATCTTATTCAAAGATTCTTCTGTGCCATCATAAGTTTCCGATGTCCCTATTATATCTATGCCAAACCACGTACAAGCCTCTTCTATATCCCATATCATGCTTCTTAAATCGGATTCGGTGTCGGCATTAGCCCTATGTAAATAAGCTGATATACGAGCTCTTAGGAACTCTATTTTGCCGGAATTGTAATAAGAAAGATCTTGTAGCTTAGACAAAGATCTTCTCTTGCCTTCCACCACATCATCCCCTTCTATGTTTATTACCGGAATCTTATTCGTAGATAAGAACTCATCAAACATAGATTCGGCAAATTCTTTATCAGAAACGAATTTCTCAACCAGTTCAGGATATGAATTTCTCAACGATTCAAAAGCAGATGAAAATTCAGAAAAGTTTTTTATGCCGGCTACTGTTTTACGCATAGCATAATAAAGCTCAGAAGGATTATATGGTACTTTTTTACCAAATTGGTTAAACACTCCCTCCTTGTAAACAATAGGACCATACTGATAGTCAATAGACATAAAATAATTATCTTTTTCCCTATCATGTTCGTTAATAGAAGAATCTATTAACTTTCTCATGGAAGTCGAAACCTCGTTTAAAACAGAAGGATCGGATAAAATACGACTTATTTCTGTTTCATCATACAAACCGGATCTCCTTAATTTCTGCTCATTCAGTATCAAACTGCCATCTACATAAAAATCGAAGAGAATAGCATTAGACAATGAAGACGCATTGAAAAAATAATGAGTAGACAAAAGGAAATCCCTTACATCCTTAACATCCTGAGCCGTTAAAGGATCAGCAAAATAAGTCTGACGCTTCATATACGACAGCACATCTTCTAAAAGAGGTTCGCCATTGGGATCGGTGTTAAACATCTCCCCTGGAGCCGGGTTATTCCAATGACCGTAATACGACGAAAAACCAGGAGTGTAAGCCTTAGCCCATACCTGAAGAGCCCGCTCGCTGTTTCCTAATACTTTTAAAGCACTTTCGTAAAGAACGGAAGGCTCCCCGTTAGGAGCCTTAACCCGTTTTATTTCATTTTCCTTTTTTTCTATCTGACATTTGACACCCATAGTGATAAATATTTAGACAAAGATAGTATAAAAATAAAAATTATGAAACTTCTATTTCATAATGCGAAGCCTCTGTCTCAACTATCAATCTTCCCTCTCCTTCGAACTCAACGCTATCATTTCCTGGACCAGTAACAAAAGGGAAATCAGATACGGATGTTACATAATCTCCAGAACCACCGGAGAAAGACTGACTTTTACTTTGTTTGTAATTGATAGTCAATTGTGTTTTACCTATCTGAAGAGTTTCAGATAATTTTTTAGTATAAGTAGTGGTAGTTGTAATATCCCCATTTTTATAACAATACATTATAAAGGTGGTAACCGGACTCTTTTTTATATTACTATCCGGACCTGCATGATAAGATTCATTTCCTCCAAATATGCTATAAATGTGACAATAAGGACCGACTCTTTTACTTGAAGTTTTAGCCTTATCCTCGACTCCTTTCAAAGATATAGTAACCTTACTCTTGTATTCAATATCCTTCCAATTACAGACTCCTTCACTTACGTTTCCAACAAACCTGTCATCAACATAAACCTCTATATTCCCCTGCTGATTGGTCTTCAACTGATACTGAACAAGACTTGAAACATCTTCGTATCTCCTTCTCATACTCAACACTCCTTGTTTAACTCATTTATCGAATCCGAATTATCAGAACCTTCTACGAGATTCTTATTCCTATCTATCTCTTCCTGACTCATGTTACTCATCATATTTTGTATTTTTCTACCAGATTGAGATAAAGAGCGGATGAATGCACTGGAACTTATCTTAACTCCAAGATCCGGTTTTGCCCTAAACGCTTCACCGGTACTGATATTATACAAATCATACACACCTGAGTTCATATAGAATTTATATATCCAGTTTCCACCAGCTTTTTTGTACCCTAATTTGGTTAACTCGACTACACTCATACCAAATTTAATGCCATTACGACCCATTATCTTCTCCGGTATAGGTTCTACCTTAGCCGGAACAGATGTATATGCTTCATCGCCGCCGTACAGGAAATAAGGGGTTGTCACCCTTGATATGTGAGTAAGCGGTTCTTCGGATATACGAGGCTCGTCTTTCGCAGCCTTATATTCTTCCCTTGGATTGGATATCCTAATAAAAGGATCGTATGTCAAAAAGGTTAAGCCGTATTCTACTTTATAACCTGATACGCCGTTAAGATCCCTTATAGCCTTAGTCGTATGCGAGTGATTGATGGTGTCTATACCATACCTTGATTCCATATCGGTCATAATACTATTAACCTCATCTCCCTCTACATAAACCTCTTCTCCTTCCGGGATAGAGGTTATGCCGGCAGCCCTTCTAAGTAGCCATAAAGTGACTTCAGCAATGTCAGAGAACTTATCTCCGTTCTTCCTATAGTTATCTACTCTTCCTTCTTCATATCCAGGTAATTCGACATTTCCTTTAACTTCGACATTTGTTCTGGATTGTCCTTTGCCTTCTCCATCTCCCTTTTTATCGCCATCTTCCTCAGTGCGTACTGCACCGCCTTCTGCACTTCCTTCTTTTCCATCATTTAAAATATTATCTGATTCTGACTCTATAGACTCCACGACAGCATCATACTCTGGTATGCCGCTAAGGAAATCTGCTACGTTATTCAAAAACTCTATTTTTTCCTCGTTTGTCATATCAAGGCTTTCCACGGGCTCCCATATGGCAGGCAAGTTGTTTGATTTTATTGCAGTAGAAACATCTTCTACAGTTTTATTATCCACCGTAGGCAAAACTTTAGAAACCAAACTATTGATATCAGATTCCATTTTTTCTACTTCCTCTTTTGTGCCATATTCTTTTAGGGTATCCATGCCATTGACTCTAAGAGAATAATTCAAAGCCTTACTCGGAACAAAATTAATATATTTCAAAAAGTTTTTCAACTCTGATATAATTTGTTCGTCAGATCTTGGCCCAACATAATCAACCACCACCTGATCTGTTTGAGAACGAAGCCAAGAAACGTATTCATTTAAGGTCTTACCACCTTTACTGGAAGGAGTGGATATTTTATCACCTACTGTTCCTTTAGGTTCTAATCCCATTTCCTCCTTAAGACTTTTAGGATTACCTCTCTCACGAAGAAACCTCAAGTCACCTCCTACAATCTTCCTTGCTATAAAATCAAAAATATTAGCATAAGGCGGCAATCCTTCTTTTTCTATATGAGATTCTATTTCGTTTAACATAAGAGAGAAGTTTTTCCTGGAGGTACGCTTCTTGCCAGGTAAAGACTGCATAGCTTGTGCCGCAGGAGCCGGCTGAGCTAATGGCGCCGGCTGAGTCCCCCTGACAGCTCCTTCCTCTGGCATTTCCTCTTCATAAACATCCACGTATTCTTTAGAAGTAACGGTCTTACCCTCATCAGAGAAAGGAAGATCATCCTCTATAAGTGATTTTGATCTGGAAGATGATTTACCAAATTGAATCCTGATCTTAGGAGCGACAAACATCTCACCTTCGAAATCTATTCCAGATTCTACTTCAGATGTCACAATGTCTTTAACGCTCCTACTTCCATCTTCTACCCACTTAACAACATCAGGAACCGTAGATAATTTTTCTATAGCCTCACGAGCTTTTATAAGCCCTGAAATAGGATTCAAATACGATACTTGATACGAAGCCGGATCAAGACCTAACTTGGTCAGATACGCATTAAGATCTTGTATGTCATCTTGACCCATCTGCAACAATTCAGAGTCACCGGATTCAAGCAGCATATCTATAAAAGAAATCCATTTCTTTCCTTCCTCTGATTCTACAGAACGTAGACTAACAGGGAAAAGATAATTAAGACCGTTTTTACCTTTGATGACAACTACCGGAACTCTTACATTTTTGTAATTATTCCCCTTGTCATTTAATATAGAATAAGCAAATGGGAAGCCTGTGTATTTAGAGCCGTTCTTAAGCACGACTTTGCCATTTAATACATATCCGACATCAGATACTTTTTCAGCACCTTTTTCGGTAATAGGGAGATTTTCTACCTGGCCATATCCTTGACCGTTCACCCTCATGTTAAATACCGGTCTTCCGGGAAGAGTCTGGGCAACAACATGCGTGCCGACGCTGATGGTAGCCGACCGACCAGCATCTTTCTTCCACTTGTTAAAAGCCGTTCTTCTTATTTCACTTATACCATCTATGCCTCCTGTATCAGCTTTTACAACAGAAACGAATCTGTTCCCACTCATGACCTTGATAACCATATTGGACACCAGTTTATTCTCAGCAGATTCTATTCTTTTTTTATCGCCTGACTGAACAGCGTCATTGTATTCGGTAAAAAGAGACTGATTATAAGTATCATTTACATCTATTTCGAGATTAACCTTATCTCCTTTTTTCAAAGAAGATAATGCTTCCTGATCTATTTTATCTACTTCATTCTCTCCGAATCCGACACCTGTTCTGTACGGAACCAACTCATCTGAATCAAGACGCTTATAAACCAAAGAATAGGAATTACCCACGTCCTGAATAGACACATCTGTGTAACGGTTAAGAACACGAGCCGATTCTTTATCTATAGACCATCTCGCATGATAAGGAAGTTCAATTATAGTAGCCGTTTCTCCACCTATGTTAAGAGAATACCTTTTAGTGCCATTAGCGTTCGTTTCAGAGCTTATTTGAATAGGAACCAATGATTTTATGGAAGATATAAATTTATCGGCTCTAAGACCCGCAATTTCATACCTTTCATTGCCATCATTAGAGATTCTTCTAACCATCAACGTCTCTGGATTCTGGGCGCTATCTATATTGGCTCCCGGCGTATTATCAGATTCGTCTAATTCATTTACAAGAGAATCTATATTAGCATCATCCTCCCCGAAATTACTTAACGTAGATTCAGAGATACGACCTTTATCAATAATCCTGTTTTGCTCGATATAAGGAAGGAGGTCCGTGATATTTCCAACCTGGCCAAGATCTTCTATGGTAAATACCGAATCTGCAAGTTTATCTTCGTCAACTTTCTCTCCTTTGTCCCGCCTGTTCATTATATCAACATACGAAGAAATAGCATCATCAAGCTCCTTTCTTTGATCTGGCTCCAAATTAGACTTAGCCATATCAATAATAGCTTTATTTTCCTCATATACTGATCTCGGACTTGTAAGCCTGTCAGCCTTTTCAGATAATGATTTAATGAGATTAACAGGACTATCACCTAAAGACGATACATAATCATCAAAATCTTGTTTGTATTTATCATACACATCTTTTTCTCTCGCAGTAAGAAGATCGGCATTACCTGTATATAGTTTATCAATTATAGACTGCCTTACTACCGGAACCATAATAGGATTATCCATAGCAGCCTCATAATCTTCATCCGATACAGACTCCGTAAGCGGTGACTCTTTTATATCATCTTCTGCTTCCTTCATCCTATCTTCCCTTACTTTATCAAGAGCATGCATAAAAGCCTTGATAGTCCAAGCTTCGTCTTCCGAAATCTTACCTTCTGACACAGCTTGATCTACTACCTCATCAGTGTCATATTCACCAACTTTATTAGACTCTGCAAAATCAGGAACCTTGTCATCCCCTTTATAAGGAGTAGACCATAGAGAAGACAGCGCTTTTGAAAACCCCCTGTTTTCCTCAGCTAAGAATCTTTTATCAAGCATCTTAGACAAGAAGTTATTCATATTCCTATAGTCCATCAAACTTCTTCGGTATTCATTTACCAAGGATCTCATGGCTTTGTCTTTGGCTGTAAACTTCTTTTCCTGTCTTGATTTTACATTAAAATAATCATCAAAAGCCACAAGCGTATCATAGGCTTCTATCACATCTTGTGAACTTATGGGAGAAAGAGGAGATGATAAAACAGATTCGGTTTTACTTACCAGCTCTTCTATCGAAAACTCTTTTCCTATTAACGTTGATAACTCAGACAACGAATTGTTGTAATTGGTTCTAAGGCTTTCCAATTCTTTGGTTTTTCGTTGTATGGATTCAGCTTGTGGATCTTTCCCTTCTACGTTGCGAGGGCGGGTAGCAAGATCTTCTATTTCGGATTCAAGTTCTTCTATTCTTGACCGTATGCCACGGATAGCCATCGCCCGCTCCCTTGCCCTGTCCGACAGCCGGGAGAACGTACTTAGAGCATCCGCCACGCGAGGCTGCCCCGAAAGCGTTTCTATGACAGAAGCTATGTCTTTCATTCTTGATTCCGATTGAAGACCAAGAAAAGCATTACGAGCCACGTATTTCCTAAACTCAATCTTAGAATCATCACCTATAAGATCTTCGGCAAAACTCTGGGCAGATCTGAAATCCGAAAGACGATTATTATAATTATCAATAATAGAATCCTTGTATTTCTTTGCCTCTTCCAAAGACATTCCGTTGGCTTCGGCTATTTCCGAAATAGGCATCATATCAACCATCTGCCTGAAATTTTCAGCCGAATCCTCTAAGGTTCCCATTTGGTTGTCAATCGACATCTTTTCAAACATTGCATCATCAAGCTCCTTGCCGGTCATAGACTGAGCATCGGAACGAACTTGAGGCCCTAAACTCATTGACTTTTTCAACGTATTCAAAGCCGCCGTATTAAGATTAGAAGATGCTTTGTTATATTCATTTACTTGCCTTTCCAGCAATATCTGATTATTACTATACTCTTTCACTCCAAAGAAGCCTTCCCTCATACCAAACAAAGAACCGATAATAGCACCGATTCCTATTTCAGTCCATCCTTCTTTAGACGTATATTGTTTTTTAAATCCTTCAGAAATAGCATCAAGAACATCAACGGCCCCGTTCATAGCAACATTGTCATATCTTGACTTAACATATTCCTCAGCCGTATTCTGGACAGCACCTTGAGATCCTTCTTCCCATAATCCTTCAGATACCGGTCTTTTCATGATATTGAAAACATTGCCTGCTATCTTCTGTCCTATATTGGGATTGGTTATTTTAATAGCCATCTCTCCCGGCTTCGCAACTTCCGTCCCTAATCCAAATAAATGCTTGTTGAGCTTCTTTTCCAACCCAGGTATAGCCTTGCCTCCTAACCCTATATACTTACCAAAAAGAAGCCAGTTGGATAATCCTACTATACCCATATTGGCGGCAAATATAGCACTACCTACATCAGCATTAGAATTACGAAAAACAGTCATTTCCTCAGCATTAGGATCACGACCATAAATCTTACGATAATAATCCTTGAAATCAGACTCGGATTGCTTCATAAAAGAATTTGCTTCAACCGATGACTCGAATCCGGCACTGGTAGCTAACAACGTTAAGGTCTTAGCCGCCTCTCCTACATTCCTCCCAGTAGCAACCCCTTTTCTTACATAGTCGTTAAACACGCTTTTAAGGCTTCCTATGCCCCTATTGGCAGCTTGCCTTGCTGCCAAATTAGCTCCGATTCTTCCACCTAATTTAGCGCCTATATTGCCCAATGATCCAACCCCAAGCCCTCCGGTCATGTACGCTGATATCATGGCTCCTACGGTAAAAGACATACCATTACCAAGGACGTCATTCCATAAGAAATTACCGGTATCCTTAAAAAGCTTTTGACCAAAATTATAATCTTCTACCTCTTTTTTGTAATAATGGGGAAGAAGCATGTCTATTTGCTGATCAAGATCACCCACAAACTTATCCATGTTAGTATTTAACGCAGCTTTGTAACTTCCCTCAGATGCCATATTGATAAGTTTGTCAGGCAATGACACAACTCCTTGCGCACCGTACAATGCGGACTTTAAAGCGAATTTACCTACACCATTCCAAAACTTGCTCCATCCGCTCTGTCTTCTGGCATAATAATCCTCATTATTTATACCCGGAATATAGTTGGGATATTTTGTACGCCATACCCCATCATTACCCATCTGATGACTTTCACGGATACTTACCTTCGGTCCATAAGGATTAAGAGGCGGCGGTGCAGGTGTAGCCCCCCTGTAGCTGTTACGGGCCAGTGCCTCCGAGTAACTGTTGCTTATCTCCTTGGCTATATACGGCTCTTCGTATTCGGCAGCAGCTATCCTTGATGCGTAATCTGGAAATTCAGGTTGGGCATACACACCTTCACCAGGCATATAATTAGGAACCAGAGGCGTTGTCGTCTCTGGCAATGTAGCCGGAGTGTAATTTTCTTCTTCGGCTAATTTCCTTTGCCTTGCCACATCTTCATAAGTGGTTTTAGCAGCAAGATTATATCTATCTATGTTATTATCAGCCATAAATTTTTTGCAAAAAATCGTTCAACTTACTAAACTTGTCATTCATGTTGGGCATGATATTTATTCCTCTCATATACGGATCCCTCATCTGATCAAGACGCTCTTGAACAGCCTCCTTCACGTATTTTACAAAGAAGTACTGAGGACACTTCTGGTGAATGTTATTCCAGTAATCCGCATACTCATCATTACCCGGATCCAAAGGAACAAAATCCGAGAACAACAATGCAGGATTTTTAGAATTTTTAGTCCTTTTATCATAGAAATTGACCGCTACCTCTCTCGAACCCCTGTCATCCATTCCTTCCAACTGAACTGATATGTTGTCAGACATATCAATGAAATTATCGACAAGGGTTTTAACAACATTCATTTCTTCTGGCTTAAGGTAAGAACCATGAACCTTTACTATATCATAAAGATCATTCTTAACATCAGCCTTAGAAGCCAAACGGGGAAGACCATTACGTATGAGATACTTATCATAAGAATAGCCTTCCTTCTTTCCGGTATCTACAAAATCACAAGTTCCAAAACTTGATTTGTAACCATCTACTGGATAATTGCGCTCCTCAACCGAAGGATCTATACCTGCCTTAAGAAGCTCATCATTTGTGATCTCTACCCTTTCTGTAACATAAGAGTTTTCACCGGACCCTACTTGAGCAGTCAAGAACCTTCTGACAGTGCCATTATCTATCTCGGCGTCCATATTGATGGTATTAATAGCAGTAGGATCCAGATTATTTACCTTTCCTGCCATGTAACCAGACAATCTTCTAAACTGAGCCTTCTGCAAAGACTTTTCAGGTGAATCAGCATTCCAATTGTATCTTTTGTAAGAATCAAGGTAATGATACTGAGACAAAATATCAGAAATCTGATCGGGAGATACAGACATTTTTATCTCGTCCTGCATCTGACCTGCTATCATGTCAGACACCCTACTATTTTTCTCAGCATATCTTAACTGAGTAATAGTCAAAGGCTCCCCTTCTTGATAATCTTTTAGATCTATATCACCATCCTTATCTATAGTCATATAATCGGATATATTAAAATCGGGATCACCATTAAGCTTCTTCATTCCATTAATAAGAGCCAACGTACCAGTAGAAGAACCATTATCCTCGCCTGTAATAGCATCAGATATGTTTTTCCCCAACTTGCCGGCACTCGCCTTAGCTCCTAATGACGGAGATATAGCACTAAGAATATCTATTCCTCTTGAAGGATCCATCATGTACTCTCTAAACCCTACGGCATCAGATACGCCAGTTGTTATGGCCGTGGCGAGCAGGAAAGCTCCAGCCTTATCATCTGTATCGGTAAGATTTATAAAAGAATTTCCTTTCATAAACTTAGCATTACGAACCTTCCTGATAATATCCTTATTTTTTTCAGTAACTATATTATCGATTTGATAATTAGCTATGTTATTTATAGCCTTTGTGGCTCCATTTGCCTTAGAATCAGAAAGAAGTAAAGCATCATAAGCTTCAGACAATCTGTTATTTCCTTGTCCGAAATATCCGTTTTTCTGACCTCCATTGTTTTTCAAATAAGAATATATCCGCTCTTCAGGAGTCATATTAGCATACAATCCTGGATCAGTTTTTTCTTCTTCGTATGATGCTGCAACGATATTGCTTCTATCTGTAGGAGATAACGAGTTATATAATTTCAATAAATTGGCTTTACGATCTATAGAATGAGATTTAAGTAACTCGTAAGGAATATTGGCCAAATTAACAGATCCTGTCTTACCTGTGCCAGAGTTAATGGCCGTAGGCCCGTCCATAGGAGCCATCGGCACTCTCATGCCGCCTGCGCCTGTTGCGCCTGCGGATGAGCTTTCAGTTCCCATCTTGGAGCCGTAAGTGCGCATGTACTCGGTTTCAATCTTAGCCTGAGCAAGTTTCTCTTTTGCCAATGATATTTCAACCATAGACTTAGCATTGTCAGTCAAAAACTTTTGCTGAGCCCTATCCTCTTCTAACCTTGCAAAATAAAGATCATCTTTCTTCCTTTCAAAACTTGTGTTGTCGTATCTCCATGCATCAGTCATCTTATCGAAAAGATTATTGGTAACAACAAAATTAGCAGCCGCTACCGGATCCGACGAAGCTATTATCATATCTGCCTCCCTCTTGGCTTCTGCTTTCTGATTTTTAGCTTCCTGTATCTGACTGTCAATACGATCAATAATACTCTTATTATCCCCTACTGATTTCTTTTTCGCTTCCAATGCTCCTATGTGTCTATCGTATCTTTCGACATAAGACCCAATGTATTGACTAACCAAATCCGGATTACTGAACACCGGATTGGTAGCTGCCATGTACGATGCTTCTATTCTCATCTGATTCCTCATGTTTTCAGATAAGTTAGCAGACACAAAATTCCTTATCTGGGAATCTGTAAGTTCATCTACATTAACTTCTATAATACCACCAGTAGGATTACCTTTAACATCATATTCTGTTGTCTGAATCTTCTTGCCTTCGTTATTTTTCCTAAAGTCACTAACCAGCTTATTTATCTCCTTAGTGTAATCTACATAAGGAGAATAATGAAGACCTCCTAACCTTGATCCTGCTTTACCATCTGACCTCCATTTGTAATAAGGATCCAAAGCATGCCATTCATTAATAGGAGAATAAAGTTCAGGATGATTCTGTTTTATAGATTCTATTTCCTTCATGACCCTCTTGCCTTCTTTTGTGCCGGCAATCGCGTTAATGACCGTATCATCCAACACCGAACTAATCTCTCCTTGTATGGCTCTCGTAACACCATCAGAAGAAAGATCCACGCCTTTAAATTTTTGATTGATGTTAGCAATCACACCTGACATCTTATCTTCCATATAAGCACGGGCTTCAGGCTTATCTATCTCTTGACCCATAAGATAATCTACCTGGGTATAGATCTTTTCACGAGCAGCATCAACCTTCTGCTGTTTGTACATCATGACATCCTTAACAAGATCTATGTTGTAAGGACTAACATACGGGGCATATTGCCTTAAAATACTATATTGTGAAGCCATCAGCTATTTCTCCTTCTCTTTTTATATTTATCTTCTTCATCATCCTCCAAGCTCTTCAAATAAGGTGTAGAATAATCACCCATATTCATCACATCCTGATTACCTTGAACGTAAATAATTTGACCACTTGGAAGCATTCTCATATTTGGAGCTATAGAGGCTATGGTATTCAACGATGTACGAACATTGAACTTATTCTGTATCTCGCTGTTTATGCTGTCATAATAACGAGCAAGATTTTCATCCCTTATAGCCATAGCCTTCAACAACCCAGATTCATAACGTTGCCTTTCTGCTATGTTCTTATCATCTGTCTGAACATAAGCCATTTCATTAAACCTATCAGCTTCGTTTATTTGCCTTGCGTTATTGAAATTTACTTCATTAACATACTTGGCTATATTGCTTCCAGCTATGGCGTTCATATTAGCCAGAATAGCAGCCCGCTGGGAGTCGGGCACGTCACCTACTGCGTCCAACTGAGCCGATGTCGCGCGGTTGAGCTCGTTGATATACTGATCAGCAGATTGCAGAACCGGATCTATTCTCGGAGCCTGATGCCTTTCCAATCCCTCTATCTCCAAGCCTGTATCGAGCGTTCTCAGCATCTCCGGGAAGATAGGACCGAACGCCGCCGGTCTGTCCTGTCCTTTAGGTCCGTTGTCTTCAACCACCTCCTCTGTATCGGTGTCGGTTGCAGTCGTAGGCGTACTTGCTTTCGGTTTTACCTCTATCCTTCCAGGAGATCCAATCTTAGGCGGTGTAAGGCCTGGTGCTATGGGACCGGCCTCAATAGGCTTCATTTCTGGTTTAACAGACTCAAGAACGAAGTCTATTTCCGGCATTAACCCACTATCTCTTAAAGCAACAAACTTATTATAATCGGAGCCCAGAATCTTCTTAGCGGCATCAGATTTATCACCAAATAAGTCAACATAATTATTTATCCCTTTTTCGTTTAACAATCTTTTTTGCTCTGCCGAAACAACATCCAACCCATAATAAGAACGAGTAGCTGTTGTCTGACCAAACTTATCATCTACGGCAAATGAATTATAAGCCTGATTCCCTCCGTAGCTTCCGGCGTCCTGGCCCCAGAATCCGTATTCATCTCTGAATTTCTTGGCTGCATCAGCATTCGTAATAGCGCCTACATCAGCTAACGCCCACAATGCATTTAATTGCCTGTTGTATCCTTTCTGGAAACCTTCTGTATCAAAATCACCATCCGTATTGTACTTGTTAGCCCATCGGTTTATGTCGAGCAAATTAGATACCGCCTTATCATTTACCCTGCCGTATCCTAAATTGCTTCTATGTTGGAGATTCTGGTTGGCATTGACACTGGAATCAGGATTAAGAATCTGCTCACGACCACTAACATCAGATACAGTCATATTAAGAGTTCGTCCAAATAACTGATTGATAAGCTTATTGTAGCCGATAGCATTCTTTCTAAGTTCCTCCAGCTCCTTCTGAGTAGGTCCACCTTCAGCCATTTTTCTGGTTTGCTTAACATACTCGTCATATATCCAGTTCTTAGCATCTGATTCTGCAATATTAAAAGCCTTAGCTTGTTTCTTTACCTGATTCAGATCAACAACCCCGCCATCCCTGAAAAAAGCATCCATCTTCTCGTTACGCTTAGATTCTTCCTGTTTGCCATAAACGATTTCAGCGAAAGAACGAAATTGTGCTTCAAGCTCGTCTATCTCTTTCTGGTTTTCATTGACGTACTTGGAAAGAATAGAAACATTAAGATTAGATGTGTTTTTGTCTTTTACATCTTCATTTTTCTCTAATCTCTTATATACACGCTCCTGATCTTCGTACTTATCAGACAAACCAATCTTCTTCTTATATCGATCAAGGAGTGTAGCATACGTATCTTTTGACGTTGCCTTAATACCATAATTTTCTCTAACGTAAGAGGCAAACTCATCATCTATCTTACGATAATCGGAAACAATATAAGCCTCTGGCGAATCAACCGGAGTGCCACCATTTTCATGTCTGTTCCCTTTGGCTTCCATAGGCCCTACGGAGTCAGGAGTCAGCACGTACTCGCCTTTCTCTATCTCTACATTCGCAGCATCTTCCATAGACTTGGGAAGAGGATAAATATATTCGCCGGTCATATCAGACGTATCCATCTTCTGACCGTTACCTAAATTCACGCCACCACCTTCACGTTCCCACTTGATGAATTGCTGACGACGCTCCTTGGCAAGTTTTTCCCTCGCTGCCTGCTCGTCTCTGCTGGCTGCATACGCAGCAGATGAAGCTCCCATGATATTACGGGTAAGACCTAATCCTAAACTAACACCAGACAAGGCAGCTTGAGCCACATTAGCACCGACCTTATTACCGGCTCTTATCCGGCCAAGACTTGTACCGAACATTTGAGCTCTGCCGGTTAGATCGGGTGAATAATATGGGGTAGTCATAGGATCAAGAGGATTACCATCTTGGGAACGTTTTTCTTTAGAGGAATCAGCATCAACACCACCTACATTCATTGCATTATCAACGACTGATTTCTCTACGTTTTTAACCATACCCCTATTATCAGCGAGATATCCTGCATATCCTGCATCATTGTTTTCAAAAAACGGATCGGATGTAGGCATACTACTAAATGGATTTATCTCCCCCTCCTCTGTTTCTAAAATCACATCAGAAGGCATATATATATTCTGAATATCAGATTCACCCCATTTATTAACAGGCGTTCCATAATCAAGAATAGGCTGAGTAGAGGATACATTAATATCCTGTTTCTTATCCTGAACACTACCGCCAAGAGCGAATATCGGACGATTTTTTATGATTCGTAATCTCATATCATCTTTTTTCACAAAGATAAGAGAAACGAACGAGAAAATCCAACGTTATGGGATACGTTTAAAAATCAATCATGTACGGAAGACAAACCACCCGAATCAGGGTCGTACTTAAGACCGCATGCCATACGATAGTTCTTAAGCACTCTCTTGTACAAAAACAGCACCGTCTTGGAAACTATTTTCTTCATAGATTTGGTTAAAACCTCTTCTGTTGAAACAGACATCAGACAGCTATTCAAGAACGACCTGACATTGGAACCGAACAAGGTCTTCACCATTTTTCTAAACGTTCTAAAAAGATATGATGCAGAAAGAGACTTTAACCCATTGCGAACCAGTCTCTTATTCAAATACGAAACAGCCTTTTCAGATAGACAGAGCCTACTCTTTCCTTCGCTATCTACCTCTGATGAAAACCACGAATATAAAGTGGTAGGATATTTCTTAAGGTGATTGATGAAGGAAGTCATTATCCTTTCTTTTAAAGCCCTTTTGTGGGCTACGCATGCAGCAATCTTCTCTTCTCTTTTTAAAGAGCTGTCAAGGCATCTAAACACCGTCCTATCGTCTCCGATGAAATACTGAGGACGTTCTTCCTTGAACTTAGCCCGATAAGCGGCATATCCTTCCTTACGAAGCATATCTATCTGAGACCGGATATAGAACCTTACACACTTTTCTTCAGCCTCTTGCACGCTTTTAAGATAAGGAACTGACTTTCTCCCATATCGAAGATAATCATAAACCATAGCCTCAATAAAGTCATTGTACGGAAAGAATCTTCCAAATCCAAAGTTCCAAACTATGAAACATCGCACTCTATCTTTCCAGTAATCAGATATGAGAAAATTACTACAATATCTCAACTTCCTATCTTTCTGATAGAAATGATGAGTATGTTTGTCATAAAATAGATTAAAATATCTCAAATTGCCTAAACACTGACCGGCTGGACGGCGTACTACATTGTACCCTAAATTGCTGAAGCTATTGTATATGACTTCTATAGGAGAGACCGGCTCTTTCTTGAAGAGCTTGTCGTGTAACTTGTGAGGATTCATTATTTCAATTATTTTTGTCTCCATATTGTTTTTGTTTTATTTAGTGCAAATATATGATTTTATATAAAAAGAAAAAAATGCACTGCCTTGTATCCGGTTTGAGAGAAATAGGATACAAGGTTTTTTGTTTTATGACGGTTTGGATAAGAGACGGAAAAACGACTCTGAACGACTCTGAACGTAACCGCCTGACCGTCAGGGGTGGGACAACAAATAGGGAGATAGGTGAAGGAGTGACGTTAATAATTATAATAGGTAGCCAGTGGAGAATTAGGCAGGCTAGTAGGCGAGACGAGCGTCCATGCCCGTCAGGACAGTGGAAGTACGTAGGTCTGTTCTGTTAAACTAAGGCGATGATAGTCATAGGTAGCCAGTGGAGAATTAGGCAGGCTAGTAGGCGAGACAAGCGTCCATGCCCGTTAGGACAGTGGAAGTACGTAGGTCTGTTCTGTTAAACTAAGGCGATGATAGTTCCATCCTTCACGAAATAGCACAAAAAAGCCGGATTATCTTGACATCGTTCTTCAACCTTCGGTATCCGTGTAACGAGTCTCAAATCCGGCTTCGATTTATTAATGAAGGAAAAAAATACCTCTTGTTCTAATTTTCAGTGACGCCTTTAATGCGAAGCTGTATATTGGGAAGCACGGCATTAATCAAAGCCATTTTCTTATCCTCTTCGCTTTCTTTTTCATGCTGTCTATACAGCATATTGTAATCACTGTCATCACCATCCTTTTTCCCGTCTAACGTCAGTAAATGATTTATGATGTCCTTACCATACGTTTCAGTCCATGTACGGAATCTCTCTTCCTCGGACTGTCTTTCCTGGGACGGGGCTTCCGGGTTAGGGAGGGCTGCTGCCACTTCTACCTCTGGAAGTGTTACCGATGCTGCTATCTCTCCGTCATCTCCGAATCCCATTTGATCATACGAGGATACGGAATTTTCTTCAATATCCAAACCGAGATTTTTAGCAACTTCCATAGCATAATTATAACGGTCATCATTTCTTATAACACTCTTATGAGGACGTCCTGCTCCTTGGTTCCAAGCTACTACAGCATCTTTAAGGTTATCGGCGTTCATAAAATCCTGCCGGCTGTAGTTGTAATACCCTGGTCCTTTTTTTCCTTTTCTTGTGTATAAGAAATTAGAATATCCGGTTTTCCCTTCGTATTCGTCAGCTAAGAACTCAAGTTGGTCTTTGAATGTGGGTGTAGAATGACCTTTCTTTTTGGCGTGCTTGAACAACTTATCCATGCGCTCATTATGCCATTGTTGTATGCCGTATGACGTTCTGTTGTCTCCGTATATGTCATCTTTAAGACCGGATTCAGCCATGAGATTACCTATGATGGCGAGCGCCTGTATCTTAGACATGCCTCTCTTTCCAGTAAAGTATTCATATGCTTCACGCTGTTTTCCAATCACGCCGCCTTCCTCCATCTTACTTACATCATCTACTATACCCAACGTTGATATAACAGGATTTGCAATATCAAGTATATCATCCACTTTGTTTCCATATCTTCCCATAAAAGACATATTCCTTACCACATTCGTTCCTCCTATTGCCTCTGCGGCTCCACCAAGTATGCCGGCATAATTAAAGGCATTATCACCTTCTGGATCTAAGGCAATCTGACTTCCATCAATACCTATATTGGACAATCCTGCTATGGTTTGCCCATTGTCATCTTGTCTTTTTACAACCTCATCTCTCTTGTCTGTATCACTCCACCAATGTTTAGCTTCTCCACCTTCTTCGTATTTCCTTACAAATCTTTTAGGTAAAGCCTTATCATTATTTCGAAGCACACTACCTTTTTTAGGATCGTATTTGATACGTTCCCTTATCCTAAGAGGGACATCCCTTTCTGGTATGATGTCTTCCGCTATCTTCTTTCGACTAAAATCATAATCATCCTTAACATCTAACATACCAGCATCCGGATCCCATCTTACACTGAAATTCTTCAACGCACCTAATCCGGAAGCTTCGTTTACTTTTTCAAAATTGTCACCATATACTTCTTCTCTAAATGGACTTACGCCTTCATTTACTAAAATCCATTTTCCTGGATTTTCAAATATATTTTTATTTAGTTTATCAAGGACCTTCTTATAATCTCTTATTTTTAGTTTACTTTTTTCATCAACATTCTTATATGCTTCGTCAAGCATATTATTCATATACTCTTTATCTAATAAAGATTGTATCAAAATAGCCTGTTCTTGAGGCAATCCTACATACTGAGCATCATCATCATCGTCATCAAAACGATACTTGCTTGCCGGCAATCTACTTATATCTCCATCCGTGTAAGCTTTCCACATTTTTTCTTCAAAATCCGTGGCTGTATCTTCCCCCGATCGCTCCCTATTAGGATCCAACATTCGTTTCATAGTAGGAATAAAATCGGCTATTAAACTAATAGGATCAGTGTCTAATATCGGATTAACGGATTCATACCACTTATCAGGATCAGCGTTATTGGATATGCCAACTGATTTCATATTCGAATCAGATACCCTGACCTTATTTCCGTCATATCCTCCACCTATATAACCTGTATAACCGTATTTTGCGGCTACATGACGAGCGTCTTCATACTTTGAATCATTAATATTTTTTTCTATAGATTCGTTCTCTACAGGCTTGTCTTCAATCAGGACATAGTTACTGTCATCATCCACCGTCCAGGGCCGGTCTGTCGGAGTAGAGAACACCCGGCGCTCGAAGGCACGGCGTTTCTTCTGGCCGCCCATACCTTTCTCGTTTTCATTGTGGTTTATTTCTTTCACTGCCTTATCATAATCACCTTCTTTAAGGTATTTGAAAAGCATTGGGCTTTTAGAATACTCTGGTCCTCCTGTATTGTAAAACAAACTAAACAAAGCATCTCGCTGATTATTGTTTAGATTCTTGAAATTAGGAGTTCTTCGTATAAATTCCGGAACAAACGTATTAACTACACCTTCAAATTCCTTATCGGCCTCTTCTACTGTTATACCATTCTTGTATTTTTTAAGAAGATGAGGAAGATGAAATCCGTACCCGATTGTTATATTTCCCTTCTTATCGTCATATAATTCAGGCTCAAACTTTTCCCACGATTTCAAATATTTTAGGATATTTTCTGAGGGCTTCCAATCTGATTTATTCTTCTTTGCCATCTTTTTCTTCCTCTAAGAATCCAAACATTTCACCTGCGCAGTTACCAACAAATCCAGCTATGTAAGCTGCGTGTTCATCTTCTCCCACCTTAAAACCAAGAGACATATTACAATGTTGGCATACCGACATAGCTGCATGAAATGATTCATGACATATGTTTTGTATAGTCATATCATTCTCACTTTGAAAATTCCATAATAACTTAAAAGCTCTATCATCTCCCTTATCACGAACAAGATTCATAAAAGAGACTTCTGAATCTAAATCGCCTTCATCTCCCCATTCTCCTTCATGATCCAATTCTGCATTCTCAAAACGATCACACAATGTTTTGTAATCTAACCCTATGGTGATAATCAACTTTAGTGGATATATCACAAAATCAAATTCTTTTTCTTTCATTTTTCTTCCTCCTTCTTAAACTTATGGTAAGCATCACAGACCCTATCAACTAACCATCCCATCAGATAGGCGGCATGCTCATCTTCTCCGGCGTAAAAACTGTAATTTATGATTATTTAACCAATAAAACCACCATACTTTAGAAGGTGGATGAATTGGTTTGATTGATTTTGAATCAAAATTACAGATAAAAAATGATTTCATACAAATACAACATATACCATTCAAAGAAAACGAAATATCTCGATAAGATGCTTCGTGAGTGTTGTTTTGTATGGAATCATGCGTTAGCTTTACAGAGAAGGTATTATGGGATGTTTGGGAAATACATACCGGTTGGTAAGATGAAGAAACATTTTACCAAAAGAATTAAAAGAAATCTTCTTCATTCCCAAACAACACAAGAGATACTTGAACGTCTTGACGAATCTTATAATCGTTTCTTTAAGAAATTAGCCAAACGACCATCTAAGTTTAAATCACCAGAGAAATTCAATTCTTTTGTATTCAAACAAGGCGGCTTTACTTTGAATGGTAATTGTCTAACAATCAACAAAGGAAAGAAACGATTTAGATTCTCATACAGTAGGGCGTACAAAGGCAACATTAAACAAATAAGGATAGTAAGAGAGACCTGCTCACGTTTCAGTTTGATTATAGTTGCAGATTATAATCCTTTTTCATCCAACAGAAAGACACATGATGGTGCATCTGTTGGATTGGATTTTGGGCTGAAAACTTATCTTACTGCAAGTGACGGTAGCAAAATCGATTCTCCATTATTCTTCAAACAATATCAAAACAAGATCAAGAAATGCAATAGATGTATTTCGAGATCGAAAATTGGATCTAATAATAGAAAAAGGAGACGTTTTGAACTTCAACAAACGTACAGGGAAATTGAAAATCTACGTAATGATTTCCAATGGAAATTGGCACACGAACTTTGTAAAAAGTATGATTTCATTTTCCTTGAAACATTAAACATTGAAGCAATGAAACGTCTATGGGGTAAGAAAATATCCGATTTATCCCATTCATCATTTGTTGACAAACTGGAATATATAGCAACAAAATATGGTGTAACAGTCCATCATATCGATAAATGGTATCCTTCTTCTAAAACTTGTGAATGTGGCTATGTCAATAAAAACCTGTCGTTAAAGGACCGCACATGGGTGTGCTCAAGATGTGGGTCTGTAAATGATCGTGATTTGCTTGCAGCCCAAAATATTCTTCGGAAGGGCATTTCCGAATTGGAGAGCATGGGTAATTCCAGCAGTAGAAATACTGGGGTTCCATGCGTTTGTATCCAAGAATCCCACGCACTTTAGGCGTGGGAGTATGTCAAATAATACTTGTTTCATAACAAACTGTTTTTCAACAAAGATAAACAAAAAAGCCGAAGATATACTCACGTACTTCTTCGGCTATACCTTTAAAGCTAAAACTTGTTTACTATTGAAGCAAAATCAATGATTATATTTTTATTTTCTTAATTTCTTCAATCATATTCTTGTATCCGCAGAACTTGCTGTTAATAACATCGAAGATAGATTCTGACCAGCCAGCTATGTTCAAGATATTAGATCCTCTGTAAAACATCTCACTTCCATATCCTTGAATAGAAATAGAAACGATTTTGCAATTTGGATTCACTTTTTTAAACCCTTTCAAAAGTTCGGCGAATTTACCATATTTATAATTGGAACTTTTCTCCCATACAACAGATTCACCGTCTCCTATCTGCATATCTGAAATAACGTACAAGTTATCTACTTTGATCTTATCTTTAACGCACTTATCCAAGAATGCAAAAAGACCGTTTTCAGTGGCACCACCGCATTCTCCTCCGGCAGTAAAAGATTTTTTGTTATTCCATAAAACACCTTTACTTCTATCATATTCGTAATTGATAAGTTTGTCACCAAACATACCAATAAATACGTCAGGAAGCACAGAAGCAATCATACAGCCAAATAAGTTACCAATGACAGCCGTACTTGTTTTGCTAAAGGCAGACACCTTAGAAGATCCTCCCATATCTCCACGTACAGAGCCAGAGTGGTCAATCAGGATAGCCGACCGCCCCTCCAATACCGGCAGGTTCTTGCAGGAGATGGTTATGGCTTTCTCCAACGCATCTAAAATCTTATCTTTGTTACGCGCTGTTAATTTAGCACGTTTTTTATCCGACTCAAATACAATATCATTATCGGAACCATCAGTGCCTATATTTTCAACCTCTTTGAAAGCTGAAGCAAAACGGAAAGGAAGCATCTTCGAATTAAGCACCTTCTCTTCTATTGTAAGCTGCCTACAAACTTCATCTATTTGATCAGGCGCGTATTTGATTATGTTTACAAGGTTACGAACCATATTAAAAATAGGCATGCCTTTTACATTAGAAACCACGTCCCGAATAGCGTCACCTAAAGCTTCTTTCTTTTCCTTATTGTCTTTCTTATCCTGTCCGGCTTTAGACATTTCTTTTTCAAGAATCTTGCTTTCGTATAATCCAGACAAAGACCGACCTTCTATAAGGTACTGGAAAGCCGTTTTGTTAGCCTGATTGCCTTTAGGGTGAAATAAGTTTACGAGGTCAACCATAGTAATGACCCTACTGTCCATCTTGTACTTGTCAATCCGATACGGATCAAGACCTTCCAAAGCCGTCTTAAATCCTTTCTTAATAGCGCTGGATATTCCTCTTAACTTCTTTGGAATAATATAAAGTGGTTATACACAGCCTTGCACTTAAAAGTATTACCCTCTACTTGCTAATAGGCAGAGGGTAATACGATATTATCTATTCTTAATCTTATCTTCAGAAATCAACCACTGGAATATAATCTTTCGGTTGCTAATTACTTTCTTTATCCTCATCAGCATCCAGCTACCACGCAACCTATCCAGCCATGACCGTCTGAAATTAAGAGAATCAGGATTAACTGACTTATTTATATCGTTATCGTCCTTGATCCAAATAGGGGTCTCTGACCGGTCATCGTCAACCCTGTTGAAGAAGTCATTTAACTTATGTCTTCTATATACCTCAGTATCCAGGACCTCAGTATAGTCGCCTACGATCTTCGGATACGATATACGTTGCGCTAAATTATTCTTTTCTTCTGGAACAAGATGAATTTCACCTGAGTTGTTTGTGTCGTTGTAGATAGTTATCGTATCTAAACCTACTTTCCTGTCAAGAGTGTAATTCACATCATCGACGTATTTCCTTGCATCAAGCTCGTATTCTACAGAAGCCAACGTAGAACCGTTATATTTCTCTTTTATCGGCACTTCTAATATAAATGGATATGTTGTTCCATAAAATGTTTGGAAGCTTTTATTCGTCAGCAAATGGCTCCATAGACCACCTTCTTCATCTGATGCCGGGAAGTTTATTCCTGTCTGGAAATATTGCTGCTGCTCTATATAATAGTCAGGGCAGAATGAGTAATACGATATCCATTCTTGCTTCAGACACGAATATCCGATAGTGAACGACACGTCCTTGAAATACTGTTCGTCTTTTAAGGATATTTCCTTATCGTTTGACAACACCTCTGTTTCATTATACAAGAACCTTCCACCATCATATTTATAATATGCCGGGTTCTTAACAGGTATATAATCTTTTTTCGTGATAAGTACCCTCTTATACCTATTATCCCATCCAAGAGACAGACCAAGACCGATAAATTTGTTATCCGTATCTTCTTCTGTCATTTCTGCACCGGTCAAGATATTAGTTATTCCGTATCTAAGAATCTTAAACGGAAGATGACGCTTAAGCCAATGTCTGATACCTACACTAAGTTCCTTAAGATTACGTCCGTTCGGATCGGTCATAAACACCTGTGCTCTTTTAGTATCTACCCAGAAATGACCAAATTCTGAACTAATTATTTCAGTACTCTGGGTTCCAGAATAACCAAGGTCGGTCGTGTTGTACTCCAGAGGCCGGGACGCGAACAGACCGCCGGTGCCCATCTCAGCCTGCCCTGGGGAGGTGCGCTCCTTGATTACGTCTATGGCGTTATGGAGTGAAACCTGGTCCTCGAACCTGACAAGAATCTGATCGGATTCAATACGCTTCATGTGAATAAGCTTCCCGTTGCTGGTTGGGAACTCATGATAGTCCATAGGCTTGTACGTTAGCCACGGATCTGTTTGACTGTTTTCAGATACGTCAGCCCTACTCCATATAACACCATTAGGTCGCTGGTAAGCACAATCATAAAAACGACGTTCGTATGTTGCCGGCAATATATTAGGTGTCAATGTCATTCTTGATGAATAGATAGGACTTATCTTGTAATCATTGTCCCTATGGATAGATACGTTCTTTTCTTGTGTCCACCAAACAAAATCTCCTACTTTTGGATAGAATAATTCATGAGGCTGAGGGCCCTCTAATCTGAAATTACAATTTATTTCAGACTCTACAAGGAACTGAGGAATACCATAGAACCATGTATAAAATCTGCCATCTACATACTTACCGGAGGTGTCACCGTTCAATTCATACAAGCTCTTCCTATTTGGGTAAAAAGCATATCTTCCTTTATTAGAAGATGTCCAACTATTGAAACGTTCGTTATCCGTGGTTTCAAGCGCATCTTCCCCTGTATCATAATTAACAAAATATCTTGGATATCCTACATTTCTATAATCCATGTAAGGGAAAGGTATCATATCTCCAATACCAAAAGCACTATTATAAAAAACAGGAAATTTTCTCTTTAATGAAAATCTGGTTATCACCGTATCACCACCGAACATCAGTTTCTTTTCATTAGTGAAAAATCCACATCCACCTATGGAAATCCATTTTATATCTTCTATTTGACCATATTGATCCGGCCTATATCTCATAAGCCTCATATACGGAGAACAGATGTATGAAACTGATTTGGATTGCTCGAATGTTCTTCCTGCTACAACATCTCTTCCAGCAATAACCGAATCATCTATACGGCTACTGTCGTAGTTGTAGACATAGTTCGGATATTCCAATAAATATTTCGATTTACCATCTCCTTTTTCACCTGGATCACCAAATGATAAAAATAACGAAGATTCACGATCTATATTATTAACAAATAAGAATCGTCCCTCATTATCGTTTTTACCGGTTCCCCATTTAGATGACATACTGGCATCCATCATAGGATATACACCAGACTTCATGTACTTAACAGAAGATAAACCACGAGCAAAATTTCGTTCATACTTATCCTGGTCTGTTATACCTATCATTGAATTATATAATCCTACAGAAGTATAATACCATGCATGATTACGTCTCGGTCCATTGTTTATAAACGTATTAAGCCAATCATAACGGTACTTACCGTACAATATCGGGCCCTTAGCAAGAGTTTGACTGATGGTTGACACCATTGAAGAAAACAGCATGGCCACACTTAGATTCGTTAGGAATCCTCCTCCGGTAAGACCGGCCGACCCTCCTATGTATCCAGACTGCGCCCTTATCTGAAGCTCTTCTGCTATCATAGCGGCTATTGTGGCACTTGATTCAACTGCGGCAAGTGACGCAGCCATCGTATAAGCGGCAGGACCTAAGATAGTCCATTTTGGATGATCTTCTACAGGCACAAAACCGCCTACAGACATTCCTCTTTGGAACCCGTCTATACATACTTCATTTGGAAGTTCGGGCTTGTTAAAATAAATATCAGGAGAACAAAATGAATACCACACGTTTCCTCCTTTGTCGAAAGGATGGGATATAAACTCGTCTCTTTTGCCAGACGTATAATTATATTGATCTTGTGATAGGTCATTATATGGGTAATTAGGATAGATATTTACATTATCATCGTCTCCTATGTATCTAAGCATATCGTAGGCCAATCCTGAAGCCACAACCGACCTATTTAGCCTCCTATCTCCACGATACAGTTCATATCCTACAATCGTATCTCTTTGTTGTTGCGTAATCAAACCAGAATCCACCGCAAAATCCAAAAATACTTGTATGGTGTTCTCATCCACCATAATACCTACCGGATATATTTCAGAAGCTATGTCATATCCACGTTCATCACTGTTCATAAAAGGTATATGCTTGTTATCTGGGAACCGGTAATGACGTATAGGTTGTTGGCAAAATACGGTAGAAGTATCTACTCCTCCATAAGAATGGCCCTTGAAATAAGATAATCCATTTTTGTCTGACAAAGGAGCACCATAATATTCTGTTAACTTATTCATAATATTAGAATAAGCTTCTGTTTTTTTTGGATCATCATAAGATCTACCTGTGTCTATTTTCATCCTACTACTATCATAAAGTTCAAAATTAGCAGGATATTTCTCAGATGATTCCCAATATGCAAAATCCCCGTATTTATAAGGACGAGGCTTGCAATTAATAGGCCTATCTCCACATGTCTGACATTTAGATGCAAATACTACCGTCGATCTTAATGTTATTGAATCAACAGACAAATCAACCTTATTTATTTCTTTTTCTCTTACACCAAAAATATAAGGATATATGGTTTTACCTGTAGCAAAAGCGACTCCAAGAATAGCACGGGAAGGCTTCTTTCCTTCTTCTTCCTCTTCTTCTGGGGTATCATAATTTTTATAAGAACAAAATTGAATTTGTCTAAACGTCATTATCCAAGGAACTGCTACAATAGGAGATTCTATTGTAACATAAAAATAATTTTGACCTATAGAATCAAAAAACTCTTCATTTATTTCTCCGAAAGCCGGTCTTGCTATGTTAACAATAACGGAATGAGATGATTCATACTCAGGTCTATCAAATTCAACTGGTACTATTCCAAGAGGGGACCATGTTTCAACATCCTTCCAAAAAGAAACACGAACGTAATTGGTAGACACAGCATCCATTATGCCATCTACCTTTCCAAGAGCTTCAAGATAAAGAACTTTGTTCTCGTCTTTATAACCTTCTATGTCCCACTCTTCTGGTCTATTAATCTTAATAAATCTTGCATTTGTCATTACATTTCTGACAAACTTCCATACCACAAATTCAGATGCGAATCCAATATTAAGCTTATCCCCTGTAGGATTATTAAATGTAGCATTGTTTACATACCCTTCAAATTTCCAATCAGTTTCATCTATACCGGTATCCGAATTTTTATATATCATATCTTGCAACTTCTCAGAAGCTTCAGGCCAAAATTGCTCAATACAATACCTGGGTCCGTTCTTTGATCTATACTGATTATTTATGACTGTACTGGTAGATCTACCGGCTCGCCAATCTCCTACACCATTTATCTTTTGGCTCCATCCATCTATATGAAGAATATAACTTCCAAGAAGATAATTATAATTTTGAAAGTTGTTATAATCAGTTCTTGACACAGTAGGATCAGAGCAATAACTCTCAATATAACATCCGCATGTACAAGGCATGGTATCTAATACGTATATAGCATCAGACACGGTTTTTAAAACAGATCCAGGTTGTAAGTATGGATAAAAATCAGAACAAAGGTGTTGATTGCCATCACCTGATATGCTGCCAGCGCTATACCCAAAAAATGCTTTCTCCATCCATTCAGATAAAGAATCCATTGTCTCGTAATTAAACAACACAGAATACTTATTCTGATTTTCTCCTCCTGTGGTATATAGATAATCTGTAGAGACGTGTTCCATTTCGCTAAGAGCCTTATAGATATAATCTTCTACAAGGCCTGTTATTAGTGGAACTGGAGCTGACAATATAGATTCTTGACGATGAGGTACTTCGCAGTCTCCTTCCATTTCTGGTAACCTAATATGATCAATTGGCTCCATATAATCCTGTGTTCCATCTTCTCTGTATTTGGTAGCTATATCACATATCTGTCTTTCATTGTTTCCATTCTCCTTATTATTACAAGCTACAAGACCTATATTTTCAGACAAATAATTTATAGGGGTTCCTACAATATCATCATAATCGATAATAAATCTTGATTTCCCTTTAAAAGTAGCGAAATTGCTTTCCACTATAACAGTTTGACCTACAGTAGCCGGGTTGTTACACTCTTTCTGTTCTTCATCTATAACAACCGCATCGTCGTCAATCAATACCCCATCTCCTGCCGTATTGCTATACTGCCATACATATTTCCTATTAACACCTGAGCAGTCCGGAGCATATGCGTTTATAGACTGGTATGGGATACTGTCTTTGTTCATTTCCTCTCTTGCCTTATCAGAAGGTGGGGGAACAAGAACGAATGCTGGAGTTTTATAACCAGTAGATGTCTTAAACGAGATAGAAAACGGATACACTTCATTCCTCATATATCCCACATACAACGAACAAGCATTACCATCCTTATATAAATCTTCGTGGGCTACAGACGCCTGCCATTTCAAGAAATGACCCATGAGGGAAACTACAGGCTGTAAATTCCATTCTTTTTCTGCCGTAAGACCATATTGAAGAAGACGGTTACCGACCGACACTATGCCCCTTGATGTATTATATATGGCTCTTTTTAAAGAAATGTGTTCGAATGTCGTTCTTTTGTTGTTAAGATCAGAATAATAGTATATGGTCTTCTCTGTAATAGGATGAATGCCTTCTATAAAATAATCAACTACAGGTTGCGTTTCACCATTGTATCCTACAGTGTTTTGGATAACAGCTACCTTGTAATGACTAACTTGCCTATCTAAGTTAGACACCTTAAGTCTTATACCAAGATTAGTTCTCTCTCCCCATTTACCGTCATTGATCCTAATATATTGCTCGTCAAATACATGAACAGGGTTAGTCAATGAAGTATAGTTAGTTTTCTCGTTACCAAATTCATCGCACAAGGCCACAGCAAACTGATACACGCCCGCACGTAGGCTGCCCCCGTACTCTATCTGTACCGGCTCTACGCATGGCTGGTCCAGTAGTGGAAACACCCTAAGTTTCTCACATGCCAGAAAACAACCATTCTCCTGCATGAACTTTTTCCTATCGTATTCTTTATCGCATATTTTATACCCATGATAATGATACCAAATATCACCTTCATCATCAGGAGTCAGAGCCTTGTCTACAATAACATACCTGGGAGGATTATAATCGTCAGTCCAGTAAATACATTTTCCACATTTCTCTGTCTTTATTTCTATGGTTTTTATAGGATGGTAGATAGAGAAATTAAGGCACGGATCTTGCTCGTTGTCTTCAAGCAGGGTTTTCATGCCAGAACACAACGACTCCGATCCTTCTACCATAGATTCTATATCAGAATCAGACAAGATACTTGTATCGGATTCAGGCTTGAAATAAGTTATTTTAGATACGCCTGTTTCAGGATTTGTTATAAAAAAATAGATATTGCCTGAAGTAAGATCATTCTTATAACCAATAACTTTAAACCCATCGAAATCAATGCATTTAAGATTACTATGCTCGTTAGATCTCATCCCAACATTACCGTCCTCGGATTCGATGTTGGCATTCAAGGCAAACGTATAATGCTGATCCGTAAGACTCGACGGATGCAGATCGCGATTCATGCCTGTTTGAGGAATCGCTATGTTTCTGTTATCTTCTGATGCCATCTTTGTAACTGTTTGTCACAAAGATAGCAAAAGAAGAACTAACTCACACAACAGAAGCTACTGGAATAACAAAACCTTGCGCCATAGCTTTATGGTAGTCTCCTGTTAAATAATTATTGTTAAGGTGATTATATACAACTTTACACCTGTCTCTTATACACATCTCCGAGCCCACGAGACGG